>JAAUYH010031645.1_pt1 | contig 10362 bp, 8 predicted proteins | sample 7278061 | NCBI WGS metagenome assembly JAAUYH01 (sample SAMN14350203, study PRJNA611818) | marine sediment metagenome | isolation source: surface marine sediment (0.6m) | place: French Polynesia: Moorea | collected 2018-08 | reverse complement strand
CACTCAACAGGAACCGCCACTTCATAACGCACAACCGTGTGCTTCAGCTTGTGATTGTCCCGTGTGGGAGAAAACTCTTTTGGTTCATGAACAGGACAATCAGTTCCATCCATAGTAATGTAGCAATCTAGAACTGATTGTTTCATCATGTCTCTTATTAAAATTTACCTACTCGACAAAAACAGTTAGAAATAATTAATATATATATATATATATATAGCTTACCAGTTGTAAATTAGAAAGTGCATTTAGAAAAATCCAACGCTGTTTGCGCATAGTATGCTCGTCGGCTCGAACAATTGCAGAAAATACAGGTTCTGTCCTGTAGACTAAGGAAAAATAAAAATGCCCGTAGTAAGTGTTCGAGCTTAGAATTAATAGGAATTTTATTCAATAAATAGAGCCAGAGTTTGTCGATACTTTCGCATTGGTACCAAATAACGATCGAAATTTTTGTTGAAAGTTAATGCTGTAAGCATGGGATTCATTGTTCACGTAGCTAGCCCCGATCGACAAAAACGTTTTCTGTGACTTTCACGGCAGTGTAGGTTTCAGTTTTCGACACAAAACGCAAAATAAACCACAACTAACAGAAGGTTGAAAATTCACTAGGATTGGGTCTAATCACCTCTCCCCTTTTCTTCACTATTCCCAGAATTTTTCTCTTATATCACATGATCTTAACATATACATTTTACATGTGCGATAATAAAAGCTCCTAGCTACATAATAAATTTCCTCTGATCCATTGACGAAGATATTAATCCTACTTCACGTTTTCTATCCGAGAATTTCCATTCCCATATTTTCAGATTCAAAAATCTCCTTAACAGGCAGACTGGATCGAATGGGATAGTTGTTCGTGTGAAATCGAAGCCAACTATATATATATCTATCTATTTGAGTTAATATATAACGGCCATAAAATCATAATATGATTAATCTATCTCCCCAAAAACAGCAACCAAAAATCAAATTACAAACATCTTGCGTGTATGATTTATTTGAACCGATCGGTTGAGATGTAACAAGGGCTAACAAGACTTATTCAAATTTCTTGTACTTGTAAATTCGTCTAATATAATTTAAAGCACTATAGCACGATTGGAAGTTTCCATGAATATTCCTATAATCCGTAGTAATTTGAGTACAAGTAGTAGTCGTATCAGATTTCGAGCATCAAATTAAATTTACTAATTTGGCTCAAAATACTATTTATGAGATCATTATGATCAATATGAATATTCGTAGGTTCTCGAATAACCGTTATACGGTTGCATTTCAAAATTCAACGGTGCACATATTTATTGATCATTACGTTTCAGTTTTCTATTAAGCATAGTTGTATATGAAACAGAAGATGTGCCTCTGTAAATATCGTCCAGAAGTCTTGAGGCCGTCTAATCATGAAATTTTTGAATTTGAAATATGTAATGGAGTAAATTATGTTCGTACTATTTATTGAATACTGTTTGTCAATTAATTGTTGATCGTGTGGTCACCTTTCGAGTCTCTACCCGTCATGGCTCCTCAAAGTAGGCACCTGATTCACCTGGGGCGAACCCAAGAGCACAACAATTAATTAAGCGCATTATTGACAAGGGTGTTGCTCCGCCTCACCAAACGTATCATTTTTGGTAGAACCACGCAAAGCATCTATCCGAATTTCACAAAGTCGTACCTGAAAAATTTTGCAAAGCGTACAACGATATCATGGAAGCCAAGCATACTAAAGACTTTGTAAAGCGAGTTCGAGGGAAAGAAAGCGGTAAGTACTTTATTCTATGAAAAGTCTACTCTAAATATTGCAGCCTATCTGTCTGAAATTCTACCCACTGTAACAGATTTTCCGGACGATGATTGCGCTCGATCACCATCAATCGTACAGCGTGATGATAATGAGCACGAGACTACGTCCCCAACATATTCTTCTATTCCCATATTTGAAACACATGAATTTCGTCCAATACATTCATTAAGTTTTTAGAAGGATTCTGTATCTCGAGAAGACCGCGCTATTATCGCTATATTACTTCCAAGTGGTGAGAACGGGCAGAAAGGTAATTTGCGTGTTGAGATAGAAGAAGAGATGTGTCTGCGGATTACAATTCGATAGCCAAAAGTCATGACCAATATTAAATACATGTTGCGTGTTCTAATAGATGTGTCATGTGGCACTGAAATTCGTCCTTCTCACCCTATGGTGGGAGGTTTTTATGATGCCTTGTATAAGACGAAACAGAATCTTGATTCTGTTGTCGAATCATTCGCTCGAATCCCCTCTTCCATTCCCGTCCTCCCTCATCCTGAGAAGTGTCTCTGTGTGTATGATGCAAGATCTGCTATGTTGTTAATCTTGAGCTCTTGCCTATGGCCAAGAAGGACAAAGAGTACATCATCATTGGAGTTGACCCATTTTAAGGTGGGCAGTTGCGCGAGCGATATCACTTTCCATGGGCAAAGCTAGAACCAGAATGATTTGTATAGAAACAGAGATAAATTTGCCATTTGGTAGTCCAGAATACATTGCGAGCGACAACAATCTTACAGTCGATTGGGTGACGGTGCACGATATCAAGAAGAAAGATATCAGATAGATTCATATTGCTACGTGTAATCTGCTAGAAAATGGTATGGCAAGGAAATGGTTGGTACTTTGCACAAGTCAATTAGCAGGTGACGAACGCAGGATAGCTATGGTAGAAAGAATGTTGTGACAAAGCTTCGTGCGAATACAAAAATCGTAGGAAAAGGGACGAAAGATCATTCTTTGAAATAATGTTTGTAGTGGCACCTGAATTACTAAGCCAACATTAAATAAATGTTTCCGATCTTTCATTAGTTCAATGCCTATTTTGGAATCAGTAATGGTGTACGTTGACCGTACAGAGATACTTGTCCCTCATTCTGCCTCAGATGGAGACCCACGTTTGAAAGTTGGCAATATTGTATTATTAGGAAGAAAAACGGCGCTGACAAGACGTAAAATCGATGTTAGATTTTGGTACGGTCTATATACTATCATGACAGCGAACCACTCGAAATACGAGGTGCGAACACGCAAGTTGGTGCATCCAGGAAAATCGTGGATGTATTAGGTTAAATACAGTACAATCTTCGATTCAATGTGCTAGAAAATGTTGGAAAAACCTTCTCCAAAGCTATTGATATCAGCAATATTTAGAAATATCTACGAATTGACAACAAAAAGAAGGCATGATTCAATGATGGAGAACTAGAGCCTCAAAAATACAAAAAGGTTGACTAGGTTGTTCTCAGAAGAGTTGGTTTAAAACGTTGTCGTCGACGACAGCGATAGTTATCGAGGTCATGGTCTCACGCGCTGTGGATGAGATTATTTCGCTATAATAGAAACGACGATTAGTTTCACGAGTTAAAGATATCGGCACGAAGAGTATTAACTACAGACGAGTGGGAATGAGGCTCAATTGAACCGAGCTCATGTACCTGCTGCAAGAATTCTTTCACCACATAGGTTAGTGCCAAATACCTTTCTGACGATCAGGCAACACTCGGATGCGCAGGACGATGTATTCGAATACGAGTAATGACAAGGAAGCGTCGTCTTCTTCAACTTCTGAAATCATGGCGATCATATTCTTTGACCCGATAGACTCTAAAACATTTCTGGTGCGAGCCAATGCTAAAATATCTTGCGAATCTGCCGAATGATATCAGCCTTCATTAATAATCGGCATTATGTACGCGAAGGCGGAGCAATAGCTATGTATCAATCACTTTTGGAAAACTGCCAAGCACCCAAGATTGTGATATTTTGTGACTAAGGATCAACGTGAAATTTTCTTTCTACGATAGAAAAATTATAATAGGAAGCCAGAAGGTTCAATTTGATGATAGAATCACAAGCTTTTGTCCGCGTGGATAGAGAATACGTAGATGGAAACTTGAATCAACAGAACTCGAAAACTCGATTGACATCGCATCTCATGAAAAAATTAGACGACCATGGTGCCGAGTTTGTGTATTGCCGGCCGTTCACTAATTCCGAAATACTACTACATTGTATTCTGACGCATTCCCACGATTCAAAAAAAGATGTTTTGGTAAATGTATTGAAACCTCGAAAATGCATAATGAATAGACGCTCAAGAATTCTACGTTGAATATAATAATACGCATGATGCGAAGTACCCTTCCTAGCATAATACAGGGAAATGGGAGCAAATTATACTAAATCGATAAAAAAATATCACCTATTCTCGGCCATCTTAATAGAGCCCTTCATCACCCAGCTCATAAGGATAATTCGGGTCCATCCAATTTTCTAACACCTAGATGACGGAGCGGTAAACGCACTGCGACGCGACTCAATGGTTTCTCACCATGTTTAATCGGAGAGTGTCATAAGAGCGTCAAGAATCATCGTCTCAATATCATACTGATTATCTACGAAATTCGAATCCCTGTTGAGTGAATCATCACCTTCAGTATAGTAGGAACGATGCGTTGAAGTTGATGACGTACGAAAGAATACGGGATACTCTTAAGAAAGTTCACAACTGCCGTCATAATTCGTATATCGCCAGCAACTAGTACGAAAGGGAGCCATATGCTGTCTCGCATCTCGCAAACAGAAGCTCCGTCTAGTACAAAAACCGTTGTTTAGATGTAATGCCACAAAGGATGAATGACAGTAAATTCAGCTATATTACTATCAACTTCAAATCGTCAGAATGGTGAATTTGAGCTCAATGGGAGTCTAGGGCATCGATCAATGATTCACCGGCTAAACATTTAACGCTGTCAATGAAACTGCCGTGGTTATTTGCCACTGAAGCTGTAATAAACGTTAAAAGAAAACCTCAAAGAATTTTCGCCGTATAAAACTTCGAAGACATTCCCGTTCCGTGCCAATACGACTAGTACAACGACTGTTGTTTTCAATCGTAGGTAAAAAGTGCTGAAATACCATTCGCATTATCTTTTGACAAAATAGATGTACCTGGCCTGCTGTTTGCGATGCATTTTGCATCTACACCTGGAAAGAAGGAGCGATTGATATCTCTTGAACTGCATTGTGTTCACCGCTTCGACTCAGAGAAATCAAACACCGACGACATATTGCACCCGACATTTTCATAATGGGTGAAATCGATTCGTCCAAATGAAGGTTATACTCATAACATAAGATTCCTAATGATCGCCGAAGGAAATGATGAAACAGTTGAAGTATCAAAAGCATCGAAATATAGAAGAGAGGCAATAGACATTGGACAAGCCAACGCAATTAAAGTTCCGAGAATTCCACAGGGCAATTAATAGATGTTTTCTGAGCTAGCAGAATAAAACTCTAGAATGCAAGCGAGGAAATCAGATGCTCTACATGCTCGCAGTCAATGGTTCGCAAATGACTGGTGAAAATTTGTAGTAGTAATTGATAGGTTGATGGGAATGTAATAACGACGCACACACTCGTACAGTAAATGAGAAGAGCCCGATTATTGCTGTGATGAATTTGTCTTCGTGATGGGACGAGAAAGTTCGGAATAATAGTATGGGGACAAGACAAGGAAGCAGAAAGGTCGTCGCTTTGTGACAGAGGCGATCTTGCCAATTCATGGGCTAAGGCGTGGGCGAAAACGCTTTCGATTTTATTCGAATTTCAATGAATGCGTAGTTGATGATCTAGACTATATTAATGTGCTATTACACAGTTCAATAACTGAAGAGCATATCTGGGATCGTTGATATGACGCTTGGACAACGGTACCCACATAATTTCAATTATTCCACTATAACGAGCTACACTAATCTGACCAAAGAGCTGGTAATGATGTTGCACAATTTACTCTTTAGAATGCCAATCGTGCTTGGTTGAGGTAACTATTGCAATTTTGCGATCATCGAATTATTCCAAATTGTACTGTGCACATTATGGCTTGCATCATTATTGCTGCGCGCTAAGAGACAATGTGCGAAGCCGTAACATCTCAGTTGATATAGTACTTGCGTCATTGCCAAAATGTTGAAACTATTCACCTGATTGTATAAGATTACGGTACGTGACGCACGTTTTCTGAAATAATGAGGAATAAATATTATCTAAAACAAAACCTAGACAAAAACGAGAGATTTTCTGATTGTCAAGTTGGGGAGATTTGGAAACGGTTTTTTTACGTTTACCACTGCTTCATATTAGTTATTGTTTATTGCGACGGATAATTTCAGAAATGTAATTTTAATGATTACTTGCCAAAGGTTATATAATGGGCTATCAGGCAGAAAATTTTATCAAAAATTTATTATGATGCAAAACTCTAACGAAAAGTGAAAGTTGTAACGATTAAATTATGGCATAGTCGCTTTGGAATAAACCAAGCCGAATACGAAATGTTAAAATCAGGTTACAAAACATCACGTGCTGTTGAAGAAAGGGGTAATAAGCTATTACGCTGAGAATTGACGAAAAGGAATGTAAAGTAGTGAGAATTTGAAAGTGAAGGGCAGCCTACTCCGAGTCAAGTAACTACTTCCAAGTCGTAGAATGAAGCTATTCTGTTGTTTTCCTACCGCTCTTCGAACGTCGGGCAGTTGAGTTTTGGCCATCGATGCCAGCGCTTTACATTCTCAACACATCTTCTTTGAGAACAGTTTGGCGAGGCCAGTTTTACAGACTAAGCTACGGAACCTTTCATTTTCCGTTTCGCTACACGAACATCAGTAATATCATCTCTTTCGTCGATGTCGGATTCTTTGCGTACCTATCCTGTGACAATCTACCGTCTACTTTAGATTCATTTGGTAAATCAGATGCCATAGATGGTGTGAATTTGAGAGTAAAAGGTCGTATCCAATTCGATTTTACGTTTCACTATGCCGAATTAGTAAAAAGGAGGGGTGTGGAGAGCACCCCTTAATTTATTATTGAGAGAGATATATTACTATTCAAAAAAGGTTCTGACATCGCCACTGGAGTGAACTTACGCAAAAACTAAGAACATAAAGCTTTGTCAGCTATATAAAATGAATTTTGACTCCATACAGAAAGAATGACCAGTATTAAGTAATGATGCAACAAATACGTCTAGAAATCCCAATAGCCTAGTAGCATAGGAGTAACTAGACAGTACGAATGGGAAGTGCAATGATTTATTCATAGACTAAATAAATTTACGAAATCAGTATTTAAAAAGTGCTAAGGTAATAGTGGGATGAACAAAGTCGTCATGACTTTCAATTTGTTCGCAGAATTTTCAAAAAGGGAAATTTTTAGTTGGTTTTCTATGTTTTCAGTTAGATCCTATCTTCTACAACAGGTTGAAACGCGTTTAGGGTCAAATTTTTTGGTCGCCGAAAATTTTGAGAGTTGGCTGATAAATTCTGGAATATAATGCGAACTCGCGACAGAAGCAGTGGTAGTGATGCTTTCGATTTTGAGAAGGTATAGAACAATACATCGGGAAGATTCACACCTTTTCCTTGTACTGAGACAGAATTCGATACCTTCAAATCTTTATATGATGCTGCAGTTGAATTTGAGAAGATCAATGAATCAAGGCTGCTCAAAGTCTTTCCATATTTGCGATAATGCGCCAAAGAACTGATAAAAACTAAAGTCACAAGGTCTATCATTCGTGAAATGCCAAAAATCGACTCTATCGATTAATACAGTGAAGATTTGTGACTTGATCGAAGATGTGCTGAAATAAATCAAAGTACAATACTTAAGGCGAGTCACCTAATTCCTTTATCCTTACCTTGAAAACATTGCGTCATGGAGCGATGAACATGAAATGTCTATGTTTTAAGCAGCGCACATAAGCTCTCGTACGAAACATGTTAGACGAATGTTTCTAGTTCCAGTCAGAAAGAAGTTTGTGAATTGATAAATCAGTCCACAACTTCGAAGTGTCAGGGAGATAGGAACTGTAATGAGGCCGTTTCAAATTCCATGAAATGGCGCGAGTTATCGTTGTAGGATCATATTGATTGTGGTTAAAAAGAAAAAAACACATATGATGAAGTGGCTGGATACGTCAGCATATAATGATATAAGTTCGGAATCAAGAGAAAGAATTTCTCGTTTCACTATTTGAAGTTGTCAGATTCTGGATTTTACGCTGAAGTTCTTTCCCGGCACAATGCGTGCTGTTGTGACATCAATATCCTCTTGCTCTAGCGAGCTTAATGTTTTCTACACTGAATACGGTAGTAAAATCTGAATGCTTGAGGTAATCAAATGATCGTGTTTCTTTGTAATGGTGTCTCGTTCATTGCAAAGCATTCAATAAAGATTATTTGCAGTTAGGTTGTACTGATCAGCGTTTCATTTTCATCTCAGTATTATATATCATTAATTTATGACTTGGCAGCTGCAAATTACATGCTTGTCAACATGCATACAAGTTCTACATGGCAACGTGTGTTATTCAGCTGCGTTATATATCGTTCTATGCAGCTCTACTCAAGGCAATTATGTTCTGTGAGGGTCCCTCCAGTCGTAATCCAACGAATACAGAGTGCATTTTTGTCCAGCTCCGAGAGATTGGGCCTGGGATGTCCCGGTGGGCTTTGTGGCACGGTTTGTTCATCATTAAGTATAGAAGTACTTAAATACAAAAGTTCGGAACCATTCCATGTCTAGGAACAACACATACAATTCAAGAGGATCACTATCTCCTCCTCGAGCTGAACGAAGAGAAAATTCTAGTTCAAATCCTAAAAACGAGCCTGAATCTGGCGTTTTGTATTTCACAGACTAGTTGCGGCCCGAAAAGGCAGAGAAGATATTGACAACGCTGGAGGTGAGGCAAAGCGGATTGTTTAAAAATAATGGAAGAGAAGTAGTAGATTTCTTGGATTGATTACTGGATCGAACATGATTCTACCGAATAATATTGAGTAAAGCATTAATGAAAATCGAATGATTATAAGAAGCTACAAGAATAACGGAAACAAGCACCATTGTATCAAAACTCAAGCAGATTGGTTCATTTTAATTTAAGTCTTTTCGAAATCGAAATTGCATGAATAACATTTAATGAAACAGTAAGAACAGACAACAAGCAGTACCGTGGGTGATTTGAGACGGACTATTGGCGTTAGAATTGTTGATTGGATGTAACCACCCGAGATGAGACCAGCGAATGTCAGACAACAAACACAAGCAAACAAAGTTGAATAGAGTAAGAAGCCGAAGCAGCTACATGTCTGTTCACTCACTGTTGACTGTATCTGGTAATTTTGTAGCGTACTAAGGCTTGCGCCACGACGAAATTAAATGGTTCACCAGACACAGCGTCGGAGGCGTAGACCTAGATTTGTTCGATTATTAAATCCGCCTGGATAAGATTCGAATTCCATTACCGAGCGACAGGCTTTAGTCCGAAAGCATAATGTCCCTTTAATTCATAACCGCCCAGCTACATATTATCGTTCCAAAAGTTAATTAAAGCGCTCACGGCTAAATTAATGCTACTATATGAAAACTAGGAGTTAATGCATGGAATATACAGTATTCCACACTGTGTGCAAGTTTGCGTATCATATGATTCGCACCTTGTTAAAAGACATAAGCACTGCGCGGAGAGTTCATGTGCAGAGAAACTGCCTCAAGAGAATATTTCAAGGTTTGAGTGTATCCGACAACCAGTCAGTGCTTTACACATATTTTGAATGTAATTTGTTGCTTTGGGTGGACTTTTCAAGAGAGTGCAGAATCTTCAAAATGATAAAGAGGTAATGTAATTTTGCTTCAATTTTTGTAATCGGGGTATTGACATTCATAATGTTGTGTAGTTTTGTACTCTTTAAGACATCAGATCCGAGTGGTATATTTCATTCATCCTACGGTCAGTTTATGGTAGAGATCTAAGCCAATTTGAATTTCTGTTTTCAATCGATTTAGTTGGATATAGGAAGAAGTAAAGTACTTATTTGTATTTTTTAGTTTACAGTTAATACATTCCTTAGAAACAAAAAATTTCACGGCTTTGCAATCCATTCTGTAGACCGTTTTAAGGACCCTGAAAAGAATCGATTTGTTTGCTCTTTTCGGTGCATCTCACTGAAACTGCAACCCGCTACAGTAAAGTTACACATCAGAGAAAAAATGTGATTGACTGCGAATGCCCGAATTTTGTTATTTCATATAAAAATTTACTATTTAGCTCAGCAGTGAAATACGTAGTAGACTATCGCGACAGTGAACAGGTGAATGACAATTGTCATTGCGTAGGGTCACTTTCTCGATCTCTCTTAGTCCATTAGACTAGTGTCTAAATACAATTTGTCCTCATATGAGGACAATGTCCTCATATGAGGACATATTTCATTGGTTCGTTAAGGAAAATTATTAGGTATTCTAATTGAGCTAGGAGT
>JAAUYH010022586.1_pt1 | contig 10363 bp, 9 predicted proteins | sample 7278061 | NCBI WGS metagenome assembly JAAUYH01 (sample SAMN14350203, study PRJNA611818) | marine sediment metagenome | isolation source: surface marine sediment (0.6m) | place: French Polynesia: Moorea | collected 2018-08 | reverse complement strand
TTGACTTATATTAATAAGAGGAATTCAGAACTAAAGTACTGATAAAAATTGTACCTCTAAATCATTTTTGGTTTAAGCGATCGCCCTGGGAAAAACTTGTCCATCTACTGAAAAGGCTGGTATTTTAATAAAGCGCAAGTCCCTTACATCTGGGTTATCAATCCAGATGTAAGGGAAACTTCTCTCCTCCGTCACCAGAGGGGACGCTGTATGCTTTTCCCTTTGCACAGAAGGGCAAGGACTTGGATTTCTAGGTTACTCTCCTCACCTTGATGGTATGTAAGTTGTCATCTTCTAGAGGATGTTAAGTGCGAACTCAATCCAATTGGATTACTCTAGAAGTGCCTATCATCCCCCTAATTATTTAGGTTTTGATAGAACGAATCGCACCACCGACTCCGTCGGGGGACTTCTTTTGGAGAGAAGTTAAAAAAATCAGAAGATATCAGTCAGAAAAATAAGAACTGTTTTAAAGTAATTTTTTTGAGTGTTGCTCTAGAGAAACTCTTGTATAGCAAGGCTCTAAAGCCCAGATTCTATCCTAGAAACAAAGTATACATCGATATATTAACTAATAATTTGCCATAAATGTTAGCTTTTACAATGATGTAATCTAAGTACATATACCAAGGGATGAAATACTTATGGGTCAGGACAAGTTAGGTAGTACCGCATTACTATCATCAAGGGAATTAGAAATATTAGAGTTGGTTGTTAAAGGTTTGAGTAATTACAAAATTGCTCAAGAGTTGGACATCAGTAAGCGGACTGTTGACAATCATATTAGTAATATTCTTAAGAAGACTAACGCAGATAATCGAGTTGAGTTGGTACGCTGGGCTTTACAATGGGGCAAAGTTTGTCTTGAGGAAGTAAACTGCTGCTCTTTACCTGCTCCTGCTCAATCAAAAGAAAGTAATGAGATGGTATCTTAAACTCAGACAGAAATGCCAGTTTTTGATCTTAGTGGGAATAGCGATCGCCCTAACTAGCTGCGGAGAATCCGGTTATGTAACCCCTCCCACTATCGACCTAGGAGCTACCCTCAACACCAAAGCAGCAGAAACCGCACCTCATTTGTCCCACGATGGTCGTTATCTAGTCTTTACTAGCGATCGCGACTCTCAAAGAGGTATTTTTCTTTATGACCGACAAGCTAATAGTCTGCTGTCTCTTCCAGGGCTAAATCAGCCCCAAAGTATGCAATATCAAGGAGATATTAGTGATGACGGTAGATACATAGTGTATGTTTCCGAACAACTGGGTAAAACGGATATTTTTCTGTATGATCGTGTTGCTCTACAATCGGAAAATATTACTCAAGATTTTATCGGGGAAGTTCGCAATCCTTCCATTAGCGGTAATGGGAGATTTATCGTGTTTGAGGGTAATCGCTCGGGACAATGGGATATTGAAATTTATGACCGTGGTTTAGACATCCCTTTATCTTTACCCTCGGCAGAATCAACGAGTAATCAGGAATAAGTAAGAAGGATTCTGGATGAAGGATGAGGAAGGAATAAGTAATCAAAAATTAGCAATTAGCAATTAGCAATTAACAATTAACAACTAACAACTAACAACTAACAACTAACAACTAACAAAATTTTTGGTCTATCCATCTTTTAGCTTTTCTGATCGCATCTTTTGTAGTTAAGGCTTTAGGTACTGCTACTGCACAACCTTTATCATAGTTGACCCAAGCAGCATAAATACATTGTCCGTTTTCTTCATCGCGATCAATTTCAATTTTGCAGCCACGATAAGCAAAAGAAAGAATAATTCGAGGATAGTTAGGCTCTATCATTGTTGTGTAATGCCCTAGCTAAAAATAAAAAACAGGTTGGGGAAATTAATACCCAACCCAAGTTAAACTCGTAATTAAGCAGCAGCTAAATTTTGAGCTACAAAATCCCAGTTAACGAGCTTAGAAAGAAAATCATCAATGTAAGCAGGTCGTTTATTTTGATAATCCAAATAGTAAGCGTGTTCCCAAACGTCCATTGTTAATAGAGGAATTTGTCCACTTGTTAAAGGATTATCTGCGTTGAGAGTTTTAGTTACTTTCAGGGTATCACCATCAAGAACTAACCAAGCCCAACCGCTACCAAATTGAGTCGCACCAGCATTTTTAAATGCTTCGACAAATTTCTCGAAACTACCAAAATCAGCATCAATTTTTTTGGCTAATTCTCCTGTAGGAGTACCACCGCCACTGGGTTTCATACATTGCCAATAAAAGCTATGATTCCAAGCTTGAGCAGCATTATTAAATAATCCCGCTTTGCTAGAATCACCTGCTACTGCTTTAATTACTTCCTCAATGGGTTTACTATCTAGGTCTGTACCTTTAACCGCATCATTGTACTTGTTGACATAAGCAGCATGATGTTTGTCGTGATGAAATTCCAAGGTAGTTTTGGAAATAGATGGCTCTAAAGCCGTATATCCATAAGGAAGAGATGGTAACTCGTAAGCCATAATGTTCGTCCTCTCACAAAATATTTGATTGGAAAAGTTAAAAATATTAAGTCTGCTCCTAGTTTTATTGACAGTCGATAGCAGACTCAGAATTATTCTGAACTTCCTTGGAGATACTATCGCAGTTTAGAAAAATGCAACATCCTCATCCCAGGGAGGGGGAAAATTGATATTTAAGATAAAAAGGTTTAGATAGGTATGGGGAGCAGGGGGAGTAGCAAGTAGCAAGTAGCAAGTATCCGCAATTCATGAATTGCGGATACTTGAGTCGGTGAGTCGGTGAGTCAGTGACTTGTCAATTTTTACGCTTCAGAAGTTGGTTCAACTAACTCAGGGGGTAAGATTGGTAAAGAGATTGTAAAGATAGAACCTTTGCCTAGTTTACTATTAACAGAAATTTTGCCATTACAGCGTTGTACTAGTTGCTGCACAATAGTTAAACCCAAACCAGCACCCATAATAGGTTCGTCTCCGACTCTCCTGGTACGATAAAAACTGTCAAATATGTTGTTAAATTCTTTCGGATCAATTCCTTTTCCCGTATCACTAATAATGATTTCCACAAACTCATTTTTTGAGGAAGCTTGGACAAACACTCGACCTTGAGCAGGAGTAAATTGCAAACTATTATTAAGTAGTTGCACAATCATCTGTCTTAACCAAGGACGAGGACATTGTACAGGGGGAAGATGAGAGGGGATGGTATAACCTAACTGAATCTGTTTCTCATTCGCTAGGGGTTGATAAGTACTGACAATACCAGGGACTAATTCTTCTAAATAAACAATTTCTGACTTTACAGAGTTATCTAGTTGTAATAGAGCTAATAAACCACTAACTACCGAGTTTTGACGCTCACATTCTCGCTCTAGCATTTTTAGATAACGCTGACGCTGTTCTTTTTTGATTTGCTTCGACTCTAATAAACTCAAAGCAGTTTTCATATGAGTAATCGGCGATCGCAATTCTTGTACTAAGTTGTTCAGAAAATTATTTTGTAGTCCTAGTGTGGTGGAAAAACTTTCTTTATTAGCAGATTTATGAGTAACTTGATTCAGAGTTTTTTGTAAAGATTCTATAATTTGTATCTGTTTAGTGAACAGATGACTTTTTAATTGAGGTTCTCCTGGTGCAATGGAGATTAAATCTATTTCGGGAATAGAAGCATCGGGGACCGCATTTTTCAGTCCTGAAAGAAATACTTGAATAGTACTTGGCTCAAAACTAAAAACCATTTGCAAATAAGGTTGCTGTAGTCTTTTACCTGAACTTTCTACGGTTATTTTTCCTGTTTGCCACTGAGCCAGAATCAAGCAGGAAAAAGCTTCTGATAAAATTGTTAAAAAGCATTCTCGCTTTAACAAAGAGTTTTTAACTAATTTAATCGGAATTAGAGAATTAAGGGCAACAGAACCAGCTTTACTCCCATAATTGGGTTTATCGCTACATAAATAAATTCTTGCTTGAGGAACTGTTTGTTGATATTGTTTAATATCTTCTAACCAACTTTGAGACTGGGGGCTTTTAACCAAAATAGTAGGAGTTAATTGCTGTTCTCGGACTAGTTCCAAGACTGTTTTGACACAAGATCGCAGGGTAATGGCACTTATCTCGACAGAAGGTAGGGGAGTTCCATTTTCTTGAACTATTTGATATAGAGATAAATTGCTAATCATGCTTGAGTTCATGGAGTAAAACAGAGTTTCTGTTATTCTCTATAAGTTTTACACAACCAAAGGAAATTATTGCGACTGAGAGATAAACCTTATTGATATTCTGCCTCTATTAGTTTCAGTAATTTTAAAAATACTATTGGCTGCAATTTAGATTTTAAAGGATAATTTTGCTACTGCTAGTTGCTAATTGCCAATCTTACAACATCTTCGCGAGTGTCCCTATCCGAGCGCGAAGCAGGGTAGGGAGGGATACCGCGGTGGTCGCTCCCCGTGCCTTCGGCAGGACGAGGCTATGGAGCTAAAAGATGTATGAGGAATCACCAATCATGGTATGATATTCCCAGCGAGGCATAAATGTAATAAACCCGCAGTTGCTACTTAGGATGTCCAACTTCTGGCTTAAATGCCGACTGGCAACAGGAAGCTCTGAGGCTACCCTAGAACGATACAGTTAGTGGCAGTATCGCGAGTACAGAACCATGTGATTTAAGAGAGAGCGAAAAAATAAGCCTCTTAAATATTCTGGCTAACCGAATATATTAGCCACGGCGTTAGGAACTAACGTCCTCAGACGTGGATGGCGAACCTCTATCCAGTAGAGCTTTCGGGACTCGAAAAGGTAAGTAAGCCCTTGCGAAGCGTCAGAAGCACGATCTGTGAGATTGAATTTGGAAACTCCAATCTCAGGGAAGCAGATTAGAGTAGTTCATATAACTGGCTAAAGTAGCAACTACTGATTGTCCCAAAGTTTCTAAATGATAACCTCCTTCTAAACCAAACAAAACTAAATTGGTAATTTCTGTTAAATATTTACTAAACAATCCGTAATCTGGTGGTTGCAAAGATATTCCTGCTATGGAGTCTTCATGATTAGCATCATAACCAGCACTAACAATTAATAAATCTGGTTTGAATGTCTTAAGAAAAGGGAGAATTTCTTGCTCAAATAAAGGCTGATAGTCTTTGATGGTGCTACCAGGAGGTAGAGGTAAGTTCAGAATATTATTATAAATACCGCGTGAGCTTTTGCTTCCTGTCCCTGGATAACAAGGATGTTGATGCAGAGAACAATAAGCCATATTGGGATAGTCTTCTACAATAGCTTCTGTGCCATTACCATGATGCACATCCCAATCTAGAATCGCTACACGATTAATTTCTGGTTGTTCTAAAGCATAGTAAGCAGCGATCGCAGCATTAGAAAAAAGACAAAATCCCATAGCTTCATTTCTTGTGGCATGATGTCCAGGGGGACGAGCTAAAACAAAAGCAGGATTTTGATGAGCTAATACTGCGTCTATCCCATCTAACCAAGCAGCAACCGCTAATAGTGCTACATCGTAACTTTGAGAGGAAATGGGGGTATCTCCTTCCAGATAACCACCACCTTTGGCTGCTACATTTGCAATTCTGGTAATATGTTGTGGGGTATGAATTTGCTGAATATAGGGTAGAGGATTTCTGTCACTAGGCGATCGCCATTCTAATCTTGCTTGCCAAGGAACTTTATGTAAAGCTTCGATAATCGCACTAAGCCTTTCAGGTCTTTCAGGATGACCATACCCAGTCTTGTGTTCTAAGAATCGATCAGAATAAATTATAGTTAATTGTTGATTGTTCATTGTGGATTGTTAGTTACTCCTCCTATGCCACCACCCCTTACTCTTGTTAGTGGTTAGTGGTTAGTGGTTAGTGGTTAGTTGTTGGTTACTCCTTATTCCTCATCCTTCATCCCTTATCCTTCATCCCTCATCCCTCATCCCTTACTTTTGTTTCGGCAATCTGGGAAATTTAGAACTAATAGGACCTAAAATTTGATTGAGTTGTCGTAATTGTTCTGCTGTCCCCATACAAATTAGAGCATCTCCTTCTAAAATCAGTGTATCCCCCATTGGTCCTGCAATTAGATTACCGTCAAAACGGCGAATTGCTAGAACTAATGCCCCAGATTGGGAGCGTAACCTAGCATCTCGCAGACTTTTACCCACATAAGGGCAAATTTGACCATCAATTAAAAATTCTTCTAGATAGTAAGAGCGATTCGAGCCTGTAATAATACCATCAACAAAATCCATTACTTGAGGTCTGAGGGCTGCTGCTGCTAGTCTTTTACCTCCTGTGATATAGGGAGATATTACCGCATCTGCTCCTGCTCTTTGTAGTTTTTTAACGGCTTCTTCATTACTGGCTCTGGCGATCGCCCTAATTTTCGGATTGAGAGTTTTAGCAGACAAAACAGTGTAGAGATTTTCTGCATCAGAAGGCAAAGCAGTAACTATACAGACAGCCTGAGCGACTTTTGCACGATTTAAAGATTCATCTAGGGTAGCATCCCCAAAAATTACTGTATAGCCTAGTTGTTTGATTTCTGCTACTTCTTCTAAATTGTCATCGATAATTATAAAGTCAATACCTTCTGCTTCAAACTCTCGCGCCACGTAGCGACCAGTACGCCCAAAACCACAGACAATATAGTGTTGGTCGAGAGAATCAATCGCCTGTTGCTCTTGTTTCATTTTAATTCCTTCTTGAAAATAATCTTGAATTAAGGCTTCAGTGAAGCGATTAACGATATAACCAATAGTTATTACGCCCATTAAAATTAAAGCGATGGTAAATAGACGACCGCGAGTGCCTAAATTTCGTACCTCAGAATATCCCACAGTAGAAAGAGTGATAATGGTCATGTAAGCAGATTCTGACAAAGGCCATTTTTCTACTAGTCTGTACCAAAGTGTACCAATTAGCACAACTCCAGCCAAAGCTATCATACCGCCGATTAATTCTTGGCGTAAGCGTCCATATTTATCGTCAAAGCTATACTTCCGCATTCCGAGATTTATTATCTATTATTTGTTATACACACTTACCAGGAGTAATTTGTGAGACAGTCAACCATAATTGAGAGTCCTTCTACTTTCTCTTTTACCGATAATGCTTTCGATACTAATAGTTTTAACGCCAGTGTAATGAACACTTACGGGCGTTTTCCCATTGCTATGGAAAAAGGAAAAGGATGCCGTCTTTGGGACACAGAAGGTAAAGAATATCTTGATTTTGTCGCAGGAATTGCCACTTGTACTCTAGGTCATGCTCATCCTGCTCTTATTGATAGGGTAACTCAGCAAATTCAGAAATTACACCATGTCTCCAATTTTTACTATATTCCTGAACAAGGACAACTAGCCCAATGGTTAGTAGAACATTCTTGTGCTGATAAAGTATTTTTCTGTAATTCAGGAGCAGAAGCTAACGAAGCTGCTATCAAATTAGTACGAAAATATGCCCATACTGTCCTAGATTTCCTAGAACAACCAGTAATTCTGACGGCTAAGTCTAGTTTCCACGGACGGACTTTAGCTACTATTACTGCTACAGGACAACCCAAATATCAGAAGGGATTTGAACCTTTAGTGGATGGATTTGCTTATGTCCCTTACAACGATATTACTGCTGTGGAAAATGCGATCGCAGATATTGATGAAGGAAACCGCCGAGTTGCTGCTATTATGCTCGAACCTCTACAAGGAGAAGGAGGAGTCCGCCCAGGAGAGTTAGAATATTTCCTCAAATTACGGAAAATTTGCGATGAAAACAATATCTTACTCGTGTTTGACGAAGTACAAGTAGGAGTGGGTAGAACAGGAAAACTCTGGGGTTACGAAAATTTAGGTGTGGAACCTGATATCTTTACCAGTGCTAAAGGTTTAGCTGGTGGTGTCCCCATTGGTGCGATGTTGTGCAAAGATTTTTGTGCTGTGTTTGAACCAGGAAATCACGCTAGTACTTTTGGTGGAAACCCTTTGGCTTGTGCTTCTGCTTTAGCTGTATTAGAAACTATTGAACAAGAAAATCTCATTCACAATGCTGAAGCTAGAGGGGAACAACTACGAGTTAGATTAAGAGCGATCGCAAATAAATATCCCCAAATCTTTACAGAGGTGAGAGGTTGGGGCTTAATTAACGGTATGGAAATAAACGCAGATATCCCACTGAATTCAATTGATATCGTCAAATCTGCGATGAAACAAGGGTTATTAATTGCTCCTGCTGGTTCTAAGGTATTAAGATTTGTTCCACCTCTGATTGTCTCTGAGGCTGAAATTAATCAAGCAGTAGATGTTTTAGAGTCAGTAATTGCTCAAATGGCTTAGAAAATTCCCCAAAGCGCGACCACGCAGTGCCTCGGCAGAGCCGAGATCGCACACATTGTGGAACAACTGATACCCTAATTCGGTTAAAACTTTTGTTAGCTGCTTCTTTTAGTAGCTATCAAAAGTTTTATATTAACCATTCTTGCTAACTGATTGTGTAATCAGGGGAAGGGAAAAGAAGAGTTTTAACTTTTTGTAGTTGATCGTAAATACCTTCCCCACCTATTAAAAATTTTTCAACTTGCTACAAACATTCCCTCCGCTTTTGTCGGATTATCTAGGATTGAATTACTGTTTTTTCCCTGTTTCTCTGGCTTCAGATTTCCCAAATTTAACTTTCTCGATTATTAAGACTAAGCTGGTAAATTTAGTAAAATTTAGTAGATAGAATCAAATTTGATAGTCTATGGAGACATCTTCACTTACACCTCAATTCTATTGGTTTATTTTACTCCAAGGTCAGCACCTCGCTCTAAAGAGACGAGGCTTCTTGCCTCAGACCAATAGATAGCTGACCAGCTTAAGTCTTCGGACTACGTTATTTAAGTCACGACACCCTAGAATGCTTGCCAGTTCTCGGCTCTGTCGTTAGTTATTAAACATTCCTACGAGAGGTAAGAAAGTGTAACTAGCCTAACAAGCTCAAATAACATTAGCGAGGCAAACTTTACACATTTAAGTAGAAGAGACGCAACCATGTCTAATCACGTATTTGTCCTAGATATCAACAAGCAACCTTTAGACCCCTGTACCCCAGGAATGGCTAGAAGTTTGCTTAAAGCAGGTAAAGCTGCCGTATTTAGACAATATCCATTCACCATCATTCTCAAAAAGGAGGTCGCAAAAAATAAAGATGCCAAATCCTGTCAACTGAAGCTAGACCCAGGCTCAGTCACCGCAGGAATAGCAATTCTCCAAGAAAATAAACTGATCTGGGCTGCCGAACTAACTCATCGTGGGCAAAAAATCAAAGACGATTTAGAGTCTCGTCGTTCTCTGAGAAGAGGACGCAGAGGCAGAAAAACTAGATACAGAAAACCGAGATTTCTCAATCGAACCCGAGAAAAAGGATGGTTAGCACCTAGTTTAGAACATCGTGTATTAACTACCATGACTTGGGTTAAGCGATTAATCAAACTTTGTCCTATTGATTCTATTGCGATGGAATTAGTTAGATTCGACTGTCATAAATTGCAAAATCAGGAGATCTCTGGCAAAGAGTACCAGCAAGGAACTCTATATCAGTACGAGGTCAGAGAATATCTACTAGAAAAATTTAACCGAACTTGTGCTTATTGTGGGGCAAAAGATACTCCTCTAGAGGTGGAACATATTAAACCTAAATCTAAAGGTGGTTCTAATCGTGTCTCTAACTTAACTATTGCTTGCGTACCTTGTAACCAAGCTAAATCTAATCTTGATATTAGAGAGTTTTTAGCAGATAAACCATCGGTTTTAAAACGAGTACTAGCCCAAGCTAAAGCACCATTAAAAGATGCTGCTGCGGTCAACTCTACGCGCTGGAAACTGCTTAAATCACTTAAAGAAACAGGTTTGCCTGTAACTACTGGTACAGGAGGACAAACTAAGTTTAATCGACGAGAGCAAAAACTAGAAAAACGCCATTATCTAGATGCTGCTTGTGTTGGAGACACCCCTCAACTGGAAATTTTAACCAATCAACCATTACTAATTAAATGTGCTGGTCATGGAAAAAGACAAATAGTTCATGTTGATAAATTTGGATTTCCCAGAATCAATAAATCAGGAGAACTGGTGAGAAAATCTGCGTTGGTTAAACAAGTCAAAGGGTTTCAAACTGGAGATATTGTTAAAGCAGTAGTTACTGGGGGCAAAAAAATAGGTTCTTATTTAGGCAAAGTTGCTGTGCGTTCTAGTGGCTCTTTTAATATCAAAACCATTACCCAAACAGTACAAGGGATTAGTCACAAATATTGCAGTATTGTCCAGAAAAAAGATGGCTATACTTATGGATTTTAATATTTTACGGACATTTAAAAATGTCCCCACGATTGTTCCTCCGCGAGCTAA
>JAAUYH010131337.1_pt1 | contig 10364 bp, 4 predicted proteins | sample 7278061 | NCBI WGS metagenome assembly JAAUYH01 (sample SAMN14350203, study PRJNA611818) | marine sediment metagenome | isolation source: surface marine sediment (0.6m) | place: French Polynesia: Moorea | collected 2018-08 | reverse complement strand
TTTCAGCATCTTCTGCATTTCCCTGTATTGTTGGATTCGGCCTACTGTCATACTGTTTTTCGATGTTTTGATTGATGGAATGCATAGAATGTGCCAACTTATTTCTCTCTTCGATCTCAGCTGTAGGAACAGTGTCCTTGACCTTTCGAACTTCCTTTCTATCTATTGTAAGTGGTAACAATCCTCGTCTGTCAACTGAGCGTCTTCTCCATAACAAATTATTCAGTGACACAGTGCTATTTTCTATCTCCATTGAAGTCTTTGAATGATTTACCTCCGCGTTTTGATCATCTTCTGCATCAGATTGGCTGTTTTCTTCTTCATCCTCAACGTTGGAGTTCCGGTTAGGCTCATCCTGGTAATACTCTGCGGGCGCTCTTAGCATTATCCAATAAATCGATGTCATTTTGAAAGCTAGCACAATAATAGAAATTATATTGAATGCTGAGCTTCCTATCAAAAAAATAGGTTCGAAATTTGCATCGAATGACAAACTTCCTCGAGCAAGGTCCAGTAGTACTACTAATAGGAAAAATATATAATGCGTCCAATGAATTTCAACAAGATCCAAAAAAGTTCGATATTTCAGCTTCCTGAGGTATAAAGCGAACGAAAAATTTTCGTTTAAATCTTTTTCGATTTTAAATTAATAAAATGTGTTAGATTAGTCTGTATTATTAGCATCCTATATAACTTACCTTTGTATTTAATGAATTGGAATCTTGTATCATGAAACGCGATTATTTCATGTGCTCTCCAGTATTCAAGAGAGAGAAAAAAGTTTGGCATCCACCACAACATGTTTTCCCAAAAGAAATTGTGATATTTTTCTCGTCTGTAATGCAATTTTTTGTATGATTGTTGACATTTTTTGTATTCATCTACAGCGATGTGTTCAATCCTTTTCCAATGGCGACTGAATCCCAAACTAAATGTAATCGCCGTAATCAAGACAATTGTATGAAACAGAGCAAACAAAAAGATGAATACGTGTGCTACTTCGAAAGTCATTTTGATGACTTTGTTAGGTTCTGCAATAAATATATACAGAATAAATCCAAAGGAAATAATTCCTAGAATCATCAGTTCTTTGTATAGATTCGACATAACTTTCGTAAGGTATCGATGTTTTTTGTGCAGCCATGAATCCCATTTATGTAGAACGAATTCTACTAAAAGTGAAAATACAATTAATGCAACAATGAGCCATTCGGCGAGTGTTCTGTCAACTTGACCAGCCATTCACCTTGGGTCTAGTAGTTAATCAATCTCAAACTTACGACTGTATTTCAACATTCGAAATGATTTCAATTTCATGAATTATGTGAATAAATACGTTTGCATTCGGTGAGCTATTGTAGCGATTGCATGTAAAGCCGGGCCACTAACTACGTTATCGCCATTAGTATTAGCAACGATCAATTTTCGGAATTCCTGACTTGTTTTGTCCCGATAACCATTAAGTTTGAATGTTTTGTGTAGTTAGGTTGTTGTATATTACTTGGTCAGGAGCGAAAATGACGTAACCTTCACGAGATCAGTACACACTACCTTAAGCTTATTTTCTCACGTGCTATACTGTTGAAGTGAAGAACACAACGATGCGTTAAATCGATATAACACTATTCGACCGTAACAGTGAACTACATAAATGCACGGACTACAACAAAATTCAATTGCAATACTTCTAAGCAAATGCAAGTGTATTTAATTTGTCGAGGTACGAAACTGCCTATAACATAAATACGCCCCAACGAGCTCGAACTAAAGTGGTCTTATCGACAGACTACGAAAGAATGAGAATTGCAGCACTACTGCTCAAATTTCTCGTCAAGAATAGACACGCGTTTCTTAGCAAATCCTCCAGTGGCGCGTTTCCTAAATAGAGAATGTCTTAGAACCTGTCTGTTCTTTGGCAGATTGGACGAACTACTTGCGATGGTTGGACCAACACGTTCAAACTCGCTGTACCGTATACCCTTCGCACCTGACATGGCCGCGAGTGATGAACTCTTCCGACGAGTCCCAACTATACCAAATCCACCACCCACTCCCACTGCGGAAAGCTCTCGTTCATCTGCGTCGTTTTCCAATCTCTCTGTCGCTTCTGATTCATCCGCTGCCAAAACGGCTTCCAACAACTCAAGTTGCTCCCTTAACGTTTCGAAATCCAATTTCGCTTTATCCATGCCGTCTAGATGGGTGATGACCTTGAAAGCATATCCTTGATCGATTAGAAACTGCTGGCGCTTCTGTGAATAGAACATTTCCTGAGTATCTGTGGAGACAAGAGAGTAGAAGAATGCATTAAAGTTTTGTCCTGCACGAGGCTTGGGACGAAGAATACGACCTAGACGTTGAGCTTCCTGACGCCTTGAACCATAATGCGAACTAACTTGAATTAAAACATTCGCTTCAGGAATATCAATCGATGTATCACCAACCTTCGATAACAAGATTGTTCCGAGATTTGGGTTCCGCTTAAAATTGTCGAGAACTCGAAGCCTCTCTATTTGTGGTGTTGGACCATGAATGAAAGGGCGCTTCAGACGGTGAGCATACATTTTCAAAGCATAAATATTGTCCGCAAAGATGATCACCTTGTCACCGCGGGCTTCATGGAACTGGACAAGATATTGGCACATACGGAACTTGTTCGGATTCATCCCGTACAATAATTTCCGTCGATTCGGAGTTGAACTCAAATACTCACGATAAAACTCTTTCGTCATAGGGCACCATACTTCTGCACATTGAACTGTCGCAAGATAGTTGTCTCTTTGTAAATCGAGCCAATTTGCTTCATACAATTTCGGTCCAATAAGGAAATTGATGTCACCAATTTTTTCATCTTCTCGAAGCAATGTTGCAGTCAATCCAAGCTTGCAATGTGCTTTGATCACACCAATGACCTTACGAAACACATTCGCAGGTACTACATGCACCTCATCTAACAGCAATAAACCCCATTCTCTGTTTCTTAGCTCGTCTAACATTCGTTGCGATTCCGCAGCCCGTCGTCCGCTATGAGAAATCATCGAGTACGTAGTCACAGTTACGCCACCATAAAAGCTTTTCTCTTTCGCCCCACTGTTCGAGGCGACAAATTTGCCTACTTTCTCTTTCGGCATTGTGCTCCAAATTCCAAATTGATGTCTCCATTGTTCTACAGACACTGAACTAGTACAGAGGCAGAGTGTCGGCTTTCTGATTGTACATGCAGCAGTGACTCCAACCAAACTTTTTCCCGCACCACAAGGAAGTACAATTACACCAGACCTCGCGCGACCATTACCAAACATTTTCGACAGACTCTTCTCTTGATATGGTCGAATTTTTGCAATGGGTTTCAAATCAATATCAATATTGGCATTTGCAGTGTCGTTTCGAAAGTCATATTCTTCCATAAGAGGATAATCCAACTCAATGGCTCTGCGCTTCACATGCTCTACATGATCACCTTTCACTTCAAATTCATATACTTTCTGCTTTTTTGCTTCTTCTGCCATATTAATAACATTCCGATAGTCTTCATCATCATCATCTTCCTGGTAAATTTCGGTGATGGCTTTGAGGGTTGCGTTATCACTAACTGCTTCTTCACCACCAGCAAGCACAATTCCCTGACCTTCATCCTCCACTTCCGCTACGTCATCACCAAACTTATCGCGAACTCGAGCTTTATGAATCACGGAGTCATTTGCGAAGATTTGAAGTACGCCTTTGTCTTGAGTTTGAACCAAATAACGGCCCTTCTTCAATACAAGTTTAGTCTTACCGTACGTTTTTGTACAATCTCGGATAAACTTGGGTACAGAAGGCGGGAGCTCGGTTTTGCACAACTTCTTCAAAGTAAAAATGATGGCTTCAGAATCAAGGCCAATAGAGACAGCGGCGTACAACGCATACGCAGTCAAACGATATTCATGTAGCAATTCAGGTCGAGAAACAGGCTCTGCTATAGCTACGAGGAAATCATAAGCTTGTGTGTACATAGGAGAGAATGTCTCGAGCAAGATTCGTTTATCACCGGACACCCACACCGGTCGATTGATATGGTCCGGACGGAGACTCAGTTGGCTGAAGTCTCGGACTTCACCATCTTCTCCGTCATCTTCCTGCGCTTCATCTATGGCAGCCTGGGCGGCGCTAGGAAGAGGTAACATTTTAAGTTCACGAATTGGTTCATCTCCTTCAGTAGCAAGGCGTGCTTCACGCTCACGCTTTTTCGCTTTTCTACGACGCCTGCGCTCACGTCGCTCGAAATCGGAGTTATCACCACACGAGCCATCGGGGTTTTCTTTATGGCGACGCTTCGAAGATTTGCGCGAACTCCGTTCTCGATGCTGTTCGTCGCTCATGGGTACGTGCTCGAGTGCCCAGTACAGCACAGCACAACACTAACAAATTTAGCGTCAAGTTATTTACACGTGTCCAACAAAGTATTGTGGTTGAAAATTTTGAGGCGAGTCAATACTGAAGGGACCTGAGTGGCTGCATCCTGCTGGACAAATTCGTTGCCTGTCCCACTCTTTAAGTCAGTGAACAAATCTATCGATTCTTCAGAATGAGGAACGCAGCGGGAAATCCATTGCGAACTATCTTTCGTGGCGCGACTGGACTTTTTACGACGGCTACCACTGTTTACAGACCTCGAGTCTCGCGCGGACTAGTTCTCCAAGTATCGTTGCTGCTTTTTGTCCGTGTTACCTTAGAGTTGATTCCGTTGCCATTGGCCTCTCTTCTTGGTGAAACTGTTGTGTCGCTTGTGTTGAACGTTTTCCAAACATCAATTGGCTTGGCCGCCCTAGCAACTTGGTGGGAATCGGACGGATGGTTCGGCTCAATTGGGCGTCGTCTATTTGCACCCTCGGACTCGTCGTTCGTTAAGCTGTATGCTGCGCTTGTGCTAGTGTTTGGGCCTGCATTTGCGTTGGTCGAATCGGCAGTAGTGGTGTTCGAGTCAATGAGAATTGCGCGTGATTTAGAAGATCGTATGAATCGCGTCCCTGCATCTACCGAAAGCAATCCCTGGAAACGAATTATTGTGATTTCTTCGATTATCATCTACAGTTCTCTGATTGGAATTGCTTTCTTTGCCCATCATCTTAATGGAGGCCAATTGCACTTACCGTCGATGATTCTTGGGTTTGCAATCCTATACTTCGTGGTGGCATACATTGCAGAAGATTCAAACATTATGGAAGGGGCGCTACTGGCAGCGTATAGTGTTGTACTCCTAATTGTGGGAGTTGTAGAAGAGATAGATTCGAAGAACTCGAGTGCAATTACAATATTCAGCAGGGGGCTAGGAGCACCGAAAGGCGAGCATCGAGCGCTAGTACTAATTTTCAGTTCAGCGGGTGCTCTGCTATCACTCCCTCGTGTACCTGAACTATTGCGTGTCGTACTGTTTAGTGCAGAGGCAGCTGAAGCACGAGCCCAAGCGCAACAATCCAGAGCAGAACTAAGACCTGCACCGATGCTATTGGCACCCATGCAAACGATGACGGTAGCAGTTCCGCCGCTTGGTTTGGCGAGCCAAGGAGTTGTGCCGACATCAGATGTGATATCTCCGCAGGGAACGTGGAGAACTACATGGCAGACGAGCATTTCTACGGCAATTTCAGTTATTGTGGTCACATTCCGTGTGTTAGTTTGGTCTGGTGCCTTAGTGTCTGGGGAATACTACCCGTTGCTTTCGAGAAGTGCGCAACTCATAATGACACTCGTGGTGTACTGTTTGTTTTTAAAAATGGAATCCTCAGATAACGAGGAGAAGCAGCGTCATCGAGCCGCTGTAGCGGCGCAGCATTCAAAAATTCACAAACACTGACTGCAGGGTTGGCTTTTCTAATGCTCCCGAATCCCTCAGTTAAAGGCTTTGCAATGTACTGTAGCAGTATCCCTAATGTATTAAAACCCTCCGCTGTGAAATATCCACTCGCCGCTACAGTACAACGTTCAATTAAGGTGTCGTTGCTTACTGTTGACATTTCTAGAATGTTGAGGAGGTTGGAAGGTGAAAAGGAGGGTCTTGAGCAGTAGAGTTTTGAATGACGAGTCACACGTGACTTTCGCAATTACACTGTCTAACATACCCCAGATCATTGACTAATAGCGAGTAGCTGCTTTAAGGAGTAAACGGGATATTCACGTTTCACCGGCAACCCGGGACTGAATATCCAATAACACATCTAGATAGTCGGCTATGAACAATTGTTGAAATATGAAAACCTATCGACAATAGTCGTTGTACATCATTGTATACACGTTGCAGAAGTTTTCCCACACATTCGTCATAGAAACGCTCAATAATTGGTCAAAACCCAATCCCATTATTTCAGTTGATTCAGAATATTCTGACTTTCATACTCAAGATGTTTCCACTGCCAATTGATTTTTGATTGAATAATCTCGCTCTTTGATGTAAATTTTTATTTCTAAAATAGGTCAGTCAAGACGAAGCATGGAACGAAAATGAAGGCAGAAAAAGCTTCCTGTGTGCTATAAACAGAACGAGAGGTAACTGTTAGGCGTCACACGGCCTATTGCAGTCACGCGTCACTCAGACTATTACTCGGCATTACAAGAGTACGACGACAACAACGACACCTTAATTGAACGTTTTACTGTACAGTGAACCTATTTCCGGTACACTAAACTCAGACCTTTGGCGTCTTCTGCTCCCGTGCTAGAGTGACACTCTGCTCGCCGATTGGGCGGTCTCCCTCTGTGCCTGTAGACGTCTTCTTTGGTCTTTTCCTGGTACCAGCGTGCGTTGCACATTCTAGTTCTCTAGCAACTGCCTTGCCCTCCAGTGGTGCGAGGTGGATGCGGTTATCCTTGCCCGTTCTGAGCTGTGGTTGCGCCACAATCTGCAATTACTTTTCGCATGTAATAACCTGTGCGCTGAACAGTAAGCATAGAAAGTTACAGATTATGATTGATTTCATGTGGAACATTGGTATATTCTTGGGATTTATGAGAAAGACTTGCTAATTGATTCATTGTGACAATATTACTCTATAAAAAGTAAATACGAAATCGTTCCCCGCATGTTTCACATATTCTAGCACAAATATTTTGCAAGATTATCGATTTTCACAGAATAATTCTGTAAATTCATGAATGGTCATTGATTTACTTACCTATCAATAACTACTGCACTGCAAGCACCATGAATTGAGCATGCTTTACTGATTTTTCGACTCATGATTTGGAGCTGCAGCACAAATGATCATCAAAACGCATCACATTATATGAATTATCTAACATGGGTTCATCATGCAACTGATTTTGGCAGCGCAGCTTCTGCAGAATAACTTGAGCAATAATATTATTGCGGTAGAATTATTCAGTAGAAAGAGAATAGTTTCGTTCACCTAATATGAAATATGGAAGAGAAATTAGTAAACAAATTTTCACTAAACAAAGGAATAGAGCAAGCGAGAAAATTCTCCTTCCTGCACGTAGGATATGGTTGTATCTCTTCAAAGTTGAATTCTGCAGTACTTTGATGAATCATCGGTATCTTCGGCAATATGGAAGAAAATGACTGGAAATGAAGCAAAAGCAGATTTACAATTTAGATTATATCCAAACAGGTAAATTCGCACTTTGCTAAGCTATAAAATGGCTAGCTCCGATCAAGTTCCCAATTGAAGTAGAAAACTGATGGAAAATGTAGATGATCCAGTTTTAGGGGACTAATTTGTGCTTCTGCGTGGGCCACGATCGAAGAAGAAACTTTCTATTGCTTCTTTGCTTTTCTACATGCTATTTTAATCTGAATCCACCAAATTTTTTCATCACTACACAGATGAGAACATCGAACATAGCAATGAATCCAACAAATCGAAACATATTTGGTATTTCTTGTTTATGATTTGTAATTTATTTTAAATCTGCATAAAAAGTAGGAATACATTTGTGAATGGCATGGCACAGTAGAGTGCTTCGTAACATTTTTTCGCTGTTGAACCTATGATTGTATTTGAACCTAGCGCAGCGTTCGTTATGCACACTAGGGTCTCTCCTCTGATGGCCGAGCACACAAGCATTCCTATTTTTCTTCTTCCTTCAATTCCATTCCAACTTCCGCCCCAGAAACACACTCACCGTTGACTCGAACTTTTCGTCAACAGGCTGGTCGAAATTTCAGGAAGTAACATATATATATTCTCTTATTGTTCGAGTAATGCAAGCGGATAGAACTAGTTGTCCGAAGATTTTGCTGAATTCGCTGTATTCAATTCCTTCAATTTTTTCGGCATTTCTTCAAGCGATTTGGACTGTTCTTACCGAAGAAAATTTAATGAACCTTTTGTCAAGATTTAGCATTTGATGACGCTTATTTTCTCTTTTTTCTGTTCGCATCGAATAATCAGATAGTATGAGCTATGTCTGACTGGTCTACTTCTTTGAATTCACATATTCCTTTTCTGAAATATATGAGTCCAGGTTCTTTTTTGTTTACTTCAAACTATATATTTCAAGATATTCCCATGGCGCCCTTTCAGTCAATTTTGGATCGAAGGGCTAGCAATAAGCGCTAATTACGCAATGCCAAAGCCTGGAAGTAGGGCTACTGAATATAACCTAACGAAAAGTGACGCATGAAAATGATAAATGCGATACATCGGAGATTGTCGAAATGTAGGTCGTTAACTATGGTTCATCCTATTTTATGACTTGCTAATTATTTAATTACTGTAGAATGTTGCATACTGTACCGTAGTTGATTGAAAGAAATAAAACGAATTCGAATGGTACGAAAGCTCACTATTGCCACAAAGTATAGATGTCGAGGAACTGGGGCGGCTCCGAGAGCACGTATTTTCGCCCCGTTGATCAATATTCTATATCACTTTCCTAAAAGAAGCATCGATCAACCCTAATGCATAAATGCAACCAATTTGAGGCATGTAGACGCGTAAAAAGAGGTTTAGAACACAAAATATTACTAAAAAGACTTTTCATTTCAAATAGCACGACATTGACCCTTTTCAATTCCTTCAGTGCATATCTGTCCTGCTTACCGTAGAAAGTACAGATTAGTCATGGCACCGGGTTATCTCAAACCTACAAGTAGAACTGATGAACCAATTCAACTGATGAGCATCACATTTTATCTTTCTATATTCCTGTAGAAGGAACATGGTTCTCCTTCTCCGAGCTTTTTGTATTCATTGCACAAATAACGCTCCAAGAATCATCGCTGTTAAAGGTTCTGCGATTAGAAACCATACGATGCAACAGCCCTGAACCATTTTCGTTGTAGATTCTCGACCATAGGCTATCACTATAATGTGGTATCCATTTCTTCCATTCGTATTTCATATAGTATTAACGAAGAAAAGTTTAATCAAGCCTGGAGCCGCAGAAAATACTGGTACGTTTTAAAATTTCATATAGATTTGTCCTTGCGTACAATTCATACAGATAGTAACAATAAATCGTTAAAAATGAGTTCATAATAGTAATACAGTCATATCTCCTCCTTCAGTGGATTACTTGGATTGTACAGGAAGAGGAAGCTCTAGAAGTGTTCCTCGGTTTTCTGTCCAATAAATTATCACTGATTCAAAGATCTTCCTGTGATTCTTTGACTGATCTAGTGCCAACTAGATGCCGAATTCCGATCGTTCTTGGATTTCAATAACTACGGAACTATATGTTTATTATAGAATCTCAAATTTTGGTGTTTCATTGGCTTTAGTGTCACTCCCCTATTTTTAACTATTTATTACGGCTTTGCTAATGCCAGCCACACATTGATTGAAACGCGTGCCTGGTTTTCAATTGGTATTACTGCCAGGTTGGAATCGAAAGCTGTTTGAAGCATTAAAAAGGCAACCGAAATTGTGTAAAAGTATCTTCAAGCCGAAATAAGCACTGAGCAACATTCATTCAGTAATATGAATCCAAGATTTTCGTTTGGAATCTCTGCACGTGAAAATTTCAACGGTTAAATGCACTTTGTGCAGCATAGATCACAATTTCAACCGTAAAAAAGTTTATAGTTTTTATTATACCGAGAACTAAATAAGTTTCAGCAAACAGTTTCTAGCAGGAATCTATACAAGAATGCAACTCTAAATGCAACATTGATTAATGCATAACAAAAGCAAAGCACTGATGTATTTAGTACAGCAATATCAGAAAAGTTCGTTCAAAGGTGCTACGCAATGCAGTTGGTTGATTTCCGTGAAAAAATCACATTTCCTTTAAAAATCGTCAAGTTCGCAAGTCCTGCTGTCATTGTGCATTTTTTCGGCTTCCTTTACCTCGAATAGATATACAAAGATAGTGCTCATTCAAGAGAATCCGAGTCAAGAGAGATGTCAGTCAAGCTCGGAAAG
>JAAUYH010004082.1_pt1 | contig 10365 bp, 7 predicted proteins | sample 7278061 | NCBI WGS metagenome assembly JAAUYH01 (sample SAMN14350203, study PRJNA611818) | marine sediment metagenome | isolation source: surface marine sediment (0.6m) | place: French Polynesia: Moorea | collected 2018-08 | reverse complement strand
GGCGGCACCCACCTCCTGGCCGACGCCAACGGCTACTTCACCTCGGGCGCTGTGAGCACCCAGGACAGCGACGGTGACTTGTTGACCGACGACGATGAGACCAACATCTATCTCACTGATCCGTTCAACCCGGACACCGATGGCGACAGCCTGGGTGACGGATGGGAAGTCCTGGGTCACCCCAACGGAACGCCACTCCCCGGTGCCAATCCCAGGCGCGCCGATATCTACGTCGAGATGGACTACATGGTCCGGGCGTCGGCCACGAATGGGCTCGGTCCGAACGCCGCGGTCATCGCTGCCATCGAGGCATCGTTTGCCGATGCCCCCGTCAGCAATCCGGACGGATCGACCGGCATCACCATTCATCTCGATCTCGACGATCAGGTGCCGTATGACTTCGACCTGAACCCGGTGCAGTTCGAGTTCGACGCCATCCGCGATGCCAACTTCGATGTCGGCCGCCGGCCGATCTATCACTACATGATCTGGGCTGACAGGTACAGCGGTGGGACTTCGAGCGGCCTGTCCTTCGGGATCGACGCCGTCGACTTCCTCGTCACCCTCGGCGGCTGGAACGGAAACGCGGGCGGAACCGACGCTCAGAAGATCGGCACGTTCATACACGAGCTGGGACACAACCTGGGCCTGCGGCACGGCGGAATCGACAACACCAACTACAAGCCCAACTACGTCAGCGTCATGAGCTACACGTTCCAGACGGTGGGCGTGCAAGGCCCCGGTGGAACGATGTTCGACTTCCAGCGTTTCGACCTTCCCTCGCTCGACGAGTTCGCTCTGAGTGAGCCGGCCGGCCTGAACGCCGGGCCCGAGTGGGCGGGTTACAAGACCTCGTACTACTGCGGCACGGCCCGGCAGAACACGACCAGCCTCGTCAACATCGACTGGAACTGCAGCGGCTTCATCTCGGGCGGAACGGTGACCAGCAACGTGAACCGCGATGGCTTCCTCGGCACTCTCACTTCCTTCAATGACTGGGCCAACATCTCCTACTCGGGTGGGGGCGTGATCGGGGCCGGCGACGACGGACCCCTGGAGCCGACCCGACGCCAAACGTTCGAGGAGATGGAACCCGAGATGACGTGGGAGCTCCACCAGGAGCTGCACGACTAGCGGCCGGAGCTCGAAGAGCTCGGGGGCTGTTGTGGTCTCGCTATTATCCTGCCGTGTCGGATTCGCCCAGCAAATCTCGCATAGGCGACGGCGCAGTCGACCAGCCGCTCCTGTCGATAGCGCTACCGATCTATCGAGCACCTGAGCGACCTCTGGCCGAGCTCCTGCAATCGGTCGAGGATCTTCGTTGCGCGCTTCCCGACGAACGGGTCGAGCTTGTTGCGTCGGAGGATCCGGGCCCTGGCGGCCCGTCCGCGGCCACACGTGACCTCGTAGCCCGGCATGGCGGCACCTACGTCAGGAACGAGCGGGCGCTCGGTATGGCGGCGAACTGGAATCGCACGGTGCAGATGAGCTCGGGACATTTCGTCATCGTCGCCGGTCAGGATGACCGACTGCACGGTCCGGGCGTCGTCCGGGCGCTTGCCCTTCTACGCGAACATCCCGAAGCCGCGGCTTGCGGGGGAGCTCGGGTCTTCATCGATCTCGGTGGGCGGAGCTACACGAGGTCGAGTCGCAGCAATGACCGATCGAGGCTGTTCCACCGCGGCACCGACTACCTCCTGCCACCGTCGCTCGCGACATACCTGCTCGTTCGAAACGGCAACGTGATCGGCGAAGTCGGCGCTGTGACGATTCGGCGAACGGCTTTCGACCGTACGGGCGGATTCGACCCGTCCTATCGGCACGCGGCCGACCAGGCGATGTGGCTCGAGCTCTGCCGCGACGCCCCCCTGTTGTATACGACGACGACCACGATCGAACGACGGATCCACGAGGGGCGACTGACCGAGGCCAATCTCACCACCGGCACGGTCGATGACGAGAAGTTCCGGATTCTCGACGATTGCTTCGAACGCCTACCCGCAGAGGCCCGACCTCGGGTGCTCGCCGCCGCCGCCGGCCACGGCGTCCTTGCCTCATGGCGAGCCGTTCGTGGGGGCCGGCTCGGAGATGCGTACCGGCACCTGGCGAGGGCGGCGTCGAGCGCATTCCGCGCCGGGGCCGGCGCCGACGTTGCTCAGATAGTGGAGCTGACTCGAAACCGGAATCTCGACGCCGGCAGACCCGAGCTTGTCGGCGCGGCCTTGGTGCCTGATCCGTGACCGCGCCGAAGACCGAGCCGCCGATGGCCGCGAGCGCCCACAAGCCGATCCTCCAGACGATCCGTTCGAGCGGCCTGGGCGGGCCTTCCGTCGTGCGGGGGGTCGGTGCTCTGATCCAGGTCGTCGTGGCGAGCGTCGGCGCTCAAACCTACGGAGCAGACGGCTTCTCCGACTACTTCGTCTACTTCGGCTGGATCAAGATCGTGAGCGCCGTCGGCCTTCTCGGGCTCAACTACGAGCTGCTCCGCTGCGTGGCGGCCACCCCAGGGAGCGCCGGGCCCCTGTTCCGATCCGCCGTCCGCTCCGGGGCAGCTCGCGTCGTCGTAGCGACGGGCCTTGCTCTCACCATTACCGCAATCGCCACGGAACTGACAGCACAGCTGGCTGTGATCTACGCAGTCGGTGCGATCGGCTCAGCGTTGGTGGACCTGGGCGCAGCGATGCTGAAGGGGCTGGGCCGGGCGACGCTCGGGCTCTTCATCGAGTTCGTTCTTGCCCCACTGGCCGTGCTCGGGGCATTGATCGGAGCCCAGGTCGTCGACACGGACATCGACATCATCAGCGGCGTTCACGCCGGAACGGTGATCGGCACCGGCCTCCTCACGCTCGGGTGGGCATTCCGGACATCCTCCGGTGACCCTCCGACAGTCGTGGTTCGAGCCGGACTGCAGCTCGCCCTGATGACGACAGCGAACGTGCTGCTCTGGTCCTTGCCGATCGTCGGCTCCAGCTGGCTCGATGAGCCGGAGGTGGCCACGTTCCTCGCCGTGAATATCAGGATCCTGAGCGCCACGACGCTGCTGCTCCACGTCCTTGGTGCTGTGTACTCAAAGCGGTTCGCCGCTGCAGCCGCCGTGCGGGACGTGCAATTGCTCGAGTCCGAGCGCCGACGCGCCCAACTCCTGGCGGCGGCGGGAACCACCCTCGTACTGGTTCCGATTCTCATCCTCCGGAGTTCCGTGCTGGAGGTCTTCGGTGTCGGGGCGGGGGACGCCGGTGACCTCCTGCTCATCATGGCCGGGGGGCAGATCCTGAACGGCCTCAGCGGCTTGTCGGCCGAGTTCGCACTGATGACGAACCGGCCGGATATCGAGGCTCTGTCGGCGGTGGTTTCACTCGTGGTCGCCACACTCATCGTCGCGTTGAGTCTCGTCCTCGACGTATGGACGGGGACTTCACTCGCCCTGGGCTACGCCGGCGCCGTGGCACTGAGGGCGACGATCTCATACGTGCGTTGCTTCTTGGGGATTCGATCACAAGGAGCCGGCTATTTGGGTCGGTAGTCCTCGTCCCGGCCACGGTACTCATCAGCGGCACGAGATTTCGTGTGGATGCGACCATATGGCCCTTGCACTACCACCAGTGCACGATACTCTCTCTTCGGGTGAGGACTCGGACAAGCCGCAGGTCGAATGGCTGACACACTGACGCGCCCCTCGTCTGGTCGCCAGACGTCAAGTCCGGAAGGCTCGGGACGAACTCTGTTCTATGCGCTGGCGTTCGGATTGGCGGCCCCATTGGCTTCGCACATAGATCTCATCGCTCTCCCGTTATTGGGAATCTCGGTGGGACTCTCGATCGTGCAATGGGCAAGAACGGGCTTCAGCCTGAACTATTGGTCCGCCGTGTTGGCCGCATTTGTCGGCATCAACATGACACTGGGCTTCCTGTATGGAGGTTACCCACTACCTTGGCACGCTGACTTCCTGGCATCGATTACGACCGAGGTGCGATGGGTGGCTCCTGCCATAGTTGCGTTCGCCGCAGCCGCCGCGAACCAGCAAGTGGCACAGCAAGCACTGCGCCGTCTCTATTCGGTCATTCCTCTTTTCGTCGTTCTGACCGCGGCATCTGTTCTCTTCTACGGACCGGCAATTCGACCTGGCTTCTTGCTGTTCGGATTGGCCCGCACCCACCATGTTCCAGGGCTCGTGTTCGGAGGCCTCGGCCTCCTACTCCTGTTGGCCAGACGCGAACTGCCACGGCACTATTCCGTCACAGCACTTGCGTGTTTCGTACTCGTCGCATGGGCCCAGTCTCGAACAGCGATCGTCGCCATTGGCTTCGCTGGAGTCGTGAACCTCGTGTTCGGTAGACACTTCTCTCACACAGCGCGGGTCCGCATTCTGATCGGTTCGATCGGGCTCGCCATTGTCTTGCTGAGCTTTTCCGACCGAGCCCGCGACACGGTGATCTATGTCACCCAGCCTCAAGCCATCGAGGCCATCTCTCAGTCGTTCAGCGCTCCCGGTGGGACGCTGCCGGCGTCGATACAGAACGATGAGGGTCTGAGGAACTTCGTCCTCCGCTTCCAGTTCTTCGGAGAAGGTACTTCTGCCTCTCGGACTCACTGGGTGGCCGGAGTCGGACCGGGTCGGCTGAACGACTACCTCGATGCCGGCCGGCCGACAGAATCCGCACCCTTGCCGCCGTCGACGATGGATCGCACGCTGAACGAGTCGACGTCGCACAACTTCTTCATTCAGGTCGTTGCTGAGACCGGACTGATCGGCTTTCCGTTCCTGCTGGCGCTCATGGTCGCGCTCGTGAAGCAAGTCCCGCCCCGCTCGCGCATGCTCGGCACTTACACTCTGGCCCTGGGCCTCTCATCGGCCGGACTGTTGACCCTCGTGGGCTCTATGTCCTCGCTACCGCTCGCCGCTCTACTCCTCGCCGCCGACGGCTCCCAAGACTGACACCAGTCGCTGAGCCCGGGACCGGGCCCGCCGCTCGCCCAGCCGGACCTTCCTCCGTCGTCACGCCCGCCATTCTGCGTGCCCGATGGCGAACTTTGCTCTGAGGAGCTCGTATTGGTCGGCGACACACTCTCGCGCATAACGTTCGTCTGCGTCTGTCCAATTGGGCTCGAAATCGCCTTCGATCAGGCGCCGAAGAGTCGGCGAACTCTTGAGAACCCCAATGGCCTTCATCAGGCCCAAACGCCGCATGATCTGAACCGCCCCGCGTCCGAACCCAGCGGCCCGAGGAAAGCGCGAAACCCCGGCCTTGTTGCTCCGTCCCGGGAGTTGGCCGACAGGAACGTTGAATGATGAGCTGATCTCCGTCGCAAACCGAAGCTCATCGAGCTTCAGATCCTCGAAGTAATATATGTCGATGGCATTGCGCCCCAAGATTTGAAATGCCCGCTCCAAGCGTCCCGCATAGAGGCTATTGTCGATGATCGTATTGTCGTACGAATATGCGTCCTCGAGCGAGTCGTACTTCCGAAATTTCTGCACGTAACCATATGCGGACTTAATCCGGTCGACCGGGTCTCGCAAGAACACCAAATATCTGGTCGAGGTCGGCAAGCTATCAGATATTCGTTGAAGCGCTTCGTCACTATAAATGTAGTCATGACAGATCTCGGCTGTGTATGGCCTCAAGTCGTCGAACTGCCGTGAGTACCAATCAAGCCCGCGATCCCAGTGACGATCGAAGAAATAGATGTCCTTGACAAACGGGAGTCCGAACGAATCATGTGCATTTAGATAGTCGTATAGCCATGAAGAACCAGCCTTGTCGACACCCAAGTAGACCACATTGGGAAGGCGCAACTTCACATCATCGCTCATTCGACACCCCCCAAGTTCGATCCTCGGAGCTCGGTGCCGTTGATTGCCCCCGCTCGATCGCCGCTTCGGTCCATTCCCGAATGCGACGGTCGAAGACCGCCGGTGAGAAGTTCCGGGACCACTCTCGACAGACCTCAGCGGTGATCTCCCTCCCGAGCAATCGTTCGGCGCTCTCGACCAGCTCTTCCAGCTCGGTGGAGGCCGAGCGTTCGCCCACCTCTCGAGGGACCGTGTCGCGTGCCCCCCCGGCATCAAGTGCCAACACGGGCGTGCCCGACGCCAAGGATTCGACGGGAACGATCCCGAAGTCTTCCAGCGCCGGGAACAGGGTGAAGGCGGCTCGGCGATACAGCGCCCGAATCAGCTCTCGCGACGGCGCTTCGACGAATACGACCCGGGCGCCGCTATGCCTCTCGGCGAGTCTCCGCAATCGGGTCAACTCAGGCCCGCTTCCGGCGATCACTGCCGTGATTCCCAGTCGGGCTCCCAGCTCGATGGCGAGATCATGTCGTTTGTAGGGTACGAAGCGGCCCACGCTCAGAAGGAACGGCTCATCACACATTGTCGTCACGGTGGCGTCGTGTTCATCGGCACCGGGCATGAAGAACTCGGTGTCGCAGATCGGAAAGATCACCTCTGCCTCGCGGTCGTACACCTGAGCGATGCGGTCGGCAACGAAGCTCGAGATTGCGGCGAACTCGTGCACGCCTTGCGCAAAGCGAAGATCGAGCTTCTGCATGGCATGGCGAGCCGGGGCCATCACCGCTCCCGCCCCTCTGGTGTCGATCTCGGGGAACCAGACATAACGCATCGGGGTGTACGTGTAGGAGACATGCACGGCCGAACCAACCGGGAAAGCTCGACTGAACGCATGCGAGCTGGTGACGACAAGGTCGTACTCGGGCACCTGCATCGACCGAAAGGCGGCCCACATGACCGGCAGCAGCGCAGCCCGACCGCGAGGGCTCCGAGTCGGACGATCGATGACCGTCGTCCGGATATCTCGACCGCCGACATCGAACTCGACCGATGGATCCCATGAGAGAGCGTAGAGATCGGCGTCGGGCCAAATCCCAGCGATTCGTTCGAAGCAGAGCTCGCTACCGGCGCGCGCGGTCAGCCATTCGTGGACAACCGCTACGCGGACGCTCACTTGGCGATGGGCTCCTCGAGGGGAGCCGCAGGCCGACGGTCCCTCTTCAGACCCTTCTCCGCTTCACAGGTTGACCCCTCGTCGGAACCCGGCAGCGACTTGGCCTGCAGGATGGACTCGAACTCCTTGTGCTGCCTCTTCTGGTGGGATTGACCAACAATGGACCAGATGGTCTTCACGATGATCTGAATGTCGCCTCCGAACGACCACTGATCGATGTAGAGATTGTCGTACTTGATCCGCTCTTCGATCGACGTATCGCCCACGAGCCCGACGACTTGAGCGAGACCGGTCAGCCCGACCCGCATGCGATGTCGCTGGTCGTAATCGGGATACATCCGAGAGAACTCCTCGACGAAGGCCGGTCGTTCGGGTCGCGGACCGACGAGGCTCATGTCTCCACGTAGGATCGAGAAAAGCTGTGGCAGCTCGTCGAGCGATGTACGGCGGAGCAGCGAACCAACTCTGGTGACACGCTGATCTGCCGTCCACTCGGTGTCAGAGGTGTCGCTCATGGTCATCGAGCGGAACTTGGACACCACAATCCGTTTGCCATTATTGCCAACCCGTTCCTGTGAGAAGAGTATCGGGCCCGGGCTGGACAATCGGACGGCCAGTGCAACGAGCGCCATCACCGGACTGAGAATGGCGATCGCCAGCGCGCTCACACATACGTCGAGCACTCGCTTCATGAAGAGTCCTACCCTGGGGTGGGCCGATCGCTGGACTCGGACGAGTGGATAGCCGCGAACTCGATCGGGAGTGAGCGAATCCAAGCCAACACCCATTTCGAACAGCCGGGGAACGACAAACACAGGGATGCCTTCGCTCGCTGCCCACCGAGCTGCCGACACCAGGCTCTTCTCGTCACCGGTCCACGGCCCGATGATGAGGCGGTCGGCATCGGTTTGATCGACCACCGAAGGAAGTTGCTCGAGCCCCGCCTGCGCCACGTCTGCATTGACCTCGGCCGTGTGCGGATCGACGGGACCGACATGGACGACACCGACGATGTCAACTCCATAAGTCGGTCGATGCCGCAACTCCAGTAGCAGCTCGTCAGTCAGACGACCCGTACCTACGACCACAGCTCGTGACCTGGCGACGCCGTTCTTCCACAGACGCTTCAACGACTGCGAGCCAACGAACATGCCGACGACTGCAGCTAGCCAGGAGCCGCCGATCATCAACGAGAACTCGATCCGGTCTGGATCATGGGCTCCTGCGAAGTTCGATGCGAGCACAACAATCGCGGACGAGAGAATGGCAGCTTGCGTGAGCCGCATCACCATCGACGTTGTGTCGGGCACCATTCGCGTGCGATAGACGCCGCGGATAGCGGCGAGCGCGATAGTCCCAAGGCAGGCAGCCAAGACGAGCTCGGCGCGAACAGCGTTCAAAGTGGAGCTGAAGACGCTCACGGTCAGCGCGAAGAACAACGAGTAGACGAAGGTCACGAGCGACGAGTACCTGACCAGCCCAATACCCGCCGACCGGCTCTCGCCGTCGATCGCTGTGCCTCGACGGATCCGTTTCAACCCAGACCGTGAGAGGGTCTGAAGGCTATTCACGCCCTGCCTCCTCGACGCGACGGGTTGGCAAAGCGGCAATTGTACAGCGCACATCGAGCGCTCGATAGGGCGTCGTCGACACGCAAAGTAGCCCTGGTCGTTGTTGTTTCACCCACGTTCGCATCCCGTCGGTGTCGTCTCGGCTGCACACAGGTCGTCGCCGACGCCACCCGTGGCGGCATCGATTCCGCTGTTACCGAACAGGCGATCGTTACCGCCACCGCCGAACAAGGCATCGTTGCCGCTGTTGCCACTGATGCGGTCGCGCCCGTTCGAGCCGCGGAGCTCGTCGGCGCCGGCGTTCCCGCTGATGCGGTCATTCGCCGGGCCGCCGATGATGAGGTCATTCCCGCCACCGCCCTGGAGCACGTCGCGGCCGGGGCCTCCGTCGATGGTGTCGGCCCCGCCGTCGCCCTGCACGCGGTCGTTGCCCGGTCCGGCGTTGATGACATCGGCGCCGCCGAGTCCGCATACGCGGTCGTTGCCCCCGAGGGCGTTGATCACGTCGGCGCCAGCCGTGCCGCGGATTACGTCGCTGCCTTCGGTGGGCGACTGGCCCTTTGCGAGGTCAACTGTCACGGCGCGGCCTTGGCAGGTCGGGCCCGGCGGCAGTGTCGTGGTCGTCGTGGTGGTGGTCGGAGGGGGGATGACGGGGTCGCCTGCGAGGGCGGCGAGCAAGCCGGCCTTCGTCTGGGCCTGACAGGGCGGGCTGCCCTTGATGATCGTCACCCGCCGGTCCACTCCGCTGACCGTACAGGTCTGGTAGATGCCGTCGGGCCATCTGATCTGGATGGGGGCGATCGAATCGGCATCGCCCAGCCCGAAGTGCAGCGTGCGGCCGTCCTGGCTGCGGTGACCTCGGTGGCCGGTCTCGCGCACCTGCCACGTGTCGGTACCGACGAAGACCTGGGCACCGGCCGCATCGGGGTTCGACCCGATCAGGTCGATCGCGAGCCAATGATCGCCAGTGCCACCCTTGTTCATGAACACATGGTCGATGGCGTTGTCGAAGTCGTAGCCGTTGGCAACGAAGGCATCCATCCAGCCGTCCTGATCGAAGTCGCCGGTCACGATGGCACCCGGTGTCTCGGCGATCGTGGCGGGCAGGATGTCGGTGCCGGCGATCGAGAAGTTGCCGACGCCGTCGTTGATCAAGACGACATTCCGGTTCTGCCCCTGCTGGCGCTGGGCGCAGCCGGCCAGGATGTCGATGTCGCCGTCGTTGTCGAAGTCGGCGGCGGCCGCCGAGCGGCAGTTGTCGACCAGCGGGTCGATCGGCAGGCTCACCTGCCGTGCGTTCGCAGTCAGGTTGTTGGTCACCTCGTAGGCGACGAGGGGCCAGACGCCGGCGGTGGCGTTCTCGCTGCCGTGAACGGCGAGGAACTCCGGATAGAGGTCGTTGTCGAAGTCGGCTACCAGAACCTCACGGATGGGCAGGCTCGTGTTGGTGCGGGGAACGGCGGCGGTCGCCGGTTCCTGGAAGACGCCGCTGCCGACGGCGATCGAGTCCTTGGCCAGGTTGAACACGTCGTGGGTGACGATGATCGGGGGGTCGGCCGGCCCGGTCGAGGTCAGTTGGGCGATGCGAATGTGGCCGTCGCTCATGATCTGGTTCGGGTCGGCCAGCTTGGTCCACTGGGTCCCGTTGCCGTTGTTCAGGTACAGCTCGCTCGGCTTGAGCTGCTGTTCGTCAGGCGGAACGGGCGGCGACCGCAGGTCGAGGTTGGTGACGATGACGTCCATGTCGCCGTCGGTGTCGAAGTCGACGAAGAGGGGCTGGCGGCCGCGGCCGAAGAAGTCCTCGAGCCCGCCGGCGTTCACGAAGG
>JAAUYH010001517.1_pt1 | contig 10365 bp, 8 predicted proteins | sample 7278061 | NCBI WGS metagenome assembly JAAUYH01 (sample SAMN14350203, study PRJNA611818) | marine sediment metagenome | isolation source: surface marine sediment (0.6m) | place: French Polynesia: Moorea | collected 2018-08 | reverse complement strand
AGTATCGTGAATGAGACAGCCGTAGATTTTGTGTTCAATACCTTGAAAGAATCGGTGTGTGTCATGGATCTAGCAGAGGTACAGTTATTGCGGGGAAGAGTCGCACAAATCGTGAATGAAGAAGATGTGAAGAAGGTGGAGAAAAAAATTGAAGAATTGAGGCATATGACCGTTACAGCAGATAATACTGCGGGGATAGCGGAGAATAATTTGAGGATAGCAGATAACACTTCGAGAATCTGTGCAGTTGGTAACAAAGTGAACCAGTTGGAAGAAGAACGAAAAATTTGGAGTGATGGACCACATCATGTGCGGCCGTCAGTTTCAGCGTTCTTCTCGGGGCGTAAGAAACAGCTGAAGACTCTTGAAGATATATTGAAGATGCGAGGGAGTGCTGTGATTACACAGTACGGAGGAGTCGGGAAGACTGAATTAATGGTCACGTTCGCGGATCGAGCCGAGCGTGAAGAGCTAGTACCAGGAGGAGTATTTTGGGTGACGGTAGATGGAGATGTTCGGGATGTGGTTGGTTCGCTTGGAGAACTGGCGGGGAAACTCATACGTAGGAAAATGAGCGAGGACGAACGTCGAAATGCGAACTTGGTAATCGCGGCGTTAAAGCCAGGACTAAGTGGTAGACAAGGACGGTGGCTATTATGCTTGGATAATGCAGACGATAGTAAGGTGAGTGGCATACTGAATGAAGTTTGTGGAATAGCAGAACCATTGCGGGGCAATGGGTGGGCTGTGGTAACATCGCGACAAGGTCAGCCTCACACGTGGCAGCGAATGAAAAGCGAACAGAGATTGGTTCTGGAACCACTGCGCTCCGAGGATGCGATGGTGGCGTTATGGCGACAAATTCGTAAGATAGAAAGTGGTGATGCAGACGACGACGCAGTAATGACGGAGATCAAGGAGCTGGAGGTTGGCGATGAAGCTGAATATTATGCGCTGAAGAAGCTGTGCGGAGATGAAAGTGGGCAGGGGCTTGGAGGTCTACCACTTGCACTTGTTCAAGCAGGATCATTCATTGCGCAGTTCAAATATACGTTTGCAGAGTACCTAGATTTGTTTGAAAGCGTGGACCATAAGAATTGGCAAGATGTTATGAATAAGACAGAGGAGCTGAAATCAATTCGGGAATACCAGAGGTCTATTTGGACGACATGGAAAATCAGCGTGGAGAAATTATCCGAGAAAGCGTATACGATATTGCGAGCAATGGCAATGCTAGGGCAGGGAGGTATTGGGGAAGGGATAGTGATGGGAATAATGAAAAACGGACACAGCCGATGGGGGTGGTAGTGTCAAAGGTATGTTCCGAAATGTTGTCGTGAAAGAGTTAATGCATGGCTGATCCCTAATTTCGTGCAATGAAGGAGAAGGAAGGAGGATGTATAAGATGCATCGGCTAGTGCAGCTATTCATTCTGAACGACGTGGGACGAGGCACAACAATGTGGAATGACGTACACAGTCTCGCGTTGCTAGCCGTCCATCAAGAGGTGGGAACTGAACTCAGAAAGAAGGGGAACTCATTCTTTGAGTTGCCCGATGTATTCGAAGACAACCATGTCCAGTTAGCGGCACACACTCTAGCGCTAGTACGTCATTATGTGCATTCAGAGGGCGTTAGTGAGAACTGGAATGATTCAAAAGTGTACGACATTCATAAGTACACTCGGAGGGTAATGGGGTTTATGGGGAAGTCTGAGGAAGGAGTTGAAGTATGGGAAGATCTGCTTGTCATTTTGAATAATCAACAAGCAGGAAACGGCAAGAAAGGCATTACTGAGCGTTTGCAGGATGTGTGGTATCGACGAAATCGAGGAAAAGCAGTGAAACTTCGTATCGCACATACGCATTGCTCACTGGGAACTGCACTCATGGCCACAGGAAAGCTCAACAGGGCAGCTTCACAACTCGAACTGAGCTTCAAAATGAAACGAGCGATCCACGGACCCAAGAAGCCGCATCCTGACATCGCATCGTCTCTCAACAACCTCGGAAATGTGTATCACTGCATGGGTGAACTGAAGAAAGCTCTAGAGAAACACGAACAAAGAGTAGAAATGGAACGAGCGATCCACGGACCCAACAAGCCGCATCCTGATATCGCAATGTCTCTCAACAACCTCGGACTTGTGTATTACGACGTGGGTGAACTGGAGAAAGCTCTAGAGAAACATGAACAGAGCGTAGAAATGTTTCGAGCGATCTATGGGAGCGATGAGCCTCATGCTCATACTGCGATGCACTTTGGGGGATTGGTTCGGTGTATCAGAAGCAAAAGAAACTGAATGACGCGGCCGACTTCCTTGAGCAGAGTCTTGAGACGCTACAAATTATGCATGGTCAAAATTCGTCACATCCACAAATCACGGCAGTACAGTGTGAATTAGCCGACGTATATGAAAGCCAAGGAGGTATACTCGAACCAAATACTGAGACAGATGGAGCTGGGGATGGTAGTCGTTGATTCAAACAGATGGAGAACGGGAAGCGTGATGTGTTGTTTCTGTGACGTTGTGTTGGAGCATTTTCGGTTACAGTAACAGTATGTGGGCCTCATCCTTGACTAGCTTGATAGCCGGTTCTCATGTTAGTAAAAATGAAATGAAATAGTACTATGCGGCGAAAACTGGGTTTTGAGTGTCACACGTCATCGTTTCACGGTGAGAATCACCCGTGATTCTCATCCGTTCTCCGGGGTAGTGCATAGTTTGGACGGAAAATTCAAGTGATTCGCGCCACATGATAACATTTCAAGAAACATAGAACGAAACGGTTTGAAATATGCACCAAAATCTGTCGGCGAGATTCAGACGCAAAAAAATTTAGGAGTAATTATATTTTATCTCAAAGAATAGTGTCGTAGAATACTGCCCAACAAAATTGAGGAAGTAGACGTACTGGAAAGATTCAACTCAGCGATGCAGGTTTGCGCAGGCTACTGACGAGGATGAGCATGATTTAAAAGAGATTGTTGATTAACAAAGTGCTGAATTACTTCGCATTTAGATGCTCAAATTTCAACAAGAACAATTCTGCTCGTCTGCTCCGCCCTGGCCACGCTCATTTCACAAGCATACCATACCATTCAGTGCCCTCAATTCTCCTTATTGATAAAAATCGCACCTCCGCGATCAGAGCAAGGCACTGAACACCCAACAACCTCCATGCAATCAATGTCCATATTCGTGACTGATTTACAATTCAAACTTCATTGTTTATCCCATTATGCAACCCTCTCGTTGTCGTGGTCTTCCCCCAAACTCTTACACGTCTATCATCCATTGAAAGCCGTATCAAGACTGGATGCTGCAGCTATGGCCAAATGGAACGGATAGGCGGAGTCAGGGAAGTGATCCAATATACTTTGATTGCAGTTTATTGCAATATCTTCTTTAAAATTTTAATTGCAACTTTAGAATATATTGCAATACGTATTGTATAGTAGGATAACCCAAAGTAGCATCTAAACAGTGGAATGTAGCTTGGACGAATAACTTGGTATCAGGGGTTATTGTTTGCATGAAAATTATATCGTCTATTGAGAGTATCATCCGGATGTCTTGAATTTACGATAAAATTGAATTTGCCAAGTATCTCGATAGCTCTTATCGTAGCAAAACTTTCGGTGGCCGAGAACGTTCGAATATCCTAACATGGTCAAAGACTGAAAACTGGTTGTTACCATTTTGACGAGATTCAGAGGCACTGAATCTATCACCTGCAATAACGGATCGACCAGGGCGTATCTCAAGTATCAGTGTCCAAAGCCAGGGTGCAACTTTATAGTAAAGTTTGCGACAAACAACGAATTCACCAATCCATATCTTCACTTGCTCACTTGTTATGGCAGGAACAAGCCCTGTTATGAGCAAGAAATCGAGATCGCCGACCTATTCGAGGCAGCCCAGATTTCAGCCGAACAGAGCTGAGGCACCATCTTATCTCATTTTAACGTTAATGCGCTATCATACTACGAGAAGGTGCTACACGCTTATCTAAGATTAATTGTTTTAAATGATCTCCCTCTCTCCATCGTTGAATGTACTTCATTACACTCACTTTCCAAGTTTTCCGAAGTTATTTGCTGTAGACAACTCATTGATGTGATAGTTGAATTTGTTACGCTTGTTGAAAAACGCATATCTGATGAAATACTGCAGACTAAAGAGCTCTTATCTATAACAGATAGACAATCAATTCAACGCATTTCACAGCAATTATTGCATCGTATTGAATATTTGTTCCTGCCGTAGACAATGGTTTATCAATTTCTGTGTCTCATCCACGGCTAACGTTGCTCGCTATCTCGCCGAGCAGTCAAAGAATTGGCAGTAATGAAGATCAAGGTTCTCCTGAATCTAAAAGATTCAATGCTGAATCCTACATCCAGCTTCTTCATGAAACGTTTTATGTCTACAGCTCTTCCTTCGAAGAATGGTGCCTTGCTTTGATAGGCGATAATGTCAGCAGTAATCTGCGAGTATCAAGGATGACAGGCAAGCCTCATATCAGCTGTGCGTCGCACAGACTGAATCTCGAAGTTAAATCAATGATTGAAATTCATGCAGACCTAAGCAACGCAATCACGTCTGTACGAGTAACGATGGCAGAAATCTGCTGCTGTAATTCGAAATTTCACTGACATAAGCCCTGTAATCGATAACGAAAGGGGTGTTCCGGCAAGGTTAAAGTTCTTCGCCGGTACCAAGAAATCCGAGAAAAACTAATCGAGGCACACGAGCACCCAGATGGGGACTTCAATATTAACACAAGTTTGTCATTTGCACGAAAATGTGAAAAATATCATCGCATACTCGCTGAAATAGACGTCGTAACCACGATGTTGCAGACAAGAAGTCGAACGTTGGCAGAATGCCAACTGGATTTAGATACTCTTGTGGATGCCGTTAAAGAAGAACGTTCGAATCCATCATCCTATTCCTTTAAATGTCGTCTCAAAGACGAGTATATTTGTCTTCGGTCTGGATCTGACAAATCTACCTCATTCACAAGAGAAGTGATAAAAATCCAAAACATCCAACTTGCTTGCCTGACAGAAGATAAAAAGAAAGCGCTCAACTCTTGCGAAAGAATGATTCGTCTGATGACGAGCCTGATACCAATCGAGCTGCACAGAACATGGCCACACGATTGGCTGAGCGCAGAAAACTGAACAAAGCTGTAGAAACTTATATTGGTTGCCGCTTTCTAGTACGATCTGCCGCAGAAATTGAACGTTTTTTTAGTATTGGGGAAAAATTTTGACACAAGGAAGGCGAGCCATGATAGCTGAGATCTTCGAAGGCCTCCTGTTCTTGAAGTATAATTCTCGGCTTTGGCATGCGGAATTGGTGAGCAAAGCGCTTTATCTTTCAAGAGAGAGACGTAAGCTGAAGCAGAAAATTGATTTATCAGTTAATGTAGTCAATCAGCTCGAAATTAACAAAAATTTGTGGTCTTTAAACTTTTGTAGAACTGCATGCATTGATAAATTTTTGTAAAATTCTAAAATTTAACCTGTAGGTTGCTGCAAATCTACTGTAAAGGCGTTCACCAGAATCCAAAGCTGCCACCCAACTCTGGCTAGCAGTAGACAACAAAAAGGTCGAATCACTGTCTGCTTTTTGATATTGCAACGCTCTTGTGGTTCAACTGCAATATTCGTATTGCATATTTAAGATGCAATAACCAAAAATAGCATTGGTCCATTCACTGGGCGGAGTATGTTAGATAGAACAAAAGAGTGTTGGAAGGAGTTCGAGAGAAGAGACACCGAGATCAGTACAGGGAACTTCACCCATCGTGGTCGAGATGCCATTTACTGTTGCACATACGATAGAAGCGAAGTAGCGAATTGTGGGGTCGATAATCTATACAGAACAGGAATACCAATCGTGTCTATACCATTTACGCATCATTCCAAACGAATATCCTGCGATGAAGGAGAGTACCTTGGCGCTGTTTTGTGGACGTGATAGGAGGTTTGCTGTTTGGTGAATAATATCAGCGACTGTCAACAGGTGTTTAGCTCAGATTCGAGTTTTGTGGGGATGGTGAGGTGAACAGTGGCGAGCTTGGTATTTGAGCGAATGAATGAAATAAATTCTCAAAAATGATAGCGACGAAGCATGATGCATTTAGCCTGCAGTTGCAACCGATTTCTATAAACGAACAAAGTGGGAAAGGGTTCACTACGCGAAATTGTGCCAATCCCCATGAAGTGCATTGTATGGTACTATACCATATACGTTAAGGGAATTGAGGTAATGCAAGCGCTTGCAATTCACACGACAACGATGGAAGGAGGGGTGTATGTTTGAACGAGGGAGTGGCTGAAGGGAGATATTCCGAGAAGGAAGAAGCAAGCGGACAGGGACGGGAGTAGGAAGAGGCTGTGAAAATAGGAAAAGCGAAGGAGGATGAGAAATTTGGTGCAAGTGAGGAAGCGGTTAGTGAAGGGAGCGAAAGGTGGATTCGATAAGCGGGGGTACTGTACGGTACAATACGTTGGCGACATGGACGTCCTATTTTTCTTCGGCGGTATTTACTGTACACTGACACTATTATCATCTAAAAGCATCACAGATTCGATCTAGAAAGAGATAGCGCAACGGAGGGAGATAGTGACAGAAGTGAAAGGTCAATATCTAGGAAGTTTTTGCGCCCGTTTTGTCATTGACGTGGAGCTGATGGGGAATTTGCTCGAATTCGAATTGTATGCGCTTCTGTGACATGGTCCAGCATCTGCAAAGTCGAAAATTTCAGTACAAATCACAGATTAAAGAGGCCTTGAGTGACTTCTTGGGTACATTAAAAACAAACGTGGAATTCTGTTCTTTGCTCACCGCGTCCGCTACGATCAAATAAAAGCATTAATCGGTCTAGTCCCACGGAAAATTCTGTCCAGTTTGGAACTCGGACAGAAGGTGATTGCCTTCTCACAACAAGATGAAGTGGACGGATTTGAAAAACACCTTCCCATGGAACAATATCTGTGAGTGTCATTTCTGGCTCTCGCCTACAGCCTCGCAAGAAGATGAACAAATGCACGAATAAGATTTAGTTTGAATGCAAAAGAATGCGACGGCATCGATTCAATAGGTTAGCGAGCTAGTCAGAACAAGAGCTGTTCATAATGCAGTACGTGTAGCTGTTGAAATGAAAGTCCAGGATCTCGTTGCAGTCCAAGGATCAAATGGGATGCAGTCTCGCCAATGCCAAAGTCTAACCCCATTTGATATTGTATCTCCTCTCAGTCCTTTTCCACATCACGATTATGGGTGGATGGACACAGGTTGGCCTTGACGCAACCTACGCGTGTCAATCCCCTGTGGGAAGATAAACAACGATTCGCCACCGACGCAACCGCATGCTCCGATAAGTATTCCCCACGGGGTGGCTGGGATCTCACCACGACAAGTCCTCACAACAAGGTAGCCGACTGACTTTTCAGCAGCTTCGAGTTCTGGGCCTACTCCTTGGAGGCAAGCGAAAGCTTTTACCCAAAGGTGGGTGACGTTTTTGGAATCAATCCCGAACGCGGTGTAGTAGAAAGTTAAAATCGATGATCCCCCGAGGGCTGCCGTCGACATTGTTTTATTCTACTTTTGGATGTAAAACAAATATCTACTACGAAGCGTCATCCGCTAATTGGAGGGTAGGTGTGTCGGTTGATACATGAGTATCTTTCGGCTTCTGTGGCTCTCCACATATCCGCCTCCATTCCCAGTCAAGCACATCCCACCGGTGGGCGTTCACTCTAATTGGACATAATCAACATATCCATCATCTTCCACCAGCATCCCCAAAGGGGTAGTACGACAAGAACCGAAGGAAAAGCCTTATTGGCCGTTTGCAGGCTATGCCATATCGTCGAAGTCAACGAGAAGAAGTGAAACGTGATATCGCGTGTAGACACCATTCACTGGGACTGCACTCATGAACACAGGAAACCTCAACAGGACAGCTGCGCAACTCGCACAGAGTCTGGAAATGCAACAAGGGTTCCATGGACACCGGAAGCCGCATCCTGACATCGCATCGTCTTTCAGCAACCTCGGACTTGTACATCAAGAAATAGGTGAGCTGTACAAAGCGCTGGAGATGCACGAGCAGACCCTGGAGATGCTTCGAGCGATCCTTTGATACCATATGCCGCATTCTCTCATCGTGCACAAACAGAGTTGTGAAATGGAACAAGCGATGCACGGCCAACGCAAACCCCATACTTACATCTCGGCGTCTCTCTACCACCTCGGACTTTTGTATCTCGACAAAGGGTGAACTGGGTAAAGCGCTAGATATGCACAAACAGAGCATGGACATGAAACGAGCAATCCATGGAAAAGATGAGCCACATCTAAGTACCGCGTTAACACTATGGGCTATTGAGTTCGTGTATCACAATCAAAAGAAACTGAGTCTTGCAGCCGACTTCCTTGAGCAGAGTATTGAGATGCTACGAATTTTGCATGGTCGAAATTCAGTACATCCACACATCAGGCTAGTCCAGTGTGATTTAGCCAACGTATATGAATGCCAAGGAGGACGGGAAGAAGTTTTGGGGATATTTGAACGAAATGCTGTGACGGGTGTTACAAGGGATGGTGAGTCTTTGAAGCACACAAATGGAAACTAGGGAAGATGGAGAGTGAAGTGCTCTTTCTGTGAGGTGTCGAAGCATTTACGGGTACCGATTAAGTAGACGCGCTACATCCCAGAAATTCAGGATTCTACACCGAATAAATAACCCTGCTGAATAGTACTTAGTCTAATATGTTTTTCAATACTGCATTGGCATTTCTTTATAGCCCGAAAAGTTATTCGTCCTTGATTTTTATCTACATGTAAATTTGCTCTATTCACTCGGAATCCACGGATTCTCTATTTATAGTCCACGAAACCTCTAAGTAAGATGCGGTACTGACTGTGAACCACGCAGTGGTTCTTGTGTATCATTCCTGATCCTTACGGTATTTCACAAAGAAGTAATTTTCAAACGTATTCTACTCCCATCTAACTCCTAATTTTCCTCTACCCATTCGGAACTCCTGTTCTAACAGTCCGCTCCCAATGAGGGTACTTCGGTAACACGCTGATCAAATAAGGTGCATTCAGTGTATCCGAGGAAAGGTAATGTTTTCGCTGAACATTAATTTTAGATTCGTGAAGACTAATTCCATTATTTCACTTGAGTAATGGTTTCAGAATGCAAAAAATTAAGAGCAATAAGATCAATTCATCTGTAGCTTTTCCAAATTATTTTAGTCAGTACGTTCAGCTGAGGTACAAAGACTGACCGGTTCTTCGAACGTTTGCTCGAATAAATGGACTGATACCATCGATTATTGTCCTATCATTCGTTTCTTTGGCTTGCATTTAAAGAACTAAGTCAATGCAACATAATGCTATTTAATATTGTGCTATATTTGGCAGACGTTCATTGTTAGAAATACAACGTAATTGGATATATGATCCGTAGCTGAGAAGCGTACGATGATGCACGCCAATTTAGGGTAAATAAATGAATGGTGTGCATTCTCACGAGCACATCTGCACTCAGCAGAACTTCAACTAAACAAGCAACATTTACCAATTCAAGATGAAGAGACAAAAGATTCATTAATCAAGAAATAAAGTGCGACTATAAAACATATGGCTAATGATTAAACGGGAAAGTAATAAATTCGATGACTGAAAAAAGACGTTTGGATATAATCGCTAAAAAGCTTGCGAACCTGAACAAAAAATTTTACGCTATGCCGAACATCAAATAGCGTATAACACGGAAAGAGACATGTCTGAAAGGAGATGATCTAATTACATTCAATTGGTGTTGTCAAAAGATTTCACGTTTAAAATATAGCATTATTCATCGGGTGAAAATTCTCTGAGTTTGTTTTTCAATTCGTTCAGGGCGGAAAACATTAGTCGATAGTTCATGATCCGATCGACGGTGCGCGAAAACCACTGATGTAAACAGAACAGAATATTTATTTCCGAGCAATCCTATGTTCTCAGAAAAGAGTGCTGAAAGAGAAATGCACATTCCTAGATCAGCCATTCCCTGCCTACTTCGCAGTACATTGAGAATGTTTCTGTACAGAATTTCATTCCCCGACATTGGCTCTCCCGTGATTATCAAAAATTCTTGAGTTTATTTAACATTCAAGGAGAAAGGGGACGAATTATGCATGTTGGTCGACAATATGTCTGACCATGAATAAAGCTGATTTGACGCTAACCGCGAACACTATTTTAGTCATTTCATTGACATATCGTCGGACATCGAATAAGGCTAGTTGCGAACACTAATTTGGTCGTTTAATTGACTCGACCGTTTAGAGGT
>JAAUYH010114655.1_pt1 | contig 10366 bp, 3 predicted proteins | sample 7278061 | NCBI WGS metagenome assembly JAAUYH01 (sample SAMN14350203, study PRJNA611818) | marine sediment metagenome | isolation source: surface marine sediment (0.6m) | place: French Polynesia: Moorea | collected 2018-08 | reverse complement strand
GGATGGCTGAACCCACCGGACCGAGGGTTTGTCCCATGCCCAGGACGGCCGCTTCGCGCATGACGTACAGGAACAGCGGCGTGTGCTCGGAGATATCGCACGGAAGGCCCTTGGTCAGGCAGGCCCAATTGTCGATGTCCGAAAACTTGAGATCCGCAGGCAGCTTGATGGGATAACCCTTGGCCGCCAGTTCCTTGGCCACCGCCTGGCCGCTGGCCAGGCCCAGGGCATGGCCGCGAAGAATGTTGCGGAAGGCCAGGGCCCGGTCGTTGGTGGCAGCGTTGCGGCCCACCACGGGGTCCGGCAGGCGGATCAGTTCATCCGCCAGCAGCTCGTCCACCTTCTTGGATTTGGAGAAGGGATGGCAGTCTTCGATGTCCAGCAGATAACGCCAGTCCACGTTCAGCTCCGGCGGCACCTGTCCGAATCCCAGGGTGCCAAAGCGCTCGTCGAACAGCTCAATCAGCGGATAACTGGCGTTGGCCGGGTAAACCGAGCGCACCAGGCTGTGACCGAAGCGATAGGCCGCCACGGAAAACTCCACCGGCATGCAGATGCGGTGACAGCCGTCGAGAATGTCGCAGAAGGGATAGTTCTTCTTGCCCTTCTTTTTAGCGTTCTGCTCGATCTTCGGCAGGGCAAAGCTGTAGATGTCCGGGTGGCACACCCGCTTGAGGAAGTCATACAGCACGATGTACTGGTAGTGGTAGCGGGTTTCCTCCTGGGCCTTCTCGAAATTGGCTGCCACCAGGCGCCGGTTGTGAAATTTCAGAAACGCCGCCTGCATCTGGGAGATGAACAGGTTTTCGTCGTTGCGCGGATCACCGATCAGGGCACGGCCGTCGGCGTTGCGGGGCACGTCCTCGGGATTCGAGACGCCGTCGACCTCGCTGCCCACCAGCAGCCGGCCGGGCTGGGTGGAATCGAACATGAACGGCATGGCCTCGGGCCCCAGTCCGTAGACACAGTCCAGGTCCAATGAGGCCGAGCGCAGGTTGGGCAGCTTGGCAATCTCCGCCTCCGGCACCTTGCCGTGCAGCGGGCTGGTGGTGTCCAGGGTAATGTCGTGATCAACGAACTGGGCAAAGAAGGTGTAGGCCGCGGGGATATTGCTGTCCCCGGATTCATCGCGCACGTCGTGCATCAGGCCGCCGACGCCGCCGATGGCAGCAGCCACCGCCTCCGCCTCGCATTGCTCGGTGATCTTGCACTCCTCGGCCCAGCTCTTGAGCTTCGGAAACATCTTGCAGAAATTGCCCAGCCGGGCGTGGGAGCAGCCCTTGGCCTTGGAGGTGCCGTGCATGGGCTTCTTTAACGGTTTCTGGATCGTGGTCATGGGGTTGAATCTCCTTGAGTTTTCCCTGAACAGCCCCCGCCGGGGGCAACGGTGTTCACTGATTGAGTGAGGAAACGCCGGGTACACGACCCGGCGTTTTTCAAGAAGATCAACCCGCCGCCGCTAACGCGGAAGACTAGGAAGATCTGAAGCAACACAGGCTATTATCCTGGGCCTGTGCTTTACCTCCCCTCTACCCGACAGCAGCCGGGCTCCCAAACAGCAAGTTCACGTTACCGCGGTAACGTCACCACTATTTTCCGGACAAAGAGAAAACCGGGACGAGCTGTTGTCCGTGAATGGTTCAGCCGCCACAGAACCCGTTCCAGTTCGTTCAATCGTCATCTTCGATGTCCTCTCTCCGGCAGTCTTACTGTGCGCCTGTTGAGGCAGCATCGCCATGCGATTTGGCCGCGTTTGCTTGTAGGAAACTTCCTACAACGACAGTGTCATCCGTCCCGGTCTATTGGGGCTACGCCACAGGGTCGCCTCCCCCGTTCTGGGGCGGCGAGCCACTCAAGCGTGTCTGCCTCGATCACTACCGACTGCAGGACGGCGCCAACGGATCAACTACCCAGCCCCATCGTCCGCGGCCTGTCTTCCGGCCGGATACCCGTGGTGCGAATACTTCGCAGCTTTACCAGCAGGCCAAACCAGAACGGTGCGCCTAATGAAATGGCCAGAGCAGTGATGGGCCAGCCGATCAGGCCAAGCTTGTCAATGGCCTCCTGCCTAAGCCCCTCCCTTTCTAAACCCTCCTGCCAGCCCAGGGGTATCGGCAACTGCGACCCATGAGCCTCCCGAAGCGTTGCCATGCATTCCTCCAGAGCAGTTCCGTCGGGGCACAAGCTGTCCACCCGCTCCACCAGCATGGCGCGGGCGCCCGGCTCACGCCACAGCTCTGCCGCTATTTCAATGGTATTGACGTTGAACAACAGGGTGATCAACAGCGCAACCACCAGGGAAACGCTTTGGATTCGTCTCGTGTACCATCCTGCGACGCGGTCCATCGAGTCGTCGAACCAGCGGTGGATGTTTTGCCTGACCTTGTTGATGTCATCACCGGCGTCATCCAACAGGGCCGTGAGCGCTTTTTGAACGCCAGGCGATTCGCCCAGACTGTCAATACCTTTTCGAATGTCTTTAAGCGCGTCGCCCTGGGGCCCCTGGGCGCATCCCTTCTTGCCAAGAATATCCAGCAACGCCATCGTGAAGTTGTCCGGGGATATGTACGACGGCAGCCTGCGCTTCGATACCGGTCTCGGCGCGTAGTCTTTCGAACCTTTATCCCCAAAGTCGCCGACGTCGGTAATGATTCGCTTGATACCAGAGAATCCATCATGGGACAGGTTCTGAATGAGGGGGTGTTTGTAGACCTCTTGGGCCAGATCATTGAGCACTGGATCGCCAAGCATTTCGCCGATGCCTTCCCGAAGATTCCGCGCCCGAAGCTTCAGGAATCTTGCAATCAACTCGTTGACACTGGTGCAGAGAAGTGAAAAGAGCAGAAAGACGAAGACGAGACCCAGCATGACATCAAAGACCATGGTATTCATAAGGCGTCCTCCGCAGCATATTCAATTCCAGCATTGCGCTGGCCTAGGTGAAGTGGGCATTACGCTTCTGACAGCGCTTGTAGATCCTGTTGAGTTCTGTAACCGTTTTCTTTTCGAGTCTGCCGTGCAGCGCCTGCTCACTGAACGGGCACTGGGTCTCGATGTTCAGCCAGCACTGGCCATCTGTTCGTCGAATGCTTTTCCATTGTCCTTTCTTGGGAAAACCTCCTTTGTGGTCGTCCGTAGGCAGTGCGTCGGGATTTATCTTGCCCCACGCCCCGAGGCGGTCTTCTCCCAGCTCGGCCATCTTTATCAGTGTCGTCGCGCAACCATGCGCGATGCTTCGAGCCTGGTTTTTGCGTCGGAAGCCAAGCATGGGGTGGAACCCGAACGTGCCGCAGGTCCAATTCGGCTTGATGGTCACGACTTCAATGTCGAGGAGTTTGGCTCGACCATCGTCTTTGTTGGCCGATTTGTATCCCTTGAATTCCTCCCAGATGCGCCGAAGATCTTTCGCGGCTTTGCCATAGGTATCGATCTTCTTGTTGTACTTCAGCCGACCCGCTCGTCGATTCAGGGCCGGCCAGTATTGTTCCAGCTTGGTCGCGCCACCCGCGGAGGTGGCTTTAGGATCACTCCGCAGTGAAGCGGCCAGAATCAGGTGGCCAGCGGCCGCTGGCCGGAATTGTATCCGGTCGGCTGCGGCGGCCTCGGACAGGAAATCTACGGTCGGCTGGATAGGCAGGTTGTCAATGGTCCCGCCGTCGATGTATTGAGCTTCGTCGCAACTCGTCGGCCTCAGCTCCCATGACCACCGCGGCCGGAACACGCCCGGGAAAGCGCTGCTTGCAAGCAGCGATTCTCGAAGAATCGGTCTTTGCCAGGCCAGGTCGTTGGTCTCAAGCTGATCCTCTCCCAGCACCTCAAGCCTGCCCGCCGTCAGGTTTGTCGCCGTCGCCAGAAACGCAATACTAGGCGCTTCTTGATCTTGCTCTTCCTCGTCCTGGTTTTCCTCGCGCTGCCTGTGGTCGGGCTCATCTGGGTCTGGCTCATCTGGGTCGGGCCAATCCACGAACGTGTCGATAGGAACCGGAGTGGGTGCAGGCTTCACATCGCGCTCAGCCGATGCAAGAACATAATGATCAATCAGCAAACTGAGCGGTTCGGCCCCGAGCAGTTGCTTGCCGACCTGCATGCGGTCCAGCCACTGCTGTACATACGACTGCACCTGCTTCAGTGCGGTGTAGTCCCGGTTTCGGCTCGCAGCAGCCAGTTTTCGGAGTTGAAACGGGTTCACGTAGAACAGTCGCTCGATACCGGCAATGACGTTACGCGCCCGGCGGGTGAAGCGAATCGAGTTGTGATGGTCGTACTTACGAAACAGGTGGTCCGCATCATTGATCGAGAAATTCGTCTGGGCCGCCCGTATCGTCAGTTCCCGCACGAAGTCCGAGAATCGGTCGGTCAACATGATCCTGTCGAGGGCCAGGTAGACCGACGCAAGTTCGGCTATCTTGTGCTGTCTCGCATTGGCGTCCTGCTCTGAAAATACCCGGGCGACCATTGCAGCCGTAATCGAACCTACGGATGCCCCCGCGATCAGGTTGGGCTGAAGCCCAACCATGCTGAGTGCGTTGACCACGCCCATCTGATAGACGCCGCGGAAAACGCCGCCACTGAACAGAAAGCTCACTGTTGGCTTCCCGGGATCTTTGCCGGATGGCCACTGCGGCCGTTGTGTCTCCGTATTCCGGGCGGGAGAATTGCTGTTGCCGCCAAACAGCGGTTCCAGGCGCTCGCGGTCCTGTTCGGTTTCGAAGTGGGGATCGTCTTTTTCGATGTCCGGCATCGTTTCTCTTTCGTGGGGCCACGCGGGCCCGATCCTGGCAAAGGGCCGGAGCCTGAGGCGTTGGTTGATTTCTGCGCCCTCCTTCGCAGAATTGAGCCTGCAGTGTCTGCATATCTCGGGGAGTCCCGGCCCCTTTAAGGGATCTCGTTTACAGCCGGGCAAGGATATTGAGGTGAGCAATCCATTGACACCGCCGCGCTTGGCGCGCTTGTTCAGGTGAATCTTTACTGCCACGTCGCATCGAACTTCGCCTTTCCAGCTACCTGGAAGGGAGCCGCGGACCATGACCTCCAGCGACGCACGGCACCCGTCGGCAATGGTCTGCATGATCGCTTGGCGCCGATCCTGTTTGCCCGCCAGCATGATTCGACGATTGAGTTTCAGCGGCACGTCCGATTCGACCGGGGTGACCCAGGCCCGAAAGATTCGCCGATCCTCTTCGCCGCTGCCCCGGTCGCCGCGCAATACGACGTTGGGCTCTTCACTGGGAATACTGCGCGTGTAGCGCTCCGTTAATCGTTGCTCCAATTGGGCGTCCCTGAATTGTTGCAGGGACATGGCACGAAGCACCACGTCGATCAGATTGAGGTAAGGCTGAGCACCCTCCTGACCGGGCTCCTCACCGAGCTCTTCCCGGCTTAGCGGGATGGGAGCAACGTTGTACATGTGAAGAGCCTCAGACTCTGGGTGCTTGTTGCGAAGCATATTAAAGAGCACGCGTGTCGGCTGACTGATCAGTCGTGCGGCATCGATATACCAGCCCTGGCACGGATCGCGATCGCCTTCGCCCGATGCAGGGCATGGCTTCAGTTTTCTGGCGGGAAACAACGGCGTCATTGCCGTGGCCGTAAGCAGTGCCTCCACGATGGACTCGTCTGGCGCGACCTCGTGGACTTTTCGAGTCGACATATTAGCCACTGCCAGTCCAAGGCTGATCGGTTCGAGCCGCTGGTCGTCGCTGTACCAACCCACCTTCCGCCTCGTCTTGTCGAGGCGGTTTTTCGTTGGTTTATCAGACGCAGTTTGTTCATCGTTGAGCGAGCGTTCGACCACCGCCCTCATGTCCGGACGACCGTAGAACTCAGGATCGAAGAGTTCTGCCAGGACCATTTCAAGGGGGTGACTCTGGAACAGCGCCTTATCGAGGTCATGGGCTTTGAGGAAAGCCCTGGGGAAGCCGCGAGCCAGCCAGACCAAGACCACCACGGTCAAAACGATCCCCGCGCCCCCCCAGGCCCACTTGAGCGGTTCAGGCTCGGCGATCGCAGGATCAAGCCACGTTGGGAGCATAACGGCGACTCCACGAACGGAGTAGATGGCTAACGTCGGGTCGATCAGCAGGCTGACCGAAGCGGTGAGTGCCAGCAGGACCGCCGTCCAGAAAATCGTCAGTCCCAGGAACGCGCCCACCATTGCTCCTGCTTTAAAAAGGCTGATCGGCTCATGGAACAGCAGTGTGAGAAGGGATTGATTCAAGACCAGAAGCACGGCCAGTAAGATGTAGCCGGAAGCGTAGAACAGCGAAGTCTGGAATCCCGTTGTGGAAACTCCAGCGAGCGCGGCGAGGCGGTGCAGTACGTCGGCTATCAATGCTGGCAGAAACAACGCGGTCCAACTCACTGCAACCCAGATTATCAGCAGCGTCAGGAATGCCAGGAGATCAGTAATCTGGCCACCAATAAGGCCCGGCGTCTTGAACCGCGAGATAATGGTACTGGCGTCAGTGCCGCGGTCTCTCCACGGGGACGGCTTCCCCCGAGCTTCCTCGTATAAGTCGCTCGCCCGGTCTGTGACCCATCGTTTGATATTCACCAAATACGCCTTGGGGCCCAGACGAAATACTCGCGAAAACTTCGGCAACTTCCTGCCGATCAACACCCACAGCGGCACGGCTTCGGCGGCTCGGGCGAACCATCGTGCGCGGACACCACGAATTTCACTGGTCCCTTTCAGCCCCAGAATTCGGCGCACGATGCGGGTTACGGTGCCAACCGTGAGTGGCAGGCTCAGCAGCTCGTTATACAGCGTGACGAGCCCGGCACGTCCGCTGAGCATATCTCTTCTGGCTTTGCGCTCCATGGATGAATCGAGCGGCCGCATAAGGGGCTCCAGGTGCCCACGCTCGTCAATCTGGTAAGCGTCGGGCAGCAGGGAATCGACGACTTCTTCCGGGGCTCTTTGCACGGCACCGGCAAATTCGCGCAGTCGGGCGACCCGGGCATGCAGGCGAATTTCCTGAATCTCCTTTTGCTGTTCTGCGGAGAGTTGCAACCATTTTTCCCGGCACCGATCTCTTATGCTTCCTTTGCCTGGTTCAGCGCCTTCGTCATCGCAGATCTTCAGCTTGTCAATCTCAGCCTGTTCCCCGGCCTGCAGGATCTCGGCCACCGCTGCTGCTTGAATGGCTCCTGCTGAAACGCCGGTAATGATGTCAGGCGCCCTTCCCTGGATGACCAGGAGCGCGTGGGCGACGCCTAATTGCATGACAGTGTCGAACGCGCTACCCGAAAAATTCAGCGCGCGTACAAATTCTTTCTCTTTGCCAATCTTGGGTTCTTTTGCCCCGGGACCGCTACTGCCCGACCGCGACCGGGTCGAAACCGAAGTGCTCATCAGCGCTGCCTCCCCGCTTGTCGTAGGCTCGCCGAAAATGCGCAGCACAGGAGGTTCTTGCCGACTCAGTCAACAAAGGATTGCTGGCAGCCGCTCCCCCTCCTGCGCTGCACAATTTCACCACCTCATTTGGTAGCGCAACGTGGGTGGCGGCACAATTGGATGTTGTACTTATGACCGGTCACAGTTTTACCTTAAAAGGACGAGCCGGGAGCCTTGCCCCTTACCCAACACCGCTGGAAACATACCAACCACCCTACCGCGCACGGAATGTGGCAGCCACGATGTCTTTTTGGTCTCGATGATTCTTGATGTATCGGGCCGTCATCTCGCCGTCGCGGCCCAACTGCCGACGCATTTCGTCGCGTGCCTGCTCAGACAGGGCCCAGCCCAGAGGAATCTGCGCCTCCCCTTCACAAAGACGGAAATGCATGAAGGCGTTGTTGTCTGCCAACACATTGCGGGCTAGTTCCTGCCTTGCATTCTCGGCCCGGGCATTGCGGGTCTTGAGCAGGGCCACCAGGGGCGCCGAGCCTTCGCCGGCAACCCGACCGGAGATATCCGTGCCGTCCTGGCCCGGGCAGGCGTCCTTGGATTCGGGCAGCAACGGCAACACCGTGGCGTCGTTGCTGATGTGGATGACGGTGATGGGTCGGTCCGGCTGGTCCATCTCGTCCAGTCGCTCAGAGACCCAACGATACATCTCACCCAGGGTGACCGTACCGGAGTTTTCAAAATAGCCCCCGTCCACTACCTGGATGTCCGCGGACTCCCCGTTGTTGGTGGCATTAGCCACCGTCCCTGCCGGGCTCACATAGGTAAAGCGCGCGCTGTTGTGCACCGCGGCGTTCAGCGGCAGTTCGGGGTGCAGGTAATCGTGGCTGTCACGGGCGCCGGGGAACACCTGGGCAAAGGCAGCCGGCTCCAGCAGCCGGAATGGCGCCTGGATAAACCGGTCACCGGTTTGCACCACGGTGGCATTGAGCAGCGCCAGCGGCAGCCGGATGGAGTCGTCACTGTAAAGGTCGACAAAAGGGCTTCCCAAAAGGCGGTTGAACTCTGGTTGGGACCGAAAATGTTGAGCCCAGGACCATGCCCAGGACTCCTCCAGGCGTTGCCCGCGATCCTCCACCAGACGGCCCGGCAGAAGCCGTTGCAGCGTATCGACAAAAAACAGGTTGACCAGGTTGGGCGTCAGAAAGTCCTGGGTCAGGATCTCCGCCGCCGTTGTTTCCTGACTCTCATTCAAAGCGCCGGCCTGGCCCATTTTTGCCAGGCCCACATGGGTTGCGATACCCAGGCTGCCTCCGGAAACGCCACTGGCGGCAAACAGGTGCTTGGAAAACTCCCCGTCAGTGACGTCATTCAGTTTACTCAACACCATGGCTGTCCACACCGCGGCCCGGATGCCTCCGCCTTCCGCGGACACCAGGTAGATCGGTCGTTCGGGATCAGTTTTCGAGACCCAGTCAGTCCAGTAAGCAGCCAGTCCCGGAGCCGATGGGCTGTAAGGCGAACAATCACCAAGGTCACCGTTGCTGTTCATCTCCGGACACTGGCGCACATAGTGGTTGTCATTCCAGCGCAGCATGTGCAGCGCCACGCCAAACAGAATGATCAGCGTCAACAGCGGAACGCGGCTCTTGGTTCCCAGGAACGTAATCAGGGAACCCGTGATTGCAAAAAAAGCGCCAGCCAGCATCACCGTGGCGATAGGCCCCAGCAGGGACGCCAGCCAGTGGGGGGCGTTGATGGCCACCAGAGTGAATACGAGGTTGATCGCCAGGCCACCCAGAAAGACCGCCTTGGTCATATTGGCCAGCTGGCTCCAGGCACTCTTGAGGCCCCGGTCCTGCTTGTCATAATCCGGCACTGCCAGGGCACCGAACCCGGGAACGTTTCTGGCAGACCACTGGGTGACCGGCCGGCGATAGACCACCACCAGGGCCACCAGCACCGCCAGGACCACGAAAGCTACGGCAAGCGTTCTCAAATGGTTTTTCAGGGTGTCCTCAGGCGCCGATACGTCGCCGGCCGCCAGCAGGCAACCCAGTGCCATCAGCACCGGCACCAGCGTACCCATGATCCTCGGCGCCCACTGCTTGAACCCCGGCAGCACGGCTGGGTCCGACGTTTCCCACTGGTCAAACCGGAACCGATAAACCGTCCGCGCTGAGTACCAGACCGCCAGGGCCAGAAAAAAGGTCGCCAGGTAGGCAAAAACGGCGTGCCAGCCAGTGCCGATCAAAAAGAACAGCTCGCGCACCTGGGGCACCATCAGCACCATCAGCGCCCCCGCTGCAACGGTCAGCAGCGGAAACCGTACGTGAAAAAGCTGCGGCCACACCTGGTTGTAGATCCTGATCATCTACGTGTCCTCCCCAATCCGACGACGAAACATGCGCCGACGCGGCATCAGCAGCCGCGGCTTCATGATGCAAATGGCAATCGAGCGTCAGCGTCCTGCCGAGCGCGCAACTGCGCAATCCTGATCTGACTGCTTCATGCCCTCCCCCGTGGAGTGCGTTCTGCAAAACAACTATAGCACCGATTTCCCGGGCTGCCCGGCGCGACCCGGCCATCGAGTCCGGCGACGGTCCCGGTCATTGCCAATCCCACAATGCCGTGTATATTCAGAAAAGGGTTTGGGGAAATCTATCGCGTTTCAGGGTCTGTCATTGGCGTGGTGTCCTTCATGACGCTATCGTGTCGCAGCCAGGATCATGGGTACCCGGCGCTCCCAAGGCCGGGGTGATTCCGCGTTTCGGGCCCGTCTTAGCGCTCAGCTCTCCCAACCCCTGAAGGCTGTCGCTCTGAAAGGCGCGAGCCAACTTACTCCATTCAATAATCGCGGGGGAGTGATGTTTGAATCAGGGTTTCCGCACCGGGGCGCCGTACAGGTCTACGGGACGATTCGGTGCGCCACCCTATCAACCACAGCCGTCGCCCGCTCGCCTTCGTCTTCCCTGAGGATCTGCTGATGTTCGTCACCAACGCCGCCGCCGGCCTGGC
>JAAUYH010217962.1_pt1 | contig 10367 bp, 8 predicted proteins | sample 7278061 | NCBI WGS metagenome assembly JAAUYH01 (sample SAMN14350203, study PRJNA611818) | marine sediment metagenome | isolation source: surface marine sediment (0.6m) | place: French Polynesia: Moorea | collected 2018-08 | reverse complement strand
TAACAACTAACAAAAATCATCACAAGCAATTATTATGTTTTGCAGTTGCCTTATACTCAGATTTTCCATCTCGATACCAAACCGCCTAAAACTGAAGTTTCAGGCTAATATCATAAGTCTATTAAAATAGACTATAACTGTTATAAAAACTACATAACAGTCCTCTTGAGAGGACTTGAGATATTAGCCAAGAAATTTATTTCTTGGTGAAAATGGCTTAAATTACCAATATTAAGAATTAATGACTTTAAAGCGGGGAAAATTATCTCCAATTTATTCAAATAGAACTAATTTTAAATATTTCATGTTCTTTGATAGTGACTTGATTATTTCTCAAACAGTCTAGCCATCCTTGCAAACGACGGATTGAGTCATTATCTTCTAATAATCCTAGTTCTTCTTCTTGACAAGTTAAGCGATAAAACTTTTCATAATCGGGATAATCTGGTGTAACTAAAGTATATTTGCGGTGCAATACTGGAGGATTATTATTATCAGAAAGGTCACTATAAAGGATAGCAAAACTTTGTAAATCTATTTCCATAGTAGTTTGTAAAATGGGGTGAGCCACAGTATCAAACTCAGGATAATAAAGATAGCTTATTTTGGGCTTATTATAGTAAAACTTGATCAGATTAGCATCTTGTAAACGACCATAAACCCGACTCGCACAACCTTCATAAACTCTTAACAGGGGAGCTAATTTATCTAAAGCACTAATATGAATTGCTAGAGAATTTTTAAGCTGTTTCCCTACAGCACTGTTGCGACACAAGTCAGCTATTGTATCAAGATTACCCACCTCTAATAATAATAAATCTGATAACACACAAGCTTGCTTATAACTTCCTAATAAAGCTTTAGCATCTTCCTTAATTTCTTTTGCTACTTTACGAATACTAGGACGACCTTTAAAATTGGCTAAAGCCAAATATACTAACAAGTCTTGACGGCGTAATTGCTGAATTTTATCCCATTCTTCCTGATTAGTCGCTTGCAAAACTAAATTAAAAGCACGACGATAAGTTTTAAACTCTGCTTTAATTGCTGCTTCTTCTGGTAACTCGTTTTTCATAGGAAGACGACCTCTTTTAGTATAAAATTCCATCAACGGCGTTAATAATTCTCGATAGTCTTGAAAGTTTCTTACTTCCCGATAAACCCGAGGAATGCTGAGACGAGAAACAAAACAGGAGGCACGGAAAATTTCAGCTTGTTGAATATCTCTAAATGCCAAAAAGACACCCAAGCCAACAGGAATACTATTAATGTTTAAAATACTATCAATATAACTTTGTAACTCTTCTTGGTCATAATATTTCTGAAAGGTATTACGAGTAGTAATAACACCGTCCCCATAAGCCACTAAACCCCGTTGACGGTCATCTATTAATACTTGGGCTGAAACTATTAAAATCTGTTTGGTTAATTCCCAAGCTTTAAGCAAAGCTTCTCTTCTTTCTTTGACATCCTCGATAACATTAATTACATAACCAAGATTAACAATGTCAGCACGAATTAAAGGTTGTTCAGGAAAGTAATAAGGAGCCCATCCTGCACTAATATAACCTTGTTCTCTAATTCTTTGAATATCTCCGCCATGACCACAACCGTAATCAAAAAAAGTTGTTTCTTTAGTAAATAATTTTGCTTCTAAAACTAACCGTACAGGGCGAGACAATTCATTACGATATATTGCTGCAAGATGGCGATCTATATTGATATTCTTTTTCAAAGAGTACTGATTATTAAGAGGACAAACTACATGATGTCCTTCAAAGTCTAAACCATGATCTGCTAGTAATTGTTGCCATTGTTGCCACATTCCAATAAAGCGGGAATTATCTAATAGACCCAAAGATATTTCTTCTTGGGTTAATTGAGCAAACTCTTTATATAAAGGATAATCTGAGGTTACAAAAGTTTCTTTGCGATGTAAAATTGGAGGGTTATCTGAGTTTTGATACTGGCGTTGTGAGACTTGCTTACTATCAAAATCAACAATTAAACTTTTCTGTAATTTAGGATGAGGCTCACTATCAAAATCAGGATAAAAAAGGTAAGATACTTTGGGATTATCTAAAGCAAATTTAATTAAAGTTGCCTCTGTAACATCCTCAGCTAAATTTCTAGCATCTTGCTCATACTGTTGTAATATCGGATCGATCGCATCTAAAGCAGAAGTATGAACATATAATGCACCAGGCAACAGTTTACCAATACTGCTATTTTCACAGCTAGAAACAATTGTCGAAAACTCTGTCATAACCACCAGCCTCTAGTAAGAAAACAATGCCCTATCACATCGGTTTTAATCAGAAAGACCTAGGAATAAATCCCCCAGAGATAGCATTATTATCGGGAGAACCAGAGCGATCGCGTTATATCGCTCATACTTATTTACAAAATGTAAAATTACTTTCTGAATATCGGGGACTACATAGTTATCTAGGTTATTTACCTAACAAGAAAGCCATTCTAACAGCTACTAGTGGCATGGGCGCGCCTTCTTTAAGTATTGTAGTGAATGAGTTGATCCAAGTTGGCATCAAAAAAATCATCCGCATTGGTACTTGTGGCTCAATTCAACCAGATGTTTCACTAGGTAGTGTAGTAATTTCTCAGGGTGCTTTGTGTCGTCAAGGTGCAGCTAATGATATCGCACCTATAGAATATCCTGCTGTTGCCGATCCTTTCTTGACTGTAGCATTAGTAGAAACTGCTCAAAAATTACAAATTCCCTATCATTTAGGTATTACCGCATCAGTAGATAGTTTTTATGAAGGACAAGAGCGCGTCGAATCTTCTGCTAATCCTAACTTACAATCTTGGCTACTAGGCATTACTAATCAATACCGTAACTTAAATATTCTCAACTACGAAATGGAAGCAGGAACATTATTTAAAATGACTGGTGTCTATGGTTTTTCTGCTGCTTGTATTTGTGGAGTAATCGCCCAACGCACCGAATCTGAAGATATTATCGCTCAAGATAAAAATCTGGCTGTAGAAAGAGCGATTAAAGTTGCGCTTGAAAGTATCTCTTAAAAAGTGCTGTAGGGCTAGTTTTCTCAAAGATAAGTAGTCGGTGCATCGTTTAAGAGCAATAGTTGAGATAGTAAATAGGCAGTCTTGCAATAGGCAATGTACAAATAATTTTGCCTAGGCACTTATTCGCTCTATAAAAGAATCAATAGCTTCCTCCTCTAACGTCCTTTACCCAAAATTACCACCTTAAGAGTCTTGAGAGCGATCGCAAAATCCAGCAATAAAGAATAATTTTTAATATAGTAAAGATCGTAAGCTACCTTCTGGTAAGCATCCTCTACAGAAGCACCATAAGGATAAGAAACTTGCGCCCAACCTGTAATACCAGGTTTAACTAGATAACGCACATCATAATAAGGAATTTCTTGACGTAGTTGAGCATCGAATTCAGGTCTTTCAGGACGAGGACCAATCAAGCTCATATCTCCTTTTAACACATTCCAGAGTTGTGGTAACTCATCAATCCTTGTCAGACGTAGGACGCGACCTACTGTAGTAATTCTAGGGTCTTTCTCTTGCGCCCATTGCGCCCCCATTTTTTCTGCATCTTGTCGCATTGAGCGAAATTTATGAACACGGAATTTGTTACCATTAAGTCCTGTTCTTACTTGGGAATAAAAAATAGAGCCTGGACTATCAAGTTTAATTGCAGTTGCAGCTAAGAGGGTAATAGGTAGAGTAATTAAAATTAGTAGTGCTGCTGCACAAAAATCCAACAATTGCTTAAATTTAATATTGAAAGGGTTATGCAGAATACTAAAGCCAGAGGCAAAAGCAAACCAATCATCTTGAATATAATCAGGAGGTATTTTTTGCCAAAACTGCTCGCAAAAGTCTGCCAAACTATAGACGTAAATACCCCTTAAGCGCATTGACATCAACTGTTGAATGGTAGCTTCAGTAAGTTCTTTACTACTATAGTCAATGATGAGTGCTGACCAATATTGCTGTTTCCACAATTGAAAGTTCTCTAAGTTGTCAATAACTAAATCATTGGGTTCTCTAAAATCTAATTCAATCGGGTCTAATACAGATGAAGGTTGATTTATTGTAGATTCTAAATACTTTTTGCCACTTAATACTGGTCTATTGCGATAATTGTCTGTTAGAAAGACAAATTGAGCATCACTATCAGCAATTTGGTAATCTTTCCCCAATTTGAGGGCTTTTTCTCCACCACCAAGTACCAAAAAACGGCTAGCTCTGGAATTTTTTGATAGCCACTTACTAATTAGCATTCTTGATGCGATCGCCCATAGCCCAAAACAGCCTATACTGATAAATATAATTCCTCTACCGAATAGAGGTTCACTCCCCCATAATCCCCCCAAGTAAATCAAAGAAGTTATGGCTACTAAGATTAATGAAACGCTTAGTAAGACTCTGACCAATAGCCAAAATCGGGAAATCTTTTCTGGTATTTTGTAACTATCGGTGAGGTATAGTCCCAAAATACAAGCTAAAGTCAATCCGTATAGTAAAGGCGAACGCCAATTTACTGATTGTTCCAAACGCAACACGAAAGCTACATTGAAACAGAAAAATAGTCCAGTAATATCGCTAGCCAAAAGAAACCAAGTAGAAATCAAACGAGAAACAGGAGGATTCATCAGTAATCTCACAGCTATGGAAAGTAGAGAACAGAGAACTTTTAAAATCTAAGTATAAAGTCCTATCTTGATAAATTCATGTCCTATTCTACAGTAGAAGAGGTTAATCTCTCAGAAAAAACTTTACATACATAAAGCCTATATAAAGCATTAATGAAGATAATCATAATTATTCATCTCACACTTTTAAATCTGCTAATTTTCAATCTCATTGGAGGCTGTGCTAGAACAGTACAGCTTTTACCTGGTGGAATCAACAGTAATTCTACTGAAGAATATCCCAACTACAGTGGCGATGGTAACTACTTAGTTTTTGCTTCTGACCGTCGTGGTCACAGAGACATCTTTCTGTATGATTTTTCTCAACGTCAATTAGTATCTCTTCCCAATCTCAATCGCAATAATTCTAGTCAAGACCAGCCCTCTATCAGTCAAGATGGTCGCTACATCGCTTATGTTTCTAATGAAAGAGGAAAAAGCGATATTTTTGTTTATGACCGACAGATACAAAGATCGGAATTAATTACATCGGATATCAAAGGCTCTGTCAGCCATCCTAGTATTAGTGGCGACGGTAGTAAAGTTGCCTTTCAAGCTAGTCAATTAGGACAGTGGAAAATTGTTGTAGTTGAACGCAACATTAACAACTAGCAAGATTGTAGTGTGTTATATTTCGTGATTTTACCCAACCTACAAGCTCTGAGATTGTGCTTTTCATTCTAGTTTCATAATATTTTGATAAGCTAAAAATCAAGAATTAATAATCTTTTTTTAGATGTATTGTCCCATTATGAGAAAAATGTATTACCACAGGTCAAGACTATTGTTAATTCTCATGTTTCTGATTTATCAACTGAATGCTTGATACTTGAGGGTTCTGCGTTATGGCCAGAATTTGTAGCGAATTTAGTTGGCAATGGTGTTAAAGGGATTTGGCTTACGGCTAGCGACCAACTCTTCTGTTACCGAATCAAGAGTGAAAGTAATTTTGATAACGTAAGTGAGGATGACAAGTACCTAATTCAAAAGTTTCTTGACCGTACCCTATTCTACAATAAACGCATGAGAGAGAAGGTTGAGGGTCTTGGATTGATATGTATTGATGTAGAATCTGTGTCAATGACAGACGAACTTTCAAACAAATGTATTGAATTAATGGAGGCTTCCTGTCTTCAGACAGATAATGTAAACTGATATCTTGCACCTCGAAGCCATACCGTTTAAAACTCAAGTTTAGTGACTAAGACAATAAGTAATAACTTTTATGAAAACTAGATAAGAGTCCTCTTGAGTAGGGGTTTGGCACTGCCAAACCCCTACTTGAGGTATTAGCTAAGAAATTTATTTCTTGGTGATTTATCCTCCTTGCGCGGATAAAAACAAGCTATACAGACAGCGAAACAGGTATATTTACCGCAACGTTCGCGCTTTAGCGATAAAGTTAACAATTAGATATCTGCAACTAAGTCTAGTCCCAAGACGCTTTCTTCATTACTAAAGCCAGTATTTTGATCTAAAGCCCAGCTATTAGCAGCAGGATTATATACTTGAGCCGTTAATAATCCTGTTCCTTCAATGGCGAAGAAGTTAACATCTTCAGTAGTGTGGACTATTTCATTATCTAGACTCTTATCTTCTTCAATTCTAATCTCAACGGTACTACCATTTGCTCCTGTAATTTCTCTTGATCGTAATCCAGCAGAATCACCTCCATCATAAGTAGCAATAGAAGCCAAGATTTCAGGAGTTTCTGTAAAGTTAGGACTTAAATCTAGACCATACCATTCATGTTGGACTTGGTTTCCTGTATTAGTAGCTTGATAATAGTTACCATCCCAAGTTCCTTCCCCAGAAGAGATAGCCAACCAACCAATACTATCTTGTTGGTACTCAGAAGACTTTAAGCTTTCTTCTTTTTCTAAAGCCAAATCAAAGCCATTTACACCAGCATTATTCTGGCGAGTACGAATAAACTCGCTATTATTAGTAGTTTGAATTTGACTCAAGACTACTGGTGTTTCTACAAAGTCACTTTGGAAATTAAGAGTTTCCCATTCACCTCCAACATTACTATTGCTGGTAAAAGTACCTACTTCTAAAAGAGTCCCATCTGCTAGTTGCCAAGTACCAGCTTCTACTACCATGTAACTAAAACTCTCATTAACATGAGAACCATCTAGAGATTCTGCTTGTTGAACATAAAAAGAGAGACTATCGCTTTGAATATCGGTTACACGAAGGATAGAAGTCTGACCGCCATTCTGGGATAAAGGTTGAGCGAAAACTACAGGATTAGTATAGTTACCTTGGAGTTGAATAGTTTGTAGATTGTGGTTGACAGCATCTATTCTCCCGATTTCCCCAATGGTTACATTATTGTTGGGCTCTTCTGTTGTAATCAATGAAATGGGGTCTTCCTGTAACTGAATTTGCAGACGATTATCTATTCCAGAAACAAAATAGTCTTCTACTGTAACTGAACCATAACCCTCTAAGTCGATAACTAAATCATTATTATTTTGGGTTTGAATAATATCCGAAGCACTGTAACCAGATAAATCTAAAATATCTAAACCATCGGTATTAACTAAAGTGTCGTTACCAACTGCAATACCATAGTCATAACCACCAAAGATATTGGCTGCATCATTGGCGATTATATAGTCATTACTACTAGAAGCAATAATATTTTCGATAGTTACATCAAACGCGATGGATGTACCGTAGTTATAGTAATTACCCGAATTGCTGCTTTGTTGATTCACATTATTAGCAATTAACCAACCTCCTGGGTTGAGGTCAAAACTGTAACCGCTACTATTTAAAGACAATTGAGAAAAGTCTAGAGTATCAATTCCGTTACTGTCCCAGATAGTCTGTTTGACACGATGGGGTGTTTCTAAAACCGTATCCCCATTCACACTCAACACATCTGTTGTGCTACCAAAAGTGTAAGTATCGTCACCTGTGTTATGATCCTTTGCACCATACATATATTGTAAAGCTGCAATATCATAAGGCATTGCTGTTCCAGCAGAATTGCCTGTAAATTTGTAAGACATTACTGTGTGTGCAGTATTATCGTCGCTAGTTGTCAAATTAGGATTTCCGTCATGAGGATGTTTCAGTCCTAAAGCGTGGAACATCTCATGAATTATACTCATGTACCCATGTTTACCAGGGTCATTTTGAAATCCATTAGTACCACCTTCATAATCATAAGAAGGGTTGAAATGGATATCTCCTCCAATATCCCAGTAATTATTAGGGTAGTAAGCATAGGCGTAATTTGGACCATCAGAGAACATATAGCGGATTTGACCGTAAGTATTGGTGTCGGTTTCTTCTACTTCCACAAAGTCGATATCAACAACTGTTTCTAGCCAATCTACAATTTCTCTAACATTCTCTTTTATCTTGTCACTGACTTCTCGCACATTGGTTTCTGTCGCGTAGTCGTAGTATGAGCCATTGAAAACATCATCCTCATAAAAACTGTAAGTGATAGTATTGCTATTCCATTGATAAGAACTTAACAGAGCTTCAATTTTGTCAAATTCTAAAGTATTGGGTGTAATGGTTTCATCTGAAGGTGTAGAAGATGATTCTGTAACTAAATCACTAGGTAAAATACCACTACAACAGCTAGGACAGTTACACCGAAAAGAGGCTATATTTTGATGTTGCCATGAATTGTTACTATCCCCTAGCCAACCATCTCTAATTTCTGCCAATGAAGAAGATATTGATGATTCTGTGGTTTCATCTACCTCAATAGAAGCAACAAGAGTATTACTATGTTGGGATTCTTCACTATTATTTGGTTCTGGGTTAGATGTAGAATCAGGATATTTTTTGTTCTGTTCTTTGAGATTTACTAAGTCTTTTAAAATTGGCTCAAAACTTTGAAATAAAGTATTTTCAGCCTCTTGTATAAGATTATTTTGGAAAAAATTATTAAACATTTATAAAAAATTTAAACAAATTACTATCACTTGTAAGTTTAGATAAATAAGCATTTTTTTGAGAATTGAAAAAACACTGAAATTTATTAATTTATTTTTATGATTAGTTTTCTTGTGTTCAAGAGATTACCGTTTATCTACTGTGATAGAAATCACACATCTAACTATTTTTACAATTAGATTAGTAAAAAATATAAAATTTTGAATAATCTAGCAGCTTGTGTATAAAAGTTTTTCACTAGATACCATTTTCTGCGTCCGACTCAAATGAAAAAACACTTAGTATAAAGTTCGGAACGAATTATAAAGATATAATTTAACCAAACAGGAAATAAACTAATGAGTCAACAGATTGCTTTTTTGGGTTTGGGGTTGATGGGTGCGCCGATGGCAGCTAATTTAGCTCGTAAAGGTTATGCTGTTACCGCTTGGAATCGAACCAGCGATCGCCCAGGGATAAAAATTGCTACCGAAGCAGGAGTAAAAGTAGTTGCTTCAATTGAAGAAGCAGTAAAAACAGCAGAAGTTGTGTTTTCCTGTGTGGGAGATGTTCCCGATGTCAAGGAAGTTTTGTTAGGAGAGACAGGGGTAGTAAATTTTGCTTCACCCCATACTTTAATTGTGGATATGAGTACTATTGGTAGTATCGCAGCAAGAGAAATTGCTACAGAATTAGAGAAACATCAATTACGTTTTATGGACGCGCCTGTTTCTGGAGGAGATATCGGGGCGATTAATGGGACTCTAACTATTATGGTAGGCGGAAGTGAAGCAGATTTTATTCAATGTAAGCCTTTCTTAGAAGCTATGGGAAAAAATATTACTCTCTGTGGGGAAGTCGGTAGCGGACAAGGGGTTAAAATGTGCAATCAAATACTCTGTGCTTTGAATATGATTGGTATTTGCGAAGCGATGCAAATGGCTTTACAACAGGGTATCGATCCTAATCTTATTGTAGAAGTTTGTGGCACTGGTGCAGCAGGTTCTTGGGCATTATCTAATTTAGGCTCCAAGATTATTAATTCTGATTATGAACCAGGTTTTGCGATTAAACATATTATTAAGGATTTGCGATTAGTACAAGAAATTAACCAAGCTGGAGGGGGTAATTTACCAGGAACCGAATTAGGCGATCGCCTGTTTAAAGCAGTGGCAGCAATGGATAATGGAGAAGGTGCAGAACAAGGAACACAAGCTATGATTCGAGCTTATCAGTAACCAAGCAAGTTACTATTACCGCTGAAAAGGATGAAGGATGAGGAAGTAATCAGTTATCAGTTATCAGTTATCATCAACCACCCCCAATTCCCCATTCCCCATTCCCCATTCCCCTCGGGAGGAGACTTAATAGATCTAGGTATTGAACCCAAAATAGATCGGTTTTGTAATGAAGTCTCCTTCGGTGCCCCATTCCCCATTCCCGCTTCTCCACTATCGCGACCTTAATTTAGCTGTTACCTTAACATCATATTCTTCTTCAAACACGGGTTTTTTATAATCTAAACTCCATAGTTCTAAAGCACAATCATCGCGGATTTCTTTGGGTATGAGATCTATTTCTAACTCTCTATTTTCAGCATCCCAATGACATTTAATCTCAGCGATCGCCTGTTGTCTTCTTTCTAAAGCAACCACCAGGCGTAAAATAGCACTAAGTTGACGTACCATTAGCTGTTGTGTTTTGTGAGAAAGTTTCTGATAAGGTTCGTGTTTTTTCTTGGGTTTACTTTTGCGGTGATAGCGT
>JAAUYH010138458.1_pt1 | contig 10367 bp, 9 predicted proteins | sample 7278061 | NCBI WGS metagenome assembly JAAUYH01 (sample SAMN14350203, study PRJNA611818) | marine sediment metagenome | isolation source: surface marine sediment (0.6m) | place: French Polynesia: Moorea | collected 2018-08 | reverse complement strand
TGAAGCACCCAAATCACCAATTCGTCGCAGCGGGTTTTCGCGGCCGACAAAGCGCACAAGGCGCGGATTGGGCGAGACAATTCCTGCATCCAGTCCATAGATCGTGCGCGTGCCAGTCGGGGTTGGTTGTCCGGCTTCTTCGCACGAGTGACGGCAGACGCCTACGATTGACATCTCTTGCGACGCGATCCCTCGAAACTGCGGCCGCGGGAGTTCGCCCTTCGATCTCGGCTACCACGCACCGGGAGTGAATGGACTCAGGCTCCCGAAACGTCGAGAATCAGGATGCGGGAATTGCCGGTGTCGCTAATCGCGATACGGTCTTTGCCGAGACGGCATGCCCATTTGGGACCATGCAGGAACGATCCGCGATAGTGATATGTCTTGCCAAGCAGCTCGGGATTTGTGGTGATGGGGCCGAAATGCCAGTGTTCCCGTCCCGACAAATCGCACATCAGGACAAGATTGATATCGGTGAGCGTGACGAGAAGACGATCCTCGTCCCACATGCTGCAATGGCGCACGCCCTTGAGCTTCCGTTCGGCTGAGTTGGAGCGAATGGAACGATCGATCTGGAACAAGCCTCTTTCGGCATTCTGGACCAGAATGCGGTCGTTTCCCGTGTCGGCGACGACCAGTCCATTGTTTCCGGTCCGACTGCAGGAATGAGGGTCTGCCAGACCGGCTTCTTCGAGTATCGGCCTTGCACTCAAGCCCTTGTCGATCTTGAGGATCTGATCCGCTCCGGTGTTGGTCAGGAGCAAGCTGTCTTGCGGCCCGACGCTGAGTTCGTGGGGATCGTTGAGCGGATGACGCTTTGCTGGATCGAGCGCGTCGGGAAACTCGGACCATATCTCATCGTCGATCCGAAGCCGATCTTCGCGACCTTCGGTAACCCACAGCCGGCCTGCGATCGTGCGCGCACACCGCGGCCATGCCGGGCGAAAGGACAAGCAATCCAAGGTGTCGAGGGTGCCGCGCTCCAGGTCGATCATGGCCAAGTGATCATTGTGGGTGTCGGCAACAATCGCCCGGCCGTTCCCTTTGGGGACCAATGATCGCGGAAGTCGCAACTGGGCCTGTTCGATCGCCGCATTTCCCCATTGCCGTGTGAATGTTCCCGCCCCGTCCAGCATGACGACCCGTCCATTCTTGCTGTCGGCCACCGCTATGCCGCTCGGCCCTGCCGCGATGGCCGACGGTCGCCACAACTCGTCCGGGGCCCCACCGCCCCTTACACTTGCGCCATGCGACCAGAGCACTCGGTCGGATCGATCCACCAGAACGATCCTGTTGTTGTAGGAGTCCGCGATAGCGTACCCTTTGGGCAAGCGCGCGATGCCCTTGGGTGCAAACAGGCCTTTGGGGACGTTTCTGGCTCCCTCCTTGCCAATCTGGCGCGTGGCCGTCGCCGATCCGGATACGAACCAACGGATGCAATTCTGTCGCTCATAGACGATGCACACGCCCTCGTCATCGCAATGCAGCGCGAACACCGCCTCTCCTCGCTTGCATCGAGGCCCCACGGTCCGAACGAGCTTTCCGTCCCGATCGAGCACTTCGGCTTGGCCGTTATCGCCAAGCGCGACGACTTCCGCACATTCTTGCGATGCCGACACGGTCAGATACGGCGAATTGCGATCGGCGCGGCGACGGAGGGGCCGGGCATCGACCAAATCGTCGCTGCGCAGCAACTCGCCATCGACAATCAGGTACAAGTCGCCTCCGGTCCCGATTGCAATCGATTGCACATTGAGTTCGGGAAAGAGGTGTTCGCGATCGTCGGAACCGGGAGACAGTCGGTACACACCTTTCCGCGTCGTATCGACCACGTAAAATTTCCCGGTATTGGGGCATGACGCGATCTGTGAGGGATCGCCGAACATTCGCTCCTCCGCAGGCGCGGGATATTGCAGGCCATATTCCGCGAGCAACGCGACCGTTCTCATCGAATTCCTTCCCCGCGAACCGGGTGCTCCTGGCAATCGAGAGCCGTCCAGATCCCGCGCTTGTCGATTCGGGTCCGGCGCGTATTGAAACGCCTTGAAGAATAAAATATTTTCATACTTTTCAGATAAATGAATCTATATCTTCCAAATCCACTGGAAGTCTGCCCCCTCCTCATCGCGCGTTCTCTTCCTTGCGAGAAAGGACCGCAATCAGCTTGCGCGATTCTCTTGTGAATGGGCCACCGTCATAGTCGCCGAAAACCTCGTCGATGGTGAGGCCGTGGAGACTTCCAATAAGCTCCAATTCGACAGGCAAGATTGCCGCGTGCGCGACGTTCTCACAGTACTCGGTCTTGGAGCCGTCAAGATCATCGATCACGAACCTGTTCGTTCCGACCCACATCATCCGGGACGGATCGAGCGTGCGCTTCTCGCAGACCGTCACCTCCATTCCATCGAGCATTGCGGTGTGCACGGTCTCACGGTTGGGACTTTCACGGACCAATCGCGCGGTGTTGTTGAGGATCACGACGATCCTTGCATCCGGTTGGAGCGAACGAGCCAGCCAGCCGAAAATCCTGCTCCGTCCCGTGGCCGATCCAATCAAACTGAGCGTGTTGGACGAAAAGATGGCAATATCGGCCGGGATCGGTTCTTCCAGCCTGGTCAGATCGGCGCAAATCAGCCGCGCATCTGCGCCGCCGCCTGCGCGTGCCAATTTCTCGCGAGCGCATTCGAGCATTTGGCTGTCGGCATCGATCCCGACGACATCGTGTCCGGCTTCGATCAGGGGCACCATCAGCCGGCCTGTTCCAACTCCCATCTCAAGCACGCGCTTGGATCCCCTGCAGATGTCGATCACGAATGAACGATAATCGTCCGGGAGCTTGTGCATGGCATCGTACAACTGGCCGCGATGAAGGGGGCAACCGCCGCTCATTTGCGTCGGCCCACCCAGATGAATCGCCTGCTTTCCGGACCCAACAGCGAGAGATCGAAGTCACCGTAGTGCGTTTCGGTCTCGAACCCGAAAGCCTCCGAAAGTATCTCGATTTCTGCGGGCATCACCATCGCAAGGGGGCGAATATCCGAGCGTACTTCGCGCCAACCGTTGCGACTGGCGGCTTCGAGCCGGAAGCCAATGCGCTGGCCCAAGGTCAGATCGTTGAAGCGAACTTCGTCGGTCTCGAATTCTCCGCCGCCTGAAAGCCTGCCGGTTCTGCTGATTTGCGTGGTCGGATCAAACAGGTAGGTTCGAGGGTGAGCCAGAGGCAGGACAAGGCGCCCACCAGGTGCGGTCATGTTTGCGATCCGGGCGAAAACGTCCGCGCGATCTTCGGAGGATTCCAACATGGCGAGGGTGTCGTTGGAAAAATAAACGAGGTCGTACTCTGCGGACAGCGTCTGGCGGAAGTCGCCGTGGATTATCCGGCACCCTGAAATCCCTCGCCGGTCGAGTTCCATACGCGCTGCCGCGACCATGGAACCGTCCCGTTCGATGCCGTCAACCCGATGCCCGCGTTGGGCAAGCTCCAGCAAAATCCTGCCGTAGCCACACCCCAGCTCGAGGCTGCGATCGGCATCGCTCGCGAAACGATCGAAGAACGAAAGATACTCTTCGGAAAGGTCATTCAATGCGGCAAATCGTTCGGAATAGTCGGGAAATTCAAACGCGTTGCGCCCCCCTCTCCCTATCGAGCCCGATGACATTTCAGTTGCTCAGCCCCGCTGCGTCAATGCGGGTTGGAAGCGATTGCCGTTGCGCCAGTGCGATTGCGGCGGATCGGATTTCCGATGCTTCGAGCGAATTGGCACCCGCTTGTTCGATGAGCGCGGCGGGACCGCAAAATCGTTCGTCCTCGCCCAGCTTGCGTTCGATGTTTCGTATGTTTCGCGAAAGATCGTCGAGAGGAGCGTTTCGCTTGGCCACCTCGAGCGCGGAAGCCCGGCAGGTCATGGCGAAGCTCGCTTGTGAAGGCATGCGGCGCGACAGGACATTCAAGGTGGCGGCCGACGCGCGCTCGACGATGGGCCATAAACGAAGCTTGTCCTGTTCTGCAGTCGGTACGCTTTGCAGTCCATTCGCCGCAGCCAGACAGCTGATGCCGTCGTAAATCGCGAGTTGCAGCATGAACTTGCAGGTCTCGGCAAATCCGAACCATGCAACGGGCCGCAGAAGTCCCTGGGCTGCGAGTGCCCTGTATGAAGGAGCCATCGGGACAGGAAGGCCGCATGCGATCAACCGATCTGCCTCATGCAACAGGGTTACCGCGGCCGGTGCCTTCGGATCGGTCTTCGCCACATCGAAGCTGATTGCGTGTCTCAGGGCGGACGGGGGCACACCCGCTCGCTTCAGGCGCCGAGTGAGATCGGTCCGAGCCGAGCGAGACAGGTTTTCGCAGACCAGAATCGGTGGAGCATCGACGCCCAATGTCCGAAAGATATCGCAAATTGCCCCCTCTGCCGCGCCGGCTCCCACGCAGACAAGGATGACACTCGCTTGCCGATAGGCGCTGTTCCGGGCGCGAGGATTGTTCCCATCGACGGCATCGACTCTGACCTTGGTCACCGTGCCATAGCGGTCGACGACGGAAAGCCCGGCCTTTGACTCGCACAGGATCGATGAATGCCTGACGGGGTCGGAACTTCGCACGAGAAGCTGCGGCACCGTTCCATTTCTCGACAAGCGGTATGCCAGCCCGCCAATTCCAAGCGCTCCGGCACCGACAATAAGGGGCGCTGCCAGTCCAGCCCGGCCGGTCAAGACATTGTCCTCGAGCGGGGACCGGTCATGCGGTCGCTTGCCTTTCGCGATGCGCAACGGCGAGGATCCGCTCGGCGATCGATGCCGGGTCGAGCCCGGCGGCAAGGGCAGCCTCGTCGCTGGTTCCGCCTTCGCCGAAGCTCTCGACGCTGATGCTCAACGCCACAGGGGCGCCGATCAGCTGCGACCAGTCCATAGGCGCATGCGCGAACAGGGTGACCGCAATCGCGTTATGTCCGAATATCTCCCTTCGTTGCTCCAAGGTTAGGCGCATCGCAAGGTGGGGAATGGGGATCGAGACGACCCGTGTTGCGACCCCGCGTGAGGTCAGGATCTCGGCCGTCTTCAAGGCAATGGCGACCTCGCTACCCCAGCTTGCAATCACCACTTCAGCCTCGGCGTCTTCACCTGAGCGGATACACAGGCCATCCCGCGCCACTTGCCGAGGTGAACAGCGTCCGCATGGCGGGATGGCTTGGCGCGACAGGAACAAGGCTGTTGGCATGGCCTTTATGGCGGCAATCGCCATCCAGGCCCCAAGGATTTCATCGGCATCGGCGGGGCGCATGCAGGCGAGACCGGGCATGCAGGCCAGGGATGGAATATGCTCTATCGGCTGGTGCGTAGGCCCATCCTCGGAGGCCAGGAGGGAATCATGCGTAAACAGGAACAGATTGGGCAGGCGCATCATGCAGGAAAGCCGCATGGCCGGGCGCATGTAGTCGGAAAATACGAGGTAGGTCGCGCAAAACGCCCGATCCTCTCCAAAGGAGGAAATGCCATTGGCGATTGCGGCCATGGCGTGTTCCCTCACCCCGAAACGGATATGGGAGCCGCTGGGATTGTCGGTCGAAAACACAAGTTCACGCGCGGATGCGACCCGGGTCGACTCATCGAGGTCGGCAGAGCCACCCACGAGCCCAAGCGGTTCGCGCAATATCGCCAAGGCGACCCCGTTGAGATCGCGTGTCGAGCGGGCCTTCGTAGCCGAGTCTGTTGCCGTTTCGAGCGCGTCCTGGACATCGGACCATGGGACACGATCGCGCGGTTCGAGCGTCGCGGTCCCTGCCCTGCCGTGTTGTAAGATCGCGCGATTGCGCTCTTTCCAGACACGATAGACATGTTCGGCCACTTCAAACTCGGCGCCATTCACTCCTACGGCGCGCTTGAGCGCCTGCGCTTCTTCCGGACCAAGGGGAGTGCCGTGACAAACGGCCGTCCCTTCGATCGATGGAGCACCACGGCCAATGATCGTTCGGCATAGGACGAGTTTGGGCTTGCGTTCGTTACGATTGGCCAGCGCCGCACGGATTGCGGGAATATCGTGCCCATCGATCTCGAAAGTGCTCCAGCCATAGGCGCGGAACCGTGCAGCCACATCCTCCGTCTGGACGTCTGCCAGCTCGCCATCGCAAGTGGTCGCATTGGCATCGTAGAGCAGCGTCAGGTTGTCGAGCGAGAGGTGACCGGCCAACGAAGCCGCCTCGTGACAGATTCCCTCCATGATGCAGCCGTCGCCCGCGAGTACGAAAACATCGGGCTCCCGCTTACCGGCCTTCGCAGCAAACCTCTTTGCCGCGATCGCCAAACCGACTCCATTGGCAACTCCTTGTCCAAGCGGGCCAGTTGTCGCGTCGATCCCCAGCGCCCGATCCCATTCGGGGTGGGATGAAGCGAGTGCGGCGTGATGCCGAAACTTGCGAAGCGCTGGGACATCGAAAGCCTCCACATCCATCAGGTGCAGGAGCGCATATAGCAAGGCGCTGCCATGGCCGGCGGAGAGCACCAACCGATCGCGAACAACGCAGTTCGGATCGGTTCCGTCGAATTCGAGAAACTCGAGGCACAGCACGGTTGCTACGTCGGCGAAGCCGAGCGGCATTCCGGGATGCCCACCACGTCCGCCTTCCGTGATGTCAGTCACCAGCGCTCGCAAGGCACCGGCGCAACTGCTGATCTGAGCATCCGTGAATCGACGCTCCGGCGGCTGGCGAACCTTCGTCAGGTCGCGATGCGTCAGTCGGTCGGCATGCATCAAGCCGACCTTCCCGCAGGGGCCAAAGAGCCGACCTGGATCGCTTTGGCGATCTCCCTCGCCGATTCTGGCGGTATCTGGCCTCCCACCGCCGAACAGGCGGCCGCACCCGCCCGGCAGGCGAAGGCCATCCGCTCGGAAAGTTGGTGACCGGCCAACCACGCGGACAGGTATCCGGCGTCGAACGCGTCTCCCGCGCCCGTTGTATCGATCGCTTCGATCGGAAGCGCAGGAACGGACAGCTCTTGCCCTTCCCCGAACGCCTTGGCACCCTCGGAGCCAAGCTTGAAGATCGTCGTCGGTGCCGAACAATGCATGTTCTCTCGTTCGTCGGGCAGCTCTGCCTCGGCCGATACGAACGCGGTGTGGCAATCGGGCAGCAATTCGACGAGCTTCGGATGGCCGTATTCGAGGTCCAAAAAGACCGGGATCCCACACGATTTCGCGCCGTGGACAAGACTGGCCGTTTCTTCGACTTCATAGCCATCCGAAAACACCGCTTCGATTTCGAGCGTAGCCAATGCATCGATATCGAACGGCTCGAGCCCAAGGACCGGATCGCGTTTCATGACGATGAGGCGGGTGCCTTGCTCCCGCTGTACGACAATGGACGCGGACTGGGATTTGGCGCCCGATTGCAATCTCGACCAGCAACGTCCTCCGGCTTTCTCTAGCGCGCGCTTCTGAGCGTCCGTCCGGCAGCGTCGTCGGCCAGCGCTCCATGAAAAACCACATCTTCGCCCATTCTGGCCAAGTTGATGGCCGTATTCATGGCCTGACCGCCTGCTCGAACATGCCATTCGTCTGCCATAACCTTGGCATCCATGCCATCAATTGTACCGCATAGTACGATTTCATCGAGAATGGCATTGCCGACAACAAGCACAGCCAAATTCTTATTCTCCATCTCTACGGGAAAATGATCGAAGTGCGCTTCAAGCCCTCAAACTCGATAGAGAACGACTCAGAATCAAATTCTGTTGACTTTGATAAAACAAAAGTATTTCAATAGAAAGCTCATTCAAAATGAACTTAACTTCTCCAATAGGAGGTTCGAAGTAATGCAACCATGAAATCGCCGATCTTTGTCCGGGGCGAAGGTGCAAAACTCGTGGATTCGAACGGTGAGTTCTGGTTGGATGGGGCATCCGGTACTTTCAATGTTCCCATGGGGTATGGGAACGAAGAGATCACAAAGCAGCTTGAGCAGGGCGTATCGTTGCCATTCCTGAGCTCACCATTTGTCGCTCGTCAAATGGAAGAAGTCGTATCGAAACTGTGCGAACTGGCGCCGGGCGACCTGACCCATGGCAGCGCCCGCGACATAACCGGCTCCTCCGCAAACGAAAGAGCGATAAAGGCGGCGCAAAAGGCATCGGGCGAAAGCGACGTGCTTTCCCTGTTCCTTTCGCATCACGGACAGTCATCTTGGATGACGGCCATTTCCGGCAATGCATATCGCCGCCGCGACATCATCGATTCAAGGAGCCCCCACAGCCTCAAAGTGCCCGCCCCGTACTGCTATCGGTGCCATTTCAAGGCGCGCTACCCCTCGTGCGGGTTCCTCTGCGTCGAATCCATCAACGACTATATCGAATATGCCAGCAGCGGTTCGATCGCGTGCTTCATTGTCGAGCCGGTGCTGGGCAATGGCGGGAACATCGTCCCTCCGCCGGGATACTTCGAACAGCTTCGCAAACTCTGCGACGAGCGCAACATCTGCCTGATCGCCGACGAAGTGCAGACGGGTGTCGGACGGACGGGCTATTTCTTCGGCAGCGAGGCGTTGGGGCTGGAACCCGACATGGCTGTATTGGCAAAGGGGCTTGGAGGCGTGGGTCTTCCGATTGCCGCCGTCATCCACCGGGAAGAATACGACGTCCTGGAATCGTATGAACACGCCTCGACGGGCGCCGGCGGCCTGCTCGGCCTGAGCGCGGCGGCAACCACGATCGATGCAGTATCCGATCCAGAATTCCTGGCCGATATCCGTCGACGCGGCGAGATTCTCGGCGAAATGCTCGAAGAACTGTCCCATCGTTACCGCGTGATCGGAGACGTACGCGGGCTCGGCATGATGTGGGGGATCGAAATGGTCGATCCCGACACCGGCGCACCCGCTCCCGAACTGGCGATGTCGATAATCGAAAGCGCGTTCGAACAGCACAACCTGGTCTTGCGAATATCGCGCCCGCCCAATCGGGGAAATGTGATCAAGGTCCGCCCTCCCCTGGTTACGACCGAGGAGGAACTGGAGCAGATCGTGTTGAGGATCGATACGACCTTGGCCGAATTCACCGGGACGCAGAGAAAGGCACAGCATGCTATCGGCGGTCTATGACGGCCAGTGGGACCTCCAGCTCGCGGAACGGCAGCGTCCGGTTCGGTCACGCGAAGACGACGTGCTCCTCGCAGTCCGAGCGACCGGAATATGCGGGACCGACATCGGCATTTTGAGCGGAGCCTACGGTGCGGCAACGCCCGGGGTGGTCCTGGGGCACGAATTTGCCGCGGAAGTCGTGGAGGCCTCTCCAGGGTCCCGCTTCGCCAAAGGCGACCGGGTTGCCGTCGATCCGACCTATTTTTGCGGCGCCTGCGCGGCGTGTCGAAGCAATCGCCCCAACCATTGCGAATTCAAGACGGTGTCCGAAACCGGAGTGTCGCGAGACGGGGCCTTTTGCGCCTATCACGTGACGGAGGAGCGCTTTCTCTATCCGATCCCCGATGAAACAAGCTTCTCCGAAGCTGCGTTGTCCGAACCGCTGAGTTGCGCCATGACCGGAACGGCGAAGCTTGACGTTCGGCCGGACAGCGACGTCGTAATCGTGGGAGCGGGAACGCTTGGCCTGCTCTATGCATGGTGCATCTCGCTGCGAGGGGCAATCGGAACGATCGCCGAACATTCGCCCGCTCGGCGAGCCGTGGCAGCGACGGCTCTGCCGAATGGCTGGCGCGTCGTCGGCACCATCGAAGAGGCAACCGAGAAGAGCGGCGGCATGCTCGACATCGGGGTCGACACCACGGCCGTTGCAATCCCAGACCTGTTGCGCCGGACACGCCCAGGCGGGGCCTTGCTTCAGATCGGCTTGAGGCAAAGCGATACGAACATCGATGTTGGGTATCTGGCCGACAAGAGCATCAGCCTGATAGGCAGCGTCGATTCAGCCTATGGGTCGTTTCAAGCAGCCGTGGCCGCGATCACGAAACGCCTCATCCCGGTTGAGCGCCTGGTTACACACCGGATTCCCCTTGATGGGCTTCGCGACGGATTTTCGCTGCTGGGATGCGACCTCGAAAGAAAACGATTGGGCAGGCCCGGTGACGCGATAAAGGTCGTGGTCGACGCTTTTTCCTGATCCTCGTCAGAAATTGGGCAAGGCGATAGTACTCCAATTTTCCCCGTTACAGGATAGATCCAAATAAAAGACGCGAATCTACAATTCGACTCGATCAGGTTTCCCTATTCATTTCATGCACGTTCAATAGATTGCTCCTCGCTCTCTATATGATGCTTGTCGAAATGGATTCTTTGTAAAAATGGGGAGGTATTTGTGGTCGAAGCCAGTGATAACGTAAAGAAGAGCGGTGAGGCGAGTGATGCCGATCTTGCGGTCACGAT
>JAAUYH010045716.1_pt1 | contig 10367 bp, 12 predicted proteins | sample 7278061 | NCBI WGS metagenome assembly JAAUYH01 (sample SAMN14350203, study PRJNA611818) | marine sediment metagenome | isolation source: surface marine sediment (0.6m) | place: French Polynesia: Moorea | collected 2018-08 | reverse complement strand
TTCAGATTCAAGACGTCGAAGCAGCATTTCAAGGTTCGCTTATCTACTGCTGTCGAGCCTGTAAAAACCTTACTAATAGTCGTGGGGGTTAAACCTGTTTTCTCACTGAAAACTTCAAGAGTATATCGCTTAAAATTTTGCTCAATTTCCATTTGGGCTTTTGCCTGATGGAGTTTCCTTGAGCCTTGAGGTGTCAAAGTCACACCTCGTCGGCGTACATAATTACCCATTGTAGTTGCTTTTTTTAATGTTTTTATTCTCGATAAATAGGCAGGTCAGTGGGACTTTATTGACCAAAATGTTATATGGAATACAATTTGATATTTTTGGTGAGAAGCATACTAGTATTGACTAGTCGAAATATTAATTCGCTATCAACCAAAACTTAAAATTCGTCTTTAATTGCACTAAACATAACTAAACATAGCTTTTCATTGATCTAAGCAATTACTTGCTGAAAATCAAACACTATTTAAATATCAGCATTTTATGCAAAAAATATGCTGCAAAAAACAATAAAATGCTTATTTTAATCTTTCTTTTCAATATGTTCTTAATCTTATCTTACTTGGATGGTCTCGAAAAAATTGACGAGTTTTAACATTTGAGTTTTTCTCAAGTTAAGCTATTTACTTCACAAATGTTTACAAAAAAATACAAATTGAGATCAATTAAACTTATATGGAGAAAGCTTTTGAGACATTGTTAACAATAAATGCTTAACTTTTTTTGCTTAAAGTTGCAAACTTTGGTGGTCAGAGCAAAATGAAATTTATATGCTGGAGGAAATGATTAACAGCTAGCCCAAAACAATGATAGGAGCTAATCTGACTCAAGTAGCGGAATTACCTGAAATCGAGTCTATTTGGACTCAATGTACTGGGAATCCTCATATATGCGTTGCCATATTAGATGGAGCCGTTGATCAGTCTCATCTCTGCTTTGATGGAGCTAACCTTTCTCGCTTACCGACCCTGATATCAGACATTGCTGACAGTGGTTTGATGTCGGGTCATGGAACGCATATTGCCAGCGTCATCTTTGGTCAGCACGACAGTCCTGTTCCTGGTATTGCACCTAATTGTCGAGGTTTAATCGTACCTGTATTTTCTGATGGTCGAGAAGGAGAGCTTGTCCCCTGTTCCCAAATTGACCTCGCACGAGCGATTATCCAAGCAGTTGAGCAGGGAGCCAATGTAATCAACATTAGTGGCGGTCAGTTGGCTGCATCGGCTGAATCTCACCAATTACTGGCTAATGCAGTCCGTTTGTGCCAAGAAAACAACGTTCTCATTGTGGCTGCTGCGGGCAATGATGGCTGTGATTGTCTCCACGTTCCGGCTGCTTTGGAGTCGGTACTGGCGGTGGGGGCAATGGATGCCCAAGGAAATCCCGTTGAGTTTAGTAATTGGGGTGAGGCTTACCAATCCCAAGGTATTCTCGCTCTGGGTGAAAACATCTTGGGTGCTACCCCTGGTGGTGGAACTGGAGCTAAAACTGGTACTAGCTTTGCTACTCCCATCGTATCGGGCATTGTGGCTCTGTTACTCAGTATTCAACTGCAACAAGGAGAAAAACCCGATCCTCATGCTATCCGTGATGCCATCCTTCAGAGCGCCTTGCCTTGCAATCAACCAAAGGGTTTAGATAGCCGTCGCTGTCTAGTGGGAAGGCTTAATATTTCTGGGGCATACGCCCTAATTACAAAAGGAGAAATCAAACAAGTGTCAAACGAAAAACCAGAGTCAGTAATACTCCAACCGAGTGAAGCTGACAATACGAACGAACAACTACAACCGAGTGAGGTGATTGAATTTAGTTTAGAAGAACCTGTTCCCCAGTCTTCACAGATTGGTGTACAGGCTGCGGAAGCTAAAACATCAACATTTGTGCCAAGCGCTATGGAAATAGGGGAAAAGCCGATGGTGGTTACTCCAAGTAATCCAGCAGCTACGGCTGTCAATCCTTCTGGAGCAGATGGAGGTTGTAGCTGTGGCGGCGGTGGACCGATACAGATAGTTTATGCCCTAGGAGAATTGGGAACTGACTTCGGGAGTGAAGCCCGTCAAGATTCGTTTACTCAAGCCATGCCTCCAGGGATGAGTCTGTTAGACTATCTGGATCAAAACCCTTGGGAAGCACAATCGCTGATTTGGACGCTCAATTTAGATGCTACGCCAATCTACGCGATCGCACCGGCTGGTCCTTATGCCAGTGTTACTTACGAGCGGCTGCGCGAATTCTTGGCGGACGAAGGTGTCGAGCGGGTTTCGATTCCAGGATATATCGGAGGGAGCGTCACACTGATGTCAGGTCAGATGGTTCCTGTCATTATTCCAGAAGTGCGCGGCATGTTCAGTTGGAACGTTCCAGCCTTAATCGAATCGGTAACTCAAGCTGTAGAAACAGCATTGTCGGAGAATGTGACACCTAAGCTTCGAGAATATCTCGAACGCATCTATTATGAATACCGTAACCTGGGAATTACCCCACAGGAACGGGCGCTCAACTTCTCAGCGACCAATGCCTTCCAAGTGGCAACATTGATTGCCGATGCCACCACCACCGATCTTGGACTAGACAGCATTATGGTAGAGAAAAGTCCTGTTTGTCGGCTTGATTCAGATTGCTACGACGTAAAACTACAGTTCTTCAACCTAGAAGATAATCGACGATCTGGAAAGGTCTATCGCTTCACTGTTGATGTCAGCGATGTGATTCCAGTCACTATTGGTACAGTCCGCTCTTGGTCTGTAGCTAGCTAACAAAACTTTATAGGAGAAACAATCAATCATGCTACTGCCTAGACAAGCACCACCGAGAATGAGAAAAGTCAGCACGGCGAAAATCTTAGACATGATGGGAGGGGTTAATCCTTCCAACTTCCAGTTACAATGCGCTCTCTGTTGTGACATCGGCGGAGTGGACTGTAATTCCATTCTTCCAGGCTGTGTCTGCCCATTATAAGACAATCCTCGATCTGTGAGGGAAGGGTTTTCCTGATCTCACCTGGCAGAATGAACAATCAAACTTAAACAAGGAGAAAAAGTATGGAACTTCCAACTCTAGCTCAGCCTGTTATGAGAAAGATTAGTTTTTCGGCTGTGATGGGAGGAGTGACTCCACAGCGACTTGAATGCGGTCCCTGGATCGGTACGGCACCTTTCTGTAATGCTCACTGTTCTGCATGCGGACCTAACCAGGTTTGTCAACGCAGTGACTGTGGCGATGGATCATGTTGCTGGAGTGGAGAGAAAGTTCGCTGTTGTACTGAGGTTTAATATTGTCTTCAAATGCCATTGAAGTGTCTGTTAGGTACAGGAAGGACTGAGCAAATGTGTGCAATGTCTCTGAATAAGACAAGCTCCCTGTGTCTTGTATAAATTCCATTCAATGAACAAATATTCAACAATTATCAAAAGAGAAACAATCATGAAACTGCCGATTCAAGTCGGACACATACCACGTACTGCTTTGTTTTGCTGGTATGCGTAAGGCAAATAAAACTAGTAACGAACAAATATTCAATAATTATCAAAAATTATCACAGGAGAAACAATCATGAAACTTCCAATTCAAGCACAATCTGTTATGCGAAATGCGAGTACTGCCAAAATGAAGCTTGGTGATGGGGTTAATCCATCTTTGTTGGGGGGGTTTGATCCTCTATGCCTCATTCAATGTGCTGGTGCTCTTGCTCAGTGCATATCAAGCTCAAATCCAGTGCAGTGCTTAATACAGGCTGGGGCATCGAATTGTATACGGTGCTTAGGTTAGGTGGTTTATTCTGAAGGAGACTGTACCAAAATATCGACAGTAGGGTGCTGTTAGCGCCAGCTTAACACACCATCTAATTTCCCTCTGAATGACTTAATAAGGGTGGGTGATGCTAAGGCTAAGCCACCCTAGTGGACTCTATCTACCAAATTCTTCTTAGGCAACCAGTAACAAAACTGTTAATTTATCTCTGTTGCTAGCTCTTTGAAATCGAGACAGATTTCAATTTTTCAGATCTGGAAAAATTCAATGAATTCATGATAATACGAAGGTTGTTAGATGCGAATACCCAAACAAGTTCCACCATTACCACGAATACCCTTAAGAAGAGGAGAGACTTATAATGGGAGGCTCTTTCGTAAATGGAAGAGTATCCAAGGGTCAGAAGTCAGTACCCTACCTCTCTCAGATATTGCCAACGATCCATCCATTCTTTTTGAGGAGGGAGAGCCTATCGGCCAGAATCCATTAATTCACTTTGATATCGACAATCCTATACCACCAATCGAAATGTGCGATGTTTACTGTAATACTCAAATGTGTGATGTTTACTGTATTGACGCTCAGGAAAGGATTATTCACGGACATATCTATGATGATATCAAAGGTCAAGTAACTGAGAATAATCTAAGTACCAACAAGGGGGGCAGGATTATTCACGGACACATTTATGGTGACGTAGATCCGCAAAGTCCTGAGAATAACAAGAAAAGGAGTAATTAGATTATGATGAGGCTTCCTGCCCAATCCCCACCAACTCTTCATCGTACTCCGATGATCTTGCTGAAGAGTAAAGACGGTGGGGTACAACCACAACAGGTACAAGGAGTAGCACGAAACTACGTTAACCCAGACTTTGAGCATTGTCTTAAATGGTGTGCTGCAAGAGGAAGAAGCGAGTCTGAATGCCTTGACAGATGTAAGCACGCTTACTAACCTCGTCTTGATCTATCAAAACTACGGGGGTCAAAATTGGCGCTACCTGTAATTGCCCAGTGATCGTCAATTAAGCAATTTTGTCAGATGAAATCTTTAAACGGTCTGCTAAAAATGGTTTCTATTTCCTACTTGGTATTACCCAATAATATTATGTTTTAATTATGTTTAATTTTCACCTCAAAGACAAATTAGGTATTTATTTGATAGCGATCGCCTTACCGAACAGTTCTAAGTGCGATCGCTTTTACCTTAGTCAAACAATTAATTAATAAGCGATTCCAGACATTTTATTTTTCAATTCAGCTTCTTTGGTACGCAGCCAAGAAATCATCCCTGGAAATCCCCGATTGAGTGCAAATAGTTCGTAGTGTAGAACCTTTAATTTGCTTATGATTGGGCAGTGTTAGAGGAGTTCGAGAACCATCTTGATTTTCTCTTATACCAACTTGCGTTCATAGACGTAAAACTATCCTTAATCCCCTTTGCGTCTTTGCTCGGTCAGCATTACATGGGTTGAACTATGCGCCTTTGTTTGCGTCTTTCGCCGACGCGGGGTCTGACCGCTTTGCGCGAGATAAAAAATTACACTTTAGAACGCAGCTTAGTATTACCATTGAAATATGTTCTCGTTCTCTGACAATCTGAAATCCAAGTAGTTCAAGTGCTTTAACAACTTTTGCTTTAGGTGCATCAACTGGAAACTTGGGCATTACACACTTGCCTCAGCTACAAAAACTTCTAACACAGGAGATTCTGGTTTGAGAACTTCTATACCAAATGTTTCAATATGGAAACGAATGGCTGATTTAACATCTGCTAAAGCTTCTTCATAACTATTACCTTCGCCAATCACAATCCCTTCAATATTAAGTGGATAAGCGATATAACCATCAGAGTGCTTTTCAACAATAATCTTGATATTTTGCATTTGACAATTACTTTAAGATGCTAATAACTAATATTTTCTCTTAATTAACTCAACAATTGCGTTTTTCCTCAAGTGTTAAGTGCGATCGCGCAGTGCCAGTCTACGGCTGATCGCCTTTTTATTTAATCTTCACCGAAGAGCGATCGCTTTTCATAACCCTCATAACCTATAATCTGAGTTATTATATTAGCGAATTATTGGTTTAGCAGAATCGAGAGCAATGGCGATAGAAAAAACTTCTGATCCAAAGTCTAAAATTCGGCAAGAGAACGACAACCCTTTAGCGGATATCGCTGGTAAGTTTGGAGGGAAATTTTGGTTAGATACTCAGTCAGAAATAGAACGTTCTCGCAAAATAGATCGAGACGAAACTAATAAGCTCTTAGATACTAAATCGAACGAGCAAGATTAATGTATCTATTAGATACCAGTGTTATTAGTAATTTTTTAGACGAAAGACGTTACTACCCTCAACTAACAGCCAGAATTCTGAACCAACTACCAGAACAGATATTTATTAGTATTATTACTGTTGAAGAGATATTACAGGGTGCTTTAGCTTCTATACAAAAAGCAAAACGAAAACCTTCTGTAACTGGAGCTTATCAATACTTTGAAGACTTGTTTGCTGCACTTCATCGCTTTCAAATTTTGTCTTACACCACAGAAGCAGAAAATATTTATCAATCGCTTCCTGCTCAAAGTAAAAGAATAGGAACGCAGGATTGTCGAATTGCTTCAATCGCCAGTGTCAATGGATTTATCGTCGTTACAGTTAATGTCAACGATTTTGTTAGTATCGGTCTTACTGAGGTAGAAGATTGGACAAGATAGAGATCACTCTACCTAAAAGTCCTAAGTGCGATCGCCTTTGAGTTGTGTAATAGTTAGTATTGATAACTAATAACTGATAACTAATAACCTGTGACCTCTGACTCAACTGCTTTAATAATTCCCGAATTAATTGTCGGTTTGGGTAATCCCGAACCAAAATACGATAAAACTCGGCACAATATCGGTTTTGCCGCAGTTGACGAACTAGCTAAGATTTGGCAAATGCCCCTGAAAGAAAACAAGCGTTTTCAAGGTTTTTTTTCCGAGGGAGTTACATCAGGAGGTCAAAAAGTCCGTCTGCTAAAACCCCTCACTTATATGAATCGCTCAGGACAATCCGTAAGAGCAGTGACAGACTGGTATAAAATTCCTACTCAGTCGATATTAGTCATCTATGACGATATGGATTTGCCTGTGGGTAGGTTGCGAATGCGAATGTCAGGATCGGCTGGAGGACATAATGGCATGAAGTCGATTATTGCTCACTTAAGGGGTAAAGACTTCCCTCGCTTGAGAATTGGCATCGGTAAATCTGATGGCAACAAGGGAACGATCAGCCATGTTTTAGGCAAGTTTTCCCCAGAAGAATCTCAGACTATCGAAGAAATTTTGTATGTATCGGTTAAGGCGATCGAACTTGGTCTTAAAGAAGGCATTGAGAAATCCATGAATCGCTACAATGGTTTGGCAATCAATCCAGAAAACTAATCCAGAAAAGTAATTTATTTAATCGAAGTCTAGAAAAAGGATCTAGACCAGAAAGAGTCTTGATTGATTGATCTTAAATTAATCTCAAATTTGTAGAGTAGGCTACCAAATATAGTTTACAACTAAAGAAATAAATATAGTTTTGAATTCTTGGCTCCAATTAGGAACAAGACAAGGAGGTAAAAGCCATGGTTGTATCCGCTCCCAAAAGACTAGATAATCGTCCTATTTTTCAATCTCGCTACGATAACTTTATTGGGGGCAAATGGGTTGCTCCACATAATCGTCAATATTCTGACAATCTTTCCCCTGTAACTGGTAAGTCTCTTTGTCAAGTTCCTCGCTCCAGTGCCGAAGATATTGACTTAGCCCTCGATGCTGCTCATGCAGCTAAGGAGAAGTGGGGTCAAACCTCAGTCAGCGATCGCGCTCGTATTTTAAATAAAATTGCCGATCGCATGGAAGAAAACCTGGAAATGCTTGCCACAGCAGAAACCTGGGATAATGGTAAACCGATTCGAGAAACTACTGCTGCCGATCTACCCCTGGCGATCGATCATTTCCGTTACTTTGCTGGCTGTATCCGAGCTCAAGAAGGCTCAATCGGTCAAATTGACGGCGACACTGTTGCCTATCACTTTCACGAACCATTAGGTGTAGTGGGTCAAATTATTCCTTGGAATTTTCCCCTGCTCATGGCAACTTGGAAATTAGCCCCCGCCTTAGCTGCTGGCAATTGTGTAGTTCTCAAACCAGCAGGGCCTACTCCTGCTTCCATTTTGGTGTTGATGGAACTAATTGGCGATTTACTCCCCGATGGCGTGGTTAACATTGTTAATGGTTCAGGAGCGCAAATCGGGAAAGCTCTTGCTACTAGCACTCGTATTGCTAAGGTGGCATTTACTGGGGAAACTACTACAGGGCGTTTAATTATGCAGTATGCGTCCCAGAATATTATTCCCGTCACTCTAGAACTTGGTGGTAAATCTCCTAATGTTTTCTTAGAAGATGTCTGCGCTAAAGATGATGATTTCTTTGATAAGGCGATCGAAGGATTTGTTATGTTTGCCCTCAATCAAGGGGAAGTCTGCACCTGTCCTTCTCGTGCTTTAATTCAAGAATCGATTTATGATCGCTTTATGGAAAAAGCTTTGGCTAGAGTAGCTCAGATTAAGCAGGGTAATCCTCTCGACTCGTCAACTATGCTCGGCGCGCAGGTGTCGGTTAACCAAATGGAAAAGATTCAGTCCTATGTCGATCTAGGTCGTTCTGAAGGAGCGGAGTGTTTAATTGGTGGAGAGCGAAATCTCCTAGATGGTGATTTACAGGAGGGTTACTACTATAAACCTACTGTCTTTAAGGGTCACAATCAAATGCGGATCTTTCAAGAGGAAATATTTGGCCCTGTCTTAGCAGTGACTACTTTCAAAGACGAAGCGGAAGCCTTGGAGATTGCTAATGATACTCTCTATGGACTAGGTGCTGGAGTCTGGACGAGAGATATGAATACTGCCTATCGTCTAGGGCGAGGAATTAAAGCTGGTCGCGTCTGGACTAACTGTTATCACTTGTATCCTGCCCATGCTGCTTTTGGCGGTTATAAAGTGTCTGGCATCGGTCGCGAAAATCACAAGATGATGCTAGAGCATTATCAACAGACGAAAAATCTGCTAGTAAGTTATAGTCCGAAAGCAATGGGTTTCTTTTAACATTGAGCATTGAACATTAAGCATTGATCATTTAAATTGATTAGGTCACGAGTGCCGCTAAAAGTTTCAGGAACTCGTGACTACTTAGATGAGCATTATGACTACTAATAAGAAGATCAAAAAAGTAATTGCCACGGATGCAGCATTAGCCTTAATCGAACAGCTAAAAGCTGAACATGGAGCGTTAATGTTTCACCAGTCTGGTGGCTGCTGTGATGGCAGTACTCCCATGTGTTTCCCAGAGGGTGAATTGATCATTGGTTCAGCAGATGTCTTGCTGGGAGAAATTGGTGGATGTCCTTTTTATATCGGTGCAGCTCAATACGAATCCTGGAAACATACCCAGCTCATTATTGATGTCGCATCTGGCCCAGGAAATGATTTTTCCCTAGAAAGTGCTAATGGAGTTCGTTTCCTCAGTCGCTCTCGTTTGTTGCCTACTTAAGATTGCGATCGCACCTACACTCCATCCTAAATATCCCAAGTAATTTGACCGTAAATTTTGGGACAGGTGCCCCGTCCTTCTAGGACGGCTTTATATTGTGCTTGATTTATGATACAATGATGTTATGAAAGCAGGATATCAATACAGAATTTATCCAACTTTACCGCAGCAAAGAGCATTAGCTCAATTGTTTGGCTGTGTGAGAGTGGTTTGGAATGATTCTTTGTCTTTGTGTCGTACAAGTAGCAAGCGGCCTAAAGTCTCAGAGCTACAAAAGCTGAATATCACTCTAGCTAAAAAAACAGAAGAAAGGGAGTGGTTAAAAGATGTTTCTAACATTCCATTGCAGCAATCAATCGCCGACTTAGGGGTAGCCTATAAAAATTTCTTTCAAGGGGGCAAAGCTGGAAGGAAAGTAGGCTATCCCAAGTACAAAAAACGTAGCAATCAACAATCAGCTAGATTTACTCGTGGGGGGTTTTCCTTTAAGGGAGGGAAAGTCTATTTAGCTAAGATAGGTTTGCTTAAAACCAAGTGGAGTAGGGAGTTGCCATCTGTGCCTAGTTCTGTCACGGTAATTAAAGACTGTGCTAATCGCTATTTTCTCAGCTTTGTAGTAGAAATCGAGCCAATATCCGAACCTGCACCAAGAGAATCAATTGGTGTGGATTTGGGAATTAAGATTTTTGCTGCCCTGAGTAATGGAGAAAAGATTGATGCTCCCGACTATTCTAAGCTAGATAGAAAGATTAGGATTGCTCAAAAGCGATTGGCTAAAGCTGTTAAAGGTAGCAACAGAAGAGAGCGCTCGAGACTGAGAATCACCAAGCTACACGCTGGTTTAGCTTCGAGGAGAAAAGACTTTTTAGATAAGCTGTCTACTCGATTGATTCGAGAAAACGGCATGATCAGCTTAGAGGATCTAAATGTTTCGGGAATGGTTAAAAACCGAAAACTGTCTAGGGCAATTAGTCTGTGTGGGTGGAGCAAATTTCGTGAGATGTGCGAAGCTAAAGCCAACAAATAT
>JAAUYH010029541.1_pt1 | contig 10370 bp, 9 predicted proteins | sample 7278061 | NCBI WGS metagenome assembly JAAUYH01 (sample SAMN14350203, study PRJNA611818) | marine sediment metagenome | isolation source: surface marine sediment (0.6m) | place: French Polynesia: Moorea | collected 2018-08 | reverse complement strand
GCGCCGCCGGTCGAGCGTACGGAAGCCGACTTCGACCCGGGCGCGATGCCCTGGTATTTCGTGCGCAGGTCCCACCATGCCTGGTTGTAGTTATCCGGAGTAATCGCACCGGAAAAGACACCCCAGCGCCATTCGTCGATCAGCTTGCCGAACGGCAGGAACGCGATCTTGTCGAGCGCCATCAGCATTTGCCGGTTGATGACGGCCTCCTCTCCCTGCTCGGCGGACTTAACGAGTCCCACCTCCTTCAGGTAGGCGGGCGTCATCGACAGTGTGACGGTATCGCCGATGGCCTCGTGAAAGCCACCGTGCGCCCCGTCCCAGAACAGGGAGGGCTGGTCCTTGTAAGCCCACTGGTAGTAGTTATGTCCGAGCTCGTGGTAGATGACGCGCAGCTCGTCGTAGGTCTGCTTGATGCACATCTTGATGCGCAGGTCGTCGGCGCCGTCCATCGTCCACGCGCTGGCGTGACAGACGACGTCGCGATCAACCGGCTTCGAGAACATCGAACGTTCCCAGAACGTATCCGGTAGCCGATCCATGCCGAGCGAGACATAGAAGTTCTCGGCCGAGCGCACCATTTCCTGGGGCGAATAATTCTTGGTCTCGAGCGTCGAGTCGACATCGAGGTCCGCGACACCCGGGTAGGGCTGCATGTCGTCGAACAGGAAGCCCCAGCTCTGCGACCACATGTTGGCGAGCAGATGTGCGGGAATCGGCTGGTCCTGTGGCACCTTGTCGTCGCCGTACATCTCGCCGAGCTCGGCGCGAACATGACAGTGCAGCTCTTCGTAAAGCGGCTCAACCTGTTGCCATAGCCTCGCCGTCTCGGCTTCGAACTCTGCAGGGCTCATGTCGTAACCGGCACGCCACATTTCACCAAGGTCTGCGAAGCCGAGTTCGTTGGCGCCCTCGTTGGCTATCTCGACAAAACGCGTATACATGTCGCGCATCGGCGGGGAAACCGTGCGCCAGCCTCTCCACACATCGAGCAACTCGTCGTAGTCGCGGCTCTCGTGGATGACGTCTTCGAGCTCGGGCAAGGTACGGCAAGCATCGCCTTTGCAATACTCACCGGCACCGTACATGCCTTCCATGTTGGTCGTTATTTGCGACAGCTCCTTGCGTTTCGCCGCATCGTCCGGTGCCGGCTGCGACGTACTGAGGATCAGGAGATCGATCGCGCGTCGGGTAGCTGGAGTCATCTCGACGCCGTCGTACTGCACGGCTTGCTTGACGATATCGCTATGCCACTTGGCGTAGCGCTCGCCCATCGACGCGGCGATGACGGCCGTATCTCCGGTGATGTACGTCGAGCGCACCCAGTCGGCGGCTCCCCTTTCGATCCAGAGGTCCGCGTACTCGGCGTGCGCGCGAGCGGCGAATTCCTCGGCGGATTCGGCGGGTGCGGCCGGCGCTTCTGCGGTTTGGCCCGCGTCGTCGGCGGGTCCGGAGCAGGCAGCGAGGAAGAGAGCGAGCGTCGTGCCCGCAGACAGTCTTGCCAGGTATTTCATAGCGGTTTCCGTGAGTTTCGAGGTCGTGCTAGTGCACGCCGTGCATGCCACGTTTGAGCAATGGCGACATCAACAATACGAATACGCCGACGCCTACGCCGACGTACATGAGGAATTCGAACAGCTGCGTGTACGTTGCCAGCGCCGCGGCAGCATCGGTGACTTCGCCCCCGGACGTCTCAACCGACGCCATGCGACCGAGCCGGGTCGCCACGGTTTCCGAAAGAGCCGTTGCCAGGAACCACGTTCCCATGCTGACGCCGACGACGCGGCCGATCGAGAGTTTCGTCACCGCGGACAAGCCGACGGGCGACAGGCAAAGCTCACCCGTCGTGTGCAGCAGATAGGCGAGCACCAGCCAGATCATCGCAACCTTGCCGGCGGCGTCCGGGAACTCTGCGCCGACTACGAGTGCGCCGAAGCCCAGGCCGGCCTGGATAATGCCGAGGCCGAACTTCACGGGCGTCGTCGGCTCGAGATTGCGTTTCGCCAGGAAGGTCCAGAGCGTGGCGAACGGAATCGCGAGCAACCAGATGAACATCGCGTTGAGCGAGCCGAACTGGGCGGCCGTGAACGTAACGCTGCCGGCCGTTCGATCGACGACGCGATCTGCGAACAGCGTCATCGAGCCGGCCGACTGTTCGAACAATGCCCAGAACACGACCGTCGACAGGATCAGGAACATCAGCACGACGGTACGGCCGAACTCGTCGGAGTTGTGGGTCATGAATCCGTAGACGACAAAGCCGGCGATCAGGAGTACGGCGGCGTAGAGCGTGTACTCGGCGACTGCATCGCTGACATCGACGAAGTCGAGGTTGGTCAGGACGGCGATGAACCCGGAGACGATCGCGATACCCGCAATTGCGTACGCAACCGTATTGCTCTGCCCGGTCTTGCGGTAAATCATCGAGTACAGGATCAGACCGACGATGGCGACCGTCAGGAAGACATTCTGCGTGGCGAGCACGACGTGCTCGTGCTGCACGAGCCACCACAGCAAGCCCAGGACCGGCAGGCTGAGAAGGTAGATGGACCATTCGACGTTAACGGGGCCAAGCGCGCTCTTCGTGAGCTTCTCGGGCTCGGCCGGCTCCGCGTGACCGTGCAGGAACCGCTGTCCCCAGACGAACGTGAACAGGCCGAGGATCATGCCGATTCCGGCCGCACCGAAGCCGTATTTCCACCCGTAGGTCTCGCCAAGCCAGCCGCAGAGAATTGTCGCCAGGAACGAGCCGATATTGATGCCCATGTAGAAGATCGTGAAGCCCGAATCGCGTCGCGGGTCTTCCATCGAATACAGCTTGCCGACGATCGTCGAGATATTGGGCTTCAGGTAGCCGACGCCCATGACGATCAACGCCAGCGCAAAATAGAATACGTTCAGTGCCTGCGTATCCTGGTAGACGATCGCTTCGCTGAGCACGGTGCCGGCCGCGAGCACCTCGCCACTCGCGAGCGTCAGGTTTTCGCTGAGCACCGTGCCCGCGTCGTAGTTGATGGCCGCGTGACCTTCGTAAGCCATCAGGATGTGACCGAGCGACAGCAGGATGCCGCCGAACAGCACGGACTTGCGCATGCCGAGGTAGCGATCCGCGATCAAGCCGCCGATGACCGGCAGGGCATAGACGAGACCCGCATAAGCGCCGAGTACGTTGAAGCTCGCCGTGTCCGTGAACAGGTGATACTTGGTGAGGTAAAGGAGCAGCAGGAACTTCATTCCGTAGAACGAAAAACGCTCCCAGAGCTCGGTCGCGAAACAAACGTACAGACCCTTGGGGTGACCCCAGAGGTCTTCTTCGTGGGAATAGTCCTCGGCCGCGTCGGCGGTGATGTCACTCATTATTATGCCCCCGTCTTCGAGGCCCGAAATTAAACACTATTTCAGGTGATACTTTCTACTTGACAGTGCCGGCATTAGCGCGTGGGAGCGGCGTTTTGTGGGAGGGCCGTCTTGTGGGAGCGGCGTCTCGCCGCGATCGCCTCATCGGGCCGGGACGGCCCTCCCACAAGACGCCGCTCCCCCAAAACCAGGAATTACGGGGCTGTGGCCTCTTCCTGCTCTTCGGCTTCCTTTCTGCCGGGCGTGAAAATCCGCGCCATGATGAGCCCCATTTCGTAGAGCAGGTACACCGGCACCGCCAGCAGGGTCTGGCTGATGACGTCCGGCGGCGTCAGGAACATGCCGACGACGAACGCGGCGAGGAACACATACGGTCGTGCTTTCGCCATTCTCTCGGGCGTGGTCAGGCCCGCCCAGACGATGAGCACGGTCGCGACGGGCACTTCGAACGCCAGTCCGAATACGAGTGAGATCATCATTACAAAGCCGACGTAGGTCGTGATGTCGGGCATGACGTCGACGATGTCGGGTGCAAACGCGATCAGGAAATTGAACACGAGCGGGAACAGCACGAAATAGGCGAACGCGACGCCCGAATAGAACAACACGATGCTCGAGGCGAGCAGCGGGAATGCAAAGCGCTTTTCCTTGCGATAGAGCCCCGGCGCAACGAAGGCCCAGATCTGGTAAAGGATGACAGGCATCGCCGCGGCAATCGCGACGATGAACGTGAGCTTGAACGGCGTGAAAATCACGGCGATGGGATTCGTCGCGATCATCGGGTCGCCGTCGAGCGCTGCAATGATGGGTGCCGCAGCAACGGCGAATATTTCTCTCGAAAATGGCAGCAGTGCGACGAAGACGACGATGACGGCGCCACCCATTTTCAACAGCCGGCTGCGCAATTCAACGAGGTGCGAAAGCAGCGTTCCCTCGGCCAGGTCCTCCCCTTTGTCCGGCGCGTCGGTCACTTCGGCGTCTCTGCGTCTTTCCCGGGCGGTGTTTCGGTCGCCTCTTCCTCAGGATCGGCGCCGGCATCGGCGTCGTGGACGGGCGAATACGTGTCGTCGTCGAGTGGGATGTGCATATCCCTGGGGTCGATGCCGAAATTCTTCTCGAAGTCGACCTCTTCCTCGAGCTGGCGTTTGAGCTGGCGCGTCATGCGACGGGCCTGCCCCACCCAGGTGCCGATCTGTGCAGCAACCTGAGGCAGCCGTTTGGGCCCGAGCACGACCAGCCCGATCATGAGCAACAGCAGGAATTCAGCGAAGCCGGGGCCGGACATGGCGCTCCCCTGGATCAGGAATTCGCGTCTTTGCGATTCTCTTCAGCGGGCGTGCTGTCGAAGTCGGCGTCCTTCTGAGACGCGTCGCTCAGCTGCTCCGAGTCCTTCTCGGCGTCATTGACGGCCGAGCGAAAGCCTTTGACGGCACTGCCGAGATCGGAGCCGAGCGTGCGCAGACGCTTGGTGCCGAAGATCGCGAGCACGATCAGGAGGACGATCAGAAGCTGTACGGGACCGATGTTGGAAAACATCTCAAATCTCCTGGTGAGACAGAATTATGTTCATGATACGCGCGGCAATTCCAGAAATCCTGAACGCCGTCACACGCCCGGCGCTTCAGGTTTGCAGCCAGAACGTCACCGGACCATCGTTTACAAGCCTTACTTCCATATGGGCGCCGAATTGCCCGGTTTCAACGGTTTTCAGCCGGTTGCGGCAGATGTCGACCAGGCGCTCGAAAAACGCCTGTCCCTTGTCGGGATCCGCCGCCTTTGTGAAGCTTGCGCGCGTGCCCTTCCTGGTGTCCGCGGCCAGGGTGAACTGCGGCACCAGCAGCAGGCCGCCTGCCTCGTCCGCGACGCTGCGATTCATGCGACCCGCTTCGTCCGCAAATACGCGGTAGCCAAGGATCCGCTCGGCGAGCCGCACGACGTCCCGCTCCGTGTCGTCCCGATGTACGGCCACCAGCACCATGAGGCCGGGACCGATGCTGCCCACGGTCACGCCGTCGACGGCGACAGAGGCTTGGCTCACGCGCTGCAACAGGCCGATCATTTGTCCTCCGAACACAGAGATTGCGGGTCTGACGAGCCTTTCTTAACACATCGCGCCGGATTGACGCGCTGCAGGAGTCTTGCGGGTCGGCGAAGCTTCCGGGACCGGCCGAAGAGGCGCGCCAGGGACGGCAGCCGGCCGGACCACGGAAGGACGGGCCCCGGGCTTCGGCTCGGGGCCTTTTTCGACATGAATTCCCACCAGGAAGCGTCAATAGCTCTACCGAGTATATGTTTTCCCACAACAATCATTAATAGAAAAAAGTGGGAAGAACAAGCTTACATGTTCGGCGATTCGGCCGCTTGTGGGGGCTTTCTATACTAAAGTCTCGATTGGCAACCGCCACGGCGGGCAATACACTAGCTGCACAACAAGATCCAGCCGATGGGGAGCAGCATGAAGAGAAGACAGTTCGTTGGCGGTCTGGCCGCTGCCGCGGGGCTTGCCGCGTGCGCGAAGCAGGACGCGGACTGCGGGCCGCAGCAATCGGGCTCGCAGGAGACATTCGAGTGGTCACTGGTCACCTCCTGGCCGCCGGGGCTGCCGGGCCTGGGGCTGGGCGCGGAAAACCTCGCAAAATGGATCGGCGAGGCTTCGGGCGGGCGGCTCACGGTCAAGGTGTATGCGGCGGGAGAGCTGGTCCCGGCATTCGAGGTCTTCGATGCCGTCAGCCGCGGCACCGCGCAGATGGGCCACGGTGCGGCTTACTACCACAAGGGCAAGGTCGACGCGGCGCAGTTTTTCGCGACGATACCGTTTGGCCTGACCGCCGAGGAGATGAACGGCTGGCTGTATTACGGCGGTGGGCTCGAGCTCTGGCGCGAGCTGTACGAGCCGTTCAATCTCGTGCCGTTTCCATCGGGCAACAGCGACGTGCAGATGGGCGGCTGGTTCAACAAGGAAATCGACTCGGTCGACGATCTCAAGGGGCTGAAAATGCGCATCCCGGGCATGGGCGGCGAGGTGCTGCGGCGCGCCGGCGGTACGCCCGTCACGCTGCCCGGATCCGAGATCTTTACCTCCCTGCAGACCGGGGCTATCGATGCGACCGAATGGGTAGGTCCTTACAATGACCTCGCCTTCGGCCTGCAGAAAGCGGCGCAGTACTACTACTACCCGGGCTGGCACGAGCCCGGACCGGTCCTCGAATGCATCGTCAACAAGGATGCCTGGGACGCGCTACCGCCCGATCTGCAGATGATCGTCGAACTCGCGAACAAGGCCGTCAACGTCGACATGCACGCCGAGTTCACGAACGGCAACGCGAGAGCGCTGGCGCAAATTCGCGAAAACCCGGACATCCAGATGCGTGCGTTCCCGCAGGACGTCATCGACCGGTTTGCGGAGCTCACGGCCGAGATTCTCGAGGAGTCGGCCGCCAACGATCCGGCGTTCGCGAAGATCAAGCAGTCGTTCGAGGAATTTCGCGCCATGTCGAGGCCTAACCAGCGCATCGGCAAGGCGGCGTTCCTGGCTACGAGGGACTAGTCCGCACGTTGCACTAGCCGCCGTAGATTTTCGACGGCAGCCACGTGACGATCTCCGGGAACAGCGCGAGCAGCACCAGCGCCAGCAGCTGTATCGCAACGAACGGGATGACGCCGCGGTAGATCTGCGGCGTCGTCACCCCGTCGGGCGCCACCCCGCGCAAATAGAACAACGCAAAACCGAACGGTGGCGTCAGGAACGACGTCTGCAGGTTGATCGCGATCATGATTCCGAGCCACACGGGATCGAGGCCCATCGCCAGCAGCACGGGGCCGACGATCGGCACGACGACAAACGTGATCTCGATGAAGTCGAGCACGAAGCCGAGCAGGAACATCACGAGCATCACGACAATCACGGCGCCGACGACACCGCCGGGCAGGGCCTCGAGCACGGCGCGCACGCCGTCATCGCCGCCGTAGCCGCGGAACACGAGTGAGAAGACCGACGCGCCGATCAGGATCAGGAATACCATGCTGCTGATCTTGAGCGTCGAGCGCATGACGTCGCGCAGCCGTTCCAGGTCGAGCTCCTTGCGCAGCATGGCCAGCAGCAGCGCGCCCATGCCGCCGACGCCGGCGGCCTCTGTCGGTGTGGCGTAGCCCCCGAGTATCGAGCCGAGCACGGCCAGGATGAGAATCAGCGGCGGTGCAATTGCCCGTATCACCCGCAGCAACGATACCTGCTCGTCCGGACTGCGTTCGTAGGCGGGCATCGTGGCAGGTCTGAAGATCGCGACGCCGACGAGGTAGAGGACGTAAAGCGCCACCAGCATGAGCCCGGGTATCAGCGCGCCGGCAAACAGGTCGCCAACCGACACCGTTTTCGGCGAGTAGATACCCATCTCGATCTGCGCCTGCTGGTAGGCGGACGTCATGACGTCACCGAGCATGACGAGAATGATCGACGGCGGGATGATCTGGCCGAGTGTGCCCGACGCGCAGATCGTGCCCGTCGCGATCTCGGCCGAGTAGCCGCGCTTGAGCATCGTCGGCAACGACAACAGGCCCATGGTGACGACGGTGGCACCGACGATGCCCGTACTGGCGGCCAGCAGCATGCCGACGAGTGTCACCGATATGCCGAGACCGCCACGCAGTGAGCCGAACAAACTGGCGAGCGTGTCGAGCAGTTCCTCGGCGATACGTGCGCGCTCGAGCGTTACGCCCATGAACACGAACAGTGGCACGGCGACCAGCGTCTCATTGGTCATGATGCCGAACACCCGGTTCGGCAGGCTCGACAGAAAAGCCTCGTTAAACGCGCCGGCCGCGACGCCGACGCCCGCGAAGACGAGCGCCGTTCCACCCAGCGTGAACGCGACCGGGAAGCCGGCGAGCAGGATCAGGATGACGCTGGCGAACAGCAGTGCCGCAACCCATTCCATCGTCAGCGGCCCCTGATCACCGCTAGGGCGCGCAGCAGCATCGACACCCCTTGCAGCGCGACGAGCACGGGCATAATGACCAACGCGGTCTTGAGTAGCGGCAGCATCGGGTAAGGCAGGCCGCCCGACTCGCGCGACGCTTCGTGCATGGACCAGGAAATCGCGACGAAGTCCCAGGCCTCTACTGCCAGGAATGCGCAGAGCGGCAACAGGAACACGATGACACCAACGAAGTCGATCCATGCGCGCTGTCGGGGCGTCGCCTTGCCGTACAGCACATCGACGCGGACGTGTTCCTCGTCGAGCAGCGTGTAGGCGGCCCCGAGCATGAACACCGCGGCATGCATCCAGGTGACCGACTCCTGTAACCAGATCAGGCCGAAGTCGAAGACGTACCGCAGAACCACGACAACGAACGTGACCAGCACCATCGCAAGCGTCAACCAAGCCGTCGCCCTGCCGATCGCGGCGCTGATGCGGTCGAGAGCATTCATTGCCCCGTCAATGTCTCCAGAACGTCGGCGTAATCAGGACGAGCAGGGTGAAGATTTCGAGGCGGCCGAGCAGCATGCCGACAACGGCAACCCATTTGGCCGTGTCGGATACGGTCATGAATCCGGAGGCGACGTCGCCCAGCCCGGGGCCCAGATTATTGAGCGTCGCGGCCACGGCAGAGAACGCGGTCACCTGGTCGAGCCCGGTCGCCATCATGAGGATCATCATGATGCCGTAGCAGATAATGTAGATCGAGAAGAAGCCCCAGACCGCGTCGACGACACGATACGGTACCGCCTTGTTGCCAAGCTTCACGGGAATCTCCGCGCTCGGGTGTACGAGACGTGCAATTTCGCGCCCACCCTGCTTGTAGACCAGCAGCCAGCGAATGACCTTTATGCCTCCCGCCGTCGAGCCCGCGCAGCCGCCGACGAAGCTCGCGAAGATCAGAATGACGGGCAGAGCGCCGGGCCAGGTCGCAAAGTTGTCGGTCGTGAAACCGGTCGTGGTCGCAATGGAGACCGCCTGGAACACGCCATTGACGACCGTCATGCCGCTGCCCTGCAGGCCCCAGTAGTTGAGCAGTGACAGGCAGACGACGGCGGCCAGCATGACCAGCACGAAGGTATAGGCGCGAAACTCGGGATCCTGCCCGTAGTGCCGGACGGATACGTAACGCCACGCATAAAAGTGCAGCGAGAAGTTGATGCCCGCAATGAACATGAATACGATCGCGACGATGTCGATCGCGGGACTGTTGAAGTAGCCGATGCTCAGGTCATGCGTGGAAAACCCGCCGATCGCGACGGTCGAAAAGGCGTGGCAAAGCGCATCGAACAGACCCATACCGGCGATCGCGTAGCCGGCCGTGCACGCGATCGTAAAGGCCAGGTATACGTACCAGAGCGCCTTCGCCGTCTCAGTGATGCGCGGCGTCAGCTTGGTGTCCTTGACGGGGCCGGGCGTCTCGGCCCGGTACAGCTGCATGCCACCGACGCCGAGCATTGGCAGCACGGCGACGGCGAGTACGATGATGCCCATGCCGCCCAGCCACTGCAGTTGCTGGCGATAATAAAGGATCGACTTCGGCAACTCGTCGAGCCCGGTCAGCACCGTGGCGCCGGTCGTCGTCAGGCCCGACATCGACTCGAAAATCGCGTCCGTCAGCGACATCGTCAGGTGATTGTCAAAGTACAGCGGCGCCGCCCCGAACGAGCCCAGCACGGTCCAGAACGCTGCGACAACGACGAAACCGTCACGCAGGCGCAGTTCCTTGCGAACGCGGCGAACGGGCGCCCAGAGTATGAGCCCCGCAAACAAGGTCATTGCGAAGCCTTCGATGAACGACAGCCAGGCACCGTCAGCGTAAATGAAGCTGACGATGATCGGCGGCAGCATCGTTATGCTGAACATCATCAGCAACAGGCCGAGAATGCGTTGAACGACGGTCCAGTTCATTGCAGGCCGCGGTCAGACGAAAGAGACGTCGACCTGGAACAACGTCTCCAGGTGCTCGATCTTGCGCCTGTCGGTCATGAACATGATGACGTGATCGTCGGTCTCGATCACGGTGTCGTGGTGGGC
>JAAUYH010120339.1_pt1 | contig 10371 bp, 11 predicted proteins | sample 7278061 | NCBI WGS metagenome assembly JAAUYH01 (sample SAMN14350203, study PRJNA611818) | marine sediment metagenome | isolation source: surface marine sediment (0.6m) | place: French Polynesia: Moorea | collected 2018-08 | reverse complement strand
TCATATCCGGGCATTGGGAAGACCCTTTCGCGTCATTCTTCGTTATCCGTGCCGGGTTTCTCCTCATCTTCGTCCTGCTCGGCAGGCGGCTCCGGCGGCGCCTGGATCTGGCTCGGGTTGCCCGGCAGGTACAGCGGGCCACTCTGACCGCAGCCTGACGCGATCGTCAACAAAAAAAGTGCAGGCATCAGTAACAGCAGGCGTTTCATGGCGACAACCGGTGATGAGGACAGCTCGATTATAAACGTCGCAACTGCTATTTGGTGTCTTTCGCGTATTTCGCGCCGACTTTACGATAGGCGTCGCGGAACGGCAGGCCCTGTTCGCGGACGAGTTTGTAAGCCTCCTCGGTAGCGAACAATCCATCATCGAGCTTGATGTTGGCGGCGTTGAAGCGCATGCCGGTTAGCAGGTACGCCATGATGTCCACACTGTCGACGCACAGGTCGATAGAGCGGAACAATGGCGACTTCAGGCGTTGCAGGTCGCGGTGATAGCCGGACGGCAGTTTCAGCGTTATCAGCAGGGTCTCGTCCAGGCACGCCTGCGCCGTCGCCGAGGCACCGCGGATCAATTCGAGGACGTCGGGGTTGCGTTTCTGCGGCATGATCGACGATCCCGTGGTTACGTCGGCCGCAAGTGAGATATACGCGAATTCCTGCGTGTAGAACATCAGCAGGTCGCTCGCCATGCGGCCGAGATCCTGCATCAGCAGCGTGATCTCGAACAACAGCGCGCTCTCGGCTTTGCCGCGCGAGAGCTGCACGGCAGTTACCGGTTCCTGTGTCCGCTCGAAGCCCAGGCTCTTCGTCGTCGCTTCGCGGTCGAGCGGCAGGCCCGGCGTGCCATACCCGGCTGCGCTGCCGAGCGGGTTGCTGTTGATGCGACGGCGCACGGCACGCAGCCCGTCGATGGCGTCAGCAAAAGCCTCGTCGAAGCCGCCGCACCAGAGTTCAACGGACGACGGCATTGCCTGTTGCATGTGGGTGTAACCGGGGATTTGCAGATCGCCCTGGCGTTCGGCGACCGTGGCAAGGGACTTGCGAAGTTCGCTGACGCGTTCGGCCAGATCGTCGGCAGCATCGCGCAGGTACATCCGCAGCGCCGTCAGAACCTGGTCGTTGCGCGAGCGCCCCAGGTGCAGGCGACCGCCTGCGTCCCCGATGGCATCGGTCAGCCGCGATTCGAGTGCCGTGTGCACGTCTTCGTCCTCGAGGCCGATCCGCCAATCGCCCGCTTCGAAACTGTCGCAGAGCGCATTAAGCCCGTCGCGAATCGCCTTGCAATCGGCGTCGCTGATCAATCCCTGCGCGGCGAGCATTTCGGCATGGGCGATCGAGCCGCGCACATCGTAAGCGACGAGCCGCGCATCGAGGATATGGTCCTCGCCTGCCGTGTAGCGCAGCACCCGTTCGTCGAGCGGCAGGCCTTTTTCCCAGAGCCTGCTCATGCGCTTTCGTCGCCTTGTTCCGCAGGCGTCAGTGCATTGATGTCGTCGACGACGAGTGTTCCCGTGCCCTCGTTCGTGAAGACCTCGAGCAGGATGCTGTCCGGGACTTTGTAGGAAATGACGTGTACGCGCTTGACGCCGTTGGCGATTGCCGAATCGATGGCAGCCGCTTTCGGCAGCATGCCATCGGCCAGTTTGCCCTGGCTCTTCAGTTGCTTCAGCGCGGCGCGGTCGATATAGCTGATCAGCGATTGCGGGTCATTAACGTCCTCGAGGACGCCCGGCGCGCCCGTCGCGAGAATCAGTTTCTCGGCGTTGAGTTCCGCAGCGATCGCCGCGGCCACAGTGTCCGCATTGATGTTCAGCAGCGTGCCGGACTGGTCGCACGACAGCGGGCTGACCACGGGCATGAGGCCGTTGTCGAGCTGCTTGTCGAGTATGTCAGCATCGATGCCGTCGATGTCACCGACGAAACCGTAGTCGACGTGCTCGCCGCTTTCGTGCTTGACGGGCGGCCGTTTGTGCGCGCGGATCAGCCCGGCGTCCACGCCACTGATACCCACGGCGGGAATATGCAGGTCCCGGCAGGATGCCAGCACGCGGGTATTGATCTGCCCGTTGAGCACCATGGTTGCGACGCCGAGAGAGGCATCGTCTGTAACGCGCCGACCCTCGACAAACGTTGTGTCGATGCCGAGTGCCGAAGCGAGTTCGGTCGACTGTGGGCCGCCGCCGTGAATCAGGACCACGCGTATGCCAACCTGGTGCAGGATACCGACCTGCTCCATCAATGCGCTGGTCTGCGCCGGGTCTGCGAACACTTCGCCGCCGGCCTTGAGCACGAAGACCTTGCCTTTGAAGAGGCGAATGTAGGGCGCCGCGTGCTTGAGCGCGGAAACGACGATGGCGCGTTCGCGTTTCGACGTCATTGGGCGCCTCCCATCATCTGGTGCAGCACTGCCATCTGCGCGAGCATGCGGTTTCGTGCTTCGGGAATGACAACGCTGCGCGGGCCGTCGAGAATCCGGTCAGCGACGACCACGCCGCGGCGCACGGGCAGGCAGTGCATGAAACGGCAGTCATCGCGCGCGTTCTCGAACCACGGCTCGTCGACGCACCAGTCGAGCAGTTCCTCGCGCAACTTCTGGTCGGCCAGCCGATCGCCGTAGTGCCGGGTCGAAGACCAGGACTTGGCATAGATCACGTGCGCGTTTTCCATGGCTTCGCTGCGGTCATCGGTTTCGACGATCGAGCCGCCGCTGGCTTCTGCGGCCTTGCCGGCTTTCTCCATGACGGCGTCCGGCAGCTCGAACCCTTCGGGCCGCAGCACGGTGACCTCCATGCCGCGTTTTGCCGCCGTGTACAGTGTCGAAGACGGTACTGCAAGTGGCAGTGCTTTCGGGTGATACGCCCAGCTCAGGACAAACTTGCCGCCGTTGGCAGGCACGTCGAGGTCGTCAAGGGTTTTCCAGTCGGCGAGGTTCTGGCAGGGATGGCCCATCGCCGATTCCATGTTGATCCACGGCGTGTCGACGAGCTCGGTCAGCGAGTTGAACTCAATTTCGCTGAGGTCATGAGCCAGGTCCTTGCGCTCGGCAAACGCGCGAATGCCTATCGCATCGCCATACGATGCAATCACCGGCACGGCCTCACGGATGTGCTCGGCGGCCGTACCGTCCATGACGATCCCGGGGCGGGTTTCGAGGCCATGAATCGACATGTCCGGTGATATGACGAACGAACCGCCGCCGAGCCGGGTCATGGCGGCCTGGAACGAGGCCAGCGTCCTGAGCGACGGGCTCAGGAACAGCAGTGACAGTACCTTGCCGCGCAATGCCTCGGGTTCCGGGTGCTGGTCGAGCCGGCCGGCCAGGTCGATTAAAGCCTGGATTTCCTCGTTCGTGAAGTCGGCGAGATCGTTGAACGCTTTCATCGCGATGTCCTTAAGTTCTTTTCTAATCTGTCGCCGGCGCGATTGCCGCCAGCGTTTTTGCGAGCTGATCGACGTGCTCGGCCTCGAGCACGAGTGGCGCGAGTATCCGCAACACCTCGGGATTGCCGCTCGTGCCCGTCAGTATGTCGCGGTCGAGCAGCGCCTTGTGGACTTCCACGGCAGGGCGGTCGCAGACGAGGCCCAGCAGCAGTCCCATTCCCTGGATCTTGCGCACGGGTCCGACCACGCATTGTTCGCGAATCTGCGCCTCGCGTGCGCGCACGTTGTGCAGCAACTGTTCTTCCTCGATCGCTTCCAGCACAGCGACCATCGCTGCTGCCGCGACGGGGCCCCCACCGAACGTCGTGCCGAGGTCACCAACCGCAAACTGCGCAGAGATCTCGTCGCGGCAGAGCAGGGCGCCGCAAGGGATGCCACCACCCAGCGCTTTCGCCGTCGTCAGTATGTCGGGGGTGACACCGTGCGCTTGCACGGCGAAATGCTGCCCCGACCGGCCGACGCCGGATTGCACTTCGTCGGCGATCAGCAGTGCGCCGCATGCGTTCGTCGCCTTGCGCAGCGCTTCCAAAAAACCGGTCGAAAGATCGTAAGCCCCCGCGACGCCCTGGACGGGTTCGACAATGACCGCTGCGGTGTCGGCATCGATCATGCCGTGCGCCGCGTCGCAATCCTCGCGCGGAATGAAGTCGACATCGAATGGTTTCTGCGGAAAGCCGTACCATTTCTCCGAATTCCAGGTGACTGCGCCGGCACCGGCTGTACGGCCGTGAAAACCGTGCGTCACCGCCAGGATCTTGTTGCGACCGGTAACGCGGCAGGCCATACGCAGCGCATTCTCGTTGGCCTCCGCCCCCGAGTTGGCGAAGAACACCCGGGTCAGGCCGGTCGGCGCCACCGTAATCAGCTTCTCGGCTGCATCGGCTCGCACGTTGAGCGCCACGGCATTGCTCTGGAACAACAACGTGGACGCCTGCTTTGCGATTGCATCGGTGAGTTTCGGGTGACCGTAACCCAGCGCGGCAACCGCGTGCCCCCCGTACAGATCGAGGATGTCGCGACCGTCATCGGTGATCAGGTGGCAACCGGCCGCGCGGACGGGCACGAACGGCATCTGGCCGTAGACCGGGACCATCGTCGCGGCCTCACGGAAGCGCGGGTCGATGTCGATTCCGAGGTCGGCGTTGATGGTCATGGTTCAGGTCCAGCCGGGTGCGGCCGCCGTGAGCCCCGCGGTGTCCGGCAGGTCCCACAGACGGTTCATCCATTGCACGGCCCCTCCGGCCGCGCCCTTGACGAGATTATCGATTGCGCTCATGACGACGATACTGCCGGCATCGCAGGCGACGCCGATTCGGCACTGGTTACTGGCAACGACGTCCTTGACGCGCGGCGTGCCGTCGACGATCTCGATGAACGGCGCGCCGGAATACGCGTTCGCGTAAATCGTGCGCAATTCGTCGGCCGTCACGTCGCGAACGGCTTTCGCCATGAGTGTAATGTGGATACCGCGCGTGAACGGGCCCGAATGCGGGATGAAATGCACGTTGACCTCGTAGCCGCTGGCGGCCGTGGAGAGACCTGCGATTTCCGGCGCGTGCCGGTGCGACAGCGGCTTGTACGCATACAGATTGCTGTGGCGCACGGGATGGTGCGTGCCGGGCTGCGGTTTCTGTCCGGAGCCAGTGCTGCCTGTAATGCCAGTGATAAAGAAATCGCCGTCGCTGACGCCGGAACGTGCGAGCGGTACGGCGGCCAGCAGTGACGCCGTCGCGAAGCAGCCCGGGTGCCCGACGTGCGGTACGTGTATGTCTCCCGCATGTTCGGGCACAGCGCAGACGAACCTGTCCAGCAGCTCCGGCGCGCCGTGTTCGGTGCCGTAGATCGATTCGTAGGTCGCCTTGTGCGCGTATCTGAAGTCGGCACTCGAGTCGACAACGTGTGCCTCGATATTTTTCTGCTCGGCCGTGTCGAGCGCGTCGGCGATGAGCGCCGCAGACGCACCGTGAGGCGCTGCCGAGAAGACCGCCAACTTTCCACCGGGACGCAGGGCATTCGGCCAGTCGCCCGGTCGCACGAAGTCGACGCCCGCATACGCTTGCGACAGGTGCGAAAACGTCGAGCCGATGGCTTCGCCGCCTCGACTTCCGGAAACTGCGGCGGCGAGTTCGAAGCTCGGATGCGTTGCGAGTAACCGCAACAACTCGCCGCCGACATAACCACCGGCGCCGAGTACAACGGCCTGGATCCTGTCAGTCACGAGCGGTCTCCATCGAGCAGGCCGGCAACCATATCACCGAGCGCAACGCCGTTGCTTAGCGCGTTTATCGCCGGCAGCGAACAGCGGTCGGCAATCTGCTCGATTCCGACCGCATTGTCGGTTGCGGGACCGGTAACGACAGCGGGCTCGATACCGTAATCCTCTCGCAGGATGCGGGCGCCTCCCCAGGCGGCGACCGGGTCGTTGGCGCAGAGCACGACGGCCGTAAGCGCGTCACGAACTTCGCTATCCGACAAGATGTCCTGCACGCCATACGCGCCCAGCAATCCATCGCCAAGTTCGAGGACGATCACGTCGGGTCGCTTCTTCGCGAGGCCCGACAGCAACGCGCGAGTCAGGGCAGGGCCATTGGCGCCCGTGGTCGCAACGATGCCCAAATCCGAAAAGATCATCGAATCCGATGCCCCGGCATCTTCCATTGCGAGGATGTCGCGGCGCAATGCCACGCCCGTGGCCTTGCATGCGGCAATGTCGAATCCTTTGTGGCGCAAGCGACTGACGATAGCGCAGGCTGCCGCGGTTTTTCCCGAGTCCATGCAGGTGCCGGCAAGCGCAATCACCGGCACGCTCGCCATGTTGAGCGATGCGTCCGGGTCGAGGGTATCCAGACCTGCCCGCGCGGGAACGCCGATGCGCTCGCCGAGATACGGGAAGTGCAGCACGGCACCCAGTACTTCGCACTCGAACGGCGGACCGACGTCGGGGTTGGCCGAGTCGCAGATGCCCATAACGCCACCGATGTTCAGCAGCTGAATCGAATCTCCCTTGTTCAACGACGTCGGCAGGGAGCCCGAGTAACCGCGCAACGCCTTGCGGTGGCCAAGCGCCCCGATGATCACGTCGCCCTGGTTGACCGTCGCCATGCGTCCGGACGTCAGCTCGAGCTGGTTGTAGCGTGACTTGTTGTTCAGGATGCGCACGGCGACGAGAACACCTTCCTCGCACGGTATGTCAGGCGAGACGCGCAGCTCGTGGCCGAGGTCGTTGTGCTGCGCAACTGACGCGATCTTGTCGACGAAGACGGTTTTCACATCAATCTCCGCCGGCCCGGGTCTGCAACGATCCCGGCAGCGACAGGATCCGCGCGTACCCGAGCGCATCCGATGGCGTCCATTCGCCGGCCGCTTCGCCGTAGACGCCTTTCGTGGCCGCGAGCAGCGAATGCTTCGATTCGACGCCGTCGATGAACAACTGGCCGGGGCGCAGAGTGAAGTTCACGGTGCCACTGACCCGTTCCTGGGACGAGGCCAGTAGCGCTTCGATATCGTCGCAGGCCAGGTCGAGCTGCTTGCCCTCATGCACGAGATCGCCGTATACAGCGGCGACGCTGTCCTTTATCCGCATTTGCTGGGCACTCAGCACAAGCTTCTCCAGTTCCCGGTGCGCCGTGATCAGCGTAATTGCAGCGGGCGCTTCGAATGCAACGCGTCCTTTGGTGCCGAGCACGGTATCGCCAAGGTGAATGCCACGGCCGATGCCGTAGCTGCCGGCCAACGTCTCGAGTTTCTCGATCAGCGCGACGGGCGACAAGGACTCGCCGTCGAGTGCAACGGGAATACCCTTGTCGAAACGCAACGTATGAGACGTCGTAGAGAGAGGACCGCTGAACGCGTTCTTTGAGAGTACCCACGCATCTTCGGGGATACTCCCTTTCGACGTCAGCGTTTCCTGGCCACCGATGGTAATACCCCAAAGACCGCGATTGATCGAATAAGCCGAACCCTGGGGCGGCAGCGGCATGCCGTGTTTCTCGAGGTAGGCGAGCTGTTCGTCGCGCACCCAGCTGTTGTCACGAACCGGTGCCAGTACCTCGAGGCCCGGATTTAGCGTGCGAAGCGCGACCTCGAAGCGAACCTGGTCATTACCTGCCGCAGTGCATCCGTGGGCAACCGTCGTTGCGTTGCGCTCCCTCGCAATCAACGCGAGGCGCTCCGCCTGCAAGCCGCGCTCTGCGCCGACACACAGGGGATACGCCTGGCCGCGCAGCACGTTGCCGGCGATCAGGTAACGAATGACCGTATCGAAAAAATCCTGCTTCGCATCGATAAGCACGTGCTCGATTGCGCCCAGGGCCATCGCGCGTTTCTCGAGCGCAGCGGCCGCTTCCGCGTCGATGCCGCCCGTATCGACACAGGCGGTAATGACGTCGCGGCCGTAGTTTTCCTTGAGCCATGGCACGCAGAACGACGTGTCGAGGCCGCCGGAAAACGCAAGAATGATAGGTGTGGTGTCTGTGGTCACTATCGGCTCCGGGGAACGGGACTCAGGAACGCGCGGCCGCGCGCTCGATCCTGGCAATCAGGTTTTTCTGTTTGGCGGCGGACTCGGTGGCGACGAAGACGGTATCGTCGCCACCGATGTTGCCGACCATTTCGGGCCAGTCACAGCGGTCCAGCGCGAGAGCGACGCGCTGGGCAGCGCCGATTCCGGTGCGGATGACGAGCAGGTTGGGGCCGGCAGGACGAATGTCGCGCAGCAGTTCGGCAACGCCGGCGAACTGGTCGTCATTGCTCGCGGCATCCGCAGGCAGCTCGTATCCGCGCGGCGTTTTGACGGCACCGAGCTCGCGCAGGTCCCGGCTGACGCTGGATTGCGTCGCGACGAGTCCCCGCGAGACCAGCGCATCGACAAGCGATTGCTGGGTTTCCGCGGGCCGGTCGGCCAGCAGTTGCCGGATCGTATCGCGCCGCTGTGTTTGCTCGTTGCTCGTCGGCATAATGACTGATCTGAATAAATATGCGCATAATTGTCATATCATGCGCATAGAATGTCAAGCCTTTATTCACCGTGCTGCGGCGGTACACTGCGCGCATGGAAATCCCCGAAACCGTCGAGCTGGCTACGGGCAGCGACCCTGTCGGCAGCGTGATCTGGCTGCATGGCCTGGGCGCTGACGGCCACGACTTCGAGCCCATCGTTCCCGAATTGCGGCTGCCGGACACGATGTCGTTGCGCTTCGTCTTTCCGCACGCGCCCGTGCGCCCGGTCACAATCAACGGTGGCATGGCCATGCGTGCGTGGTACGACATCTACAGTCTCGACGCCGACGGACGATCCGATGAGACCGGCATTCGCGCCAGCAGCGCGATGCTCGTTGCCCTTGTCGAACGCGAAAAATCGCGTGGTGTCGATGCGTCGAAAATCGTTCTCGCGGGTTTCTCACAGGGCGGTGCGATCGCGATACACGCGGCTCTGCGATCCACCGAAAAACTCGCCGGGCTCATGGCGCTCTCTACCTGGCTGCCCATGCCCAAGACGTTTGCGGCAGAAGTCGTCGATGCACCCGGTGCCGGCGATACCACGCTGCCGATCTTCATGGCGCACGGCAGTTTCGACCCGGTGCTGCCGTTGCAGATGGGCCAGTACTCCCGAGCGCTGCTCGAAGACAACGGTTTCTCGGTCGAATGGCACGAGTACCCGATGGCGCACCAGGTGTGCATCGAGGAAATCAGCGATATTCGCAACTGGTTGTTGTCGGTCTATTCCTGAGCCGTAAACGTCACGCGCGACTCACCGAGCTGCGCGCCGCTAGGATCGAATCGGCGCTCGCAGAATCGCCATTGTCCCTTCTCGTCAAGTACCACCGTCGTCGAGCATCGCGTGCCATAGTCCGGAAGAACAATAAACGGGGCCGTAAGCGCATGCGCCGTTGCAAATGGCAGGCGTCCGCTTTGCACGCTGCTTGCGGGCGCCATGTCCCGATCGTCGAGAAGTTGCAGCAGGTACGCTTCGTCGATGCGGCCGTCCTCCAGCAGTGCCTGCAGCGAACGCTTGCTGCGCTCGACCTTGTGCCAGGGCGCATCGAGGGTCGCATTGCTCAGCCCATACAATCCGGGTTCGAGACGCCGCGCATCGACGCCACGGTTCGATAGATAGGCGAGTTCCTTGCGGTCGCCGACGAGCAGGTTGAAGCCGGCGTAGTCGCTGCCGTCGATCGTCTGCAGGTAGCCGAGCGGCGATTCCCCGCTCTCGAGGAATCCCGTCACGAGGTGGCCGCGAGATTTCAGCTTGCCCGATTCGTGCTGCGCGTCCCGGTAATTGGTCACCGTCGCGAACCGGCCGGAGCGATGCAGCGCCAACCACGTACCGCCGGCCTGCAGATCGCGTCCGCCGAGAACGTCCGGCTTGTCCGGCCACCAGGCGGCATCGCGGGTCGGCCGCGCGTGAAATTCGTCACGGTTGCCCGCAAGAACCAGCGGAAACTCGTCGCTCATGCCGAACGACAGGACAACGAGGCACACGATCAGTCGCCGCTGTCGAGCCAGTGATCGACGAGCCGCCGGGCGATGGAGATCCTAAACGGCAGTTTCGGCCAACCGGAACGCAGTTCTGCGCGCGTGAACCAACGAGCATCTTCGAGCTCGGAATCGTTGAGCACGATGTCGGACGATTCCGCGCGCGCGTGGAAACCGAGCATTAGCGAGGACGGGAACGGCCAGGGCTGCGAGCTGTGATACGTTGCGCTGCCGACACGGATATTGGTTTCCTCGAATACCTCGCGTCGAACCGCATCCTCGAGACTCTCGCCGGGTTCGGCGAAACCCGCAATGGTGGAATAGCGATCCTCGGGCCAGCTCGCCTGCCGTCCAAGCAGGCAGCGTTCGCCGTCTTCGACGAGAACGATGATAGCCGGGTCGACGCGCGGGAAAATGACCTTGCCGCAGGCCATGTTCGAGCAGACGCGGGAAT
>JAAUYH010136744.1_pt1 | contig 10372 bp, 6 predicted proteins | sample 7278061 | NCBI WGS metagenome assembly JAAUYH01 (sample SAMN14350203, study PRJNA611818) | marine sediment metagenome | isolation source: surface marine sediment (0.6m) | place: French Polynesia: Moorea | collected 2018-08 | reverse complement strand
ATCAAAGATGGACTTGTTTCTGGAGCGTGTGGGGTCGCTAGCAGATGATGAGCCTCGTGCTCCGAGGTCGCAAGAGGTTTGGTTTGTTTTGCGTTTTGTTGACACTGAAGATGACTTCGACCGTCGACCGGAAGTTGAGATCGATCAAGACACTGGCCGTCCTGACAAATACAACCGCGAAGCCGAGCTTGCGGCTATGGCTGATGAATCGGTGAAAGATAGCGACACCACAGAGGTCACCGATTCTGGTTAAGTGTCGTCCAGAAGGTAGGATAGATGCCAATAAAATCCATCTTCTTTTCTTTTGTTTGCCGGTTCGGAACTCTACCGATGCTACCATGTCGAATAGGGAAGCGGACAGAGCGATGACAGAAGTAGAAAGTAGTTGATGTTGCCCTCCCGAACAGGGAGGGCAACCTTTTATTTAGTTTTGGTAGTGAGGGGACGGCAGTACCCCAAAAAAGTGAAGCGTAAATAACCCCCAAGTGGAAACCATCTTAAGGTCGATACGTAGCAGATTTGACATTCATCTATCAACATGATGAGTGCGGATCGCATCTTGCTAAGAGAGTGGCAGAATATCTGAATTCAAATGATGTCAACGTATTGCATTGGCCAGCACGAAGTCCAGACCTCAATTCAATCGAAAACCCCTGGGGGATTATGAAACGACGTCTACGTATTCAACCTAAATATCCTAATACTGCCGATGAGTTGTACGCACAACTGTGTGAAATATGGAATGGACTTCCGGACGACTACTTTACAAAATTGTCTCACTCAATGATTCAACGCTGCAAGATTATAAAAAACGTTAGTGGTTGCTTCTGTAAATTCTAATAGTACGTAAATTAAATTTAATTGGTTGTATTAACTGTATGTGTGCTTACTGAAAACCCGAATTCAGACTTTTGGAACGCCACTGTACAAGACAGTCACAAAAATCAAGAACACTCTAGTTCAGGGTACAATCCGCAAGCAGTACATCGATCGAAATTTAACTAATATTTAGGGTTTTCGACCGACAAGCTCAGATGAAAGCGCTTCAGAAATTGAGACTCATCAACGGGAGAAAATTTTCAAAGTATCACGTTGATGCTCCTTCGTTAGTGAGGGAGGTACTGCGTATAGTTGTGAAAATAATTTTTCTATTGGTGAATGAGAACTCCTACGAGAGCCATGTGATTACAGATCTACTTTTCAAAGAATTGACTTGCAGCAGAACAGTCACTTTTTCTATACAAAACTGTTCAGCATTTTTGTTCTGATACAATTATGTCTATGAAATACTCCATAGATCGATTAGCTGAAAGCGATTTCCACCAGAAGGCACTATATTTGGTACAGATCATTGCATACCTTTCAGTAGTGTTAAAAGAATTATTCTCGGGTTGATGAAGCTCATTTTCTGAAGCGCTTTCATCTGAGCTTGTCGGTCGAAGACCCTAAATATTAGTTAAATTTCGATCGATGTACTGCTTGGGGATTGGACCCTGAAATGATTTTTTTCATCCCCCTTGTACGGTACAGTACATCAACCTGTAGTCTGATATGTTCTTTTTTGCCCAATCCGGTCTCTGTAGGTGAGATTGCTATTCCGATCCAGTTTTGATCCGGTTCTGCTTCAGAAAAATCAGGCTAGGCCAAACGCCACTTTTCCCGATACTCTTTGGGCGCGCGTAAGCACCGCGCGCGTTTACTACAAGAAGAGGTCCCGCGCATGGTGCGCGGAGAGGAGGCAAGAAAAGACGCAATGGAAGAAGACAAGAAGATGACGAGGGGACGTCGTGCGCCCACGGCCTCAAGATGTTTGAGTTATTGGTTGAGAGGGAAGGGAGAGAAGAGTCTGGAACCTCCGCGCGGTTGTTAGCCTTTTTTACCCCACTGGGGATGGTTTTGGCTTTGCACGACACCGCTTCGGCACGCCGGCTTGAAACAACTGGTCGACCTGGGGGAGCTACATGATAGTAAGTACCTCGTCACACCCAGGGCATCATCATTTAGCTACACGGTGTTAAGGTTAGATTAGCGCATAGGTAGCGATTTCACTCCACGCCTTTGTCGTGACACCCGAGCTTTAAGCGATGGTGTTGTTAGGGTTGCGCCGTTGGCCAATTGGGATCTTGCGTATTCTGAATAAAAATTATGGAAATTCATCTGGTCGCAAGCACCCCTGTCAGACTATCCTGCATTGGATATAAAATCTTCAACTGTACCAATACAGTATCTCTGTCCTCGTAGACTCTAGCTTAGTGCTCGCAGTCTGCGCGCTACCACTCTAGTATCTCTCTAAATCCTTGTTGGTTGTGTGCCGACATGGTGGCTCTACAAGAAATTCTACTGCTTATAGGCCGCTTGTTTGGAGAATCAGACTGCTGTTGGCGAAGATAAACGAGCACTTGGCATTGCTAGTGCAGGACTATTCATATTTGTATTTCACTCTATTAATTCTCTTTAGTACGTGTGTGGCTTCTCACATAGGTGCAATGTAGGGTGAGCTCTCGTGCAATCCGGCGATCCATGAAAAGGGGATAGCGTTAAGGACTGCAGAAAGTTGTTACGGTTGAGGCGTCGCCGCTACTCAGGGATCCGCCAGTGATTCGTAATAATGGTTCTCGAACATCCTTTCATCGTGCTAACCCTACAACTACCCTCCCGTGACAAGTTATGCTTCTTCTTCGATTTAGACAACGTTGTCGACAGGTATTACCTATAAGGCCTTCTGCAAGTTCCGTGCGGTTGAGCTCATTGCAGCAAACTGCTCTCTGTTCGGATCCGTGTAAAGAGCCTCAACTTCATAGTATTTAATGACGGCTGGCAATTGGAACTCTAAATAAATCTTTCTCATGATACCATTGTGTCGTTTTGTTGCACTTTAGACCACTAAGCACTGTACTGTACAGTACTGATACTGAGCAGTAGCGCCACCACTGTAAATTCTTCATATTTTTTTCGAAAAAAATAACTGATTTTGCTTGTTGTCCACACTTCTGTACACATCAGAACAACTCCCCAAACTTGGTGTCTCATTCTCCCCAACGCATTGTCAGAGACAAGACTGGCGCCTGGCATTTTCTCTTTCAACGGCCTGTTTGACCGCTGGCTATCCGCGGCCTATACGCGGTGTTTGCAGTTTCTTCTCCCAATGCGACGCCGAAATAGTGATGCACCGCATGTGAAGAATGGCTGCAAAAACAGTAACGACGAAAACAACAACAATCACGAACAGGAGCGTTATGCCGAAACGGGACGTCGATGGAGCGCCCTTGCGCATGCTAATTCTAATGGGCTAGCGGCAGCAGCCGAGGAGTGTGCTCGTCCCCTCGCTTCGCCGATCCGTTCCGCCGTTCATCGCACTTCTTCCAATCCATCTGCTTCCGCTCAAGAACTTCCCACATCTCACTTTTCACCTCAACCTTCAATCCCCCGTCCCAGTTCTGTGGCGTCTTCATCACCTTCTCATCATCGTACCTTGTCGCCTACTCGTCCCACAACATCTTCTGCCCGACTGCCACCTGCTTCTCCTGCCCGGAGTCTTCAACATGAGCTTCCTCTACAACGCTCTGCAAGCTCACCCTCTCGTTCTATGGACAATGGCACGACTGCCAATTCGTTTTCGACTCCCTCCCGTTCTCTCGATACTACCCCATCAAACTTAACCTCGGAAGAACTCGCTGCGTTGAAGCAACGTTTCCAAGAGCTTGACAATAGTGGTCGGGGCGTTTTGACAAAATCAGAATTTTACAGACTGTTCACTTCAATAGTGGAGTTACCGTGTGATGTGGATGGTAGTGAAGGAAGTCCACTGTTTGCTTTCGCGTATGACCTTTTCGATTCGGCTGGGGGTGAAGGACTCGATATGAAAGAGTTCATATCTGGTTGTTGGATTCTTGTCGGGAGCGAAGAGGAGCGTGTTCGTGCTCTTTTTCACATGTATGACAAAGATGGTTCAGGGTCTCTTAATATTCAAGAATTGCAACAGGTATTTCGAGTCATGCGTAGCTTTGCGATAGCACGTGAAGGTAGCGAGGATGCGGGATGTCGTTCAATTGGTGCGCCTGGTCATCGACGCTGTGAATCCGAGCGTGCCATGGAAGAGCTGGCCACTCGCGCTCTAAAAGAACGAGATATTGACAATGATGGTCAAATTGGCTTTGAAGATTTCCAACGTTGGTGTGCCAATAATCCTACTGTCAAAGGATGGATGGATAGATTGTCGAAAGATACCGCTCGTGGTATCGCTAAATTACGTGAAGAACGAGAAAGAGAGCTGCTCGTCAAAGAGCTTAGTGAGATTGGTTTAATGGATACCAACTTCTGGCGCAAATCTCTTAACGTCAGTATGGTGACGCCAGTATTGCGATCCAAAGCATTCTCTCCTCGTCCAGCGCATCGACCCGACCCAAGTATGAGTGGGGACTTTACTCTTACTGCAACTGTCGCTGGCCCTTCGCATTCTGTGACTCCAGATAATACAGATCAGGAAATATCAGACTCTCTGGCTAGCTCTAGATCGCAATTGTCGGGTCCTCTTCGCGATTCAGATATCGGCAAGTTTGAGATCAACTTTGAAAAACTTACTTTCGAGCGGCGTATCGGAGAAGGATCATTTTCTGAAGTGTATAGTGGTCGGTGGCTAGACTCGGCGGTAGCAATTAAGGTATTTAAGTCTGGTCCTCGTTTGATAATGAATGCTGATGGTACTACAAGTGTCGTACCGCATCAACTCGGTGGAGAGACCCTGGACGATATTTCATTCGATCCCCAACTTGCTTCTACCGTAGACAATGATGAAACTATTTCACCGTCGGGTGACGAGGAAAGTGACCAAGTGGATGGTCGTTCAAGGTTCCTTCAAGAAGTTGCGTTACTCATGTCTCTCCGACATCCACATGTTTTGTTCTACATAGGAGCATGCGTCGCGCCACAGTACCCACTGTGTATTGTGAGTGAACTAATTGACGGTCATTCATTGTACAACCTTTTGCACGCCAAAGGCAGCCGTAAGCTAACTCTAGCGCAAAAGCTCAGTCTGACCCAAGACATTGCGCGTGGAATGTTTTATTTGCACAGTCGTACACCGGTAGTTCTACATCGCGATTTGAAATCGGCCAATATTTTGGTGGAGCGTCTACAAAATGATCAGCTGAAAGCGACAATAATTGACTTCGGATTATCTAAACTAAGCTCGACAGAAGTATCGCGAAGTAACGCAAATGGACTATGTGGTTCGTTAGTGACAATGGCTCCAGAAATCATGGCACGCGAGTGTTATCGACCAGGGTCGGACGTTTACTCTTTTGGTATTATCGCATGGGAGATATTTACATCTCGCGTGCCGTTCAAGAACTTAAATCCTGCTCAAGTCATCATGATGGTCGCTTCACAGAAACGACGCCCACCATTCCGCAAGTCAGACGCAGTTCCAGAAGATATCAAAATATTAATAGAGAAGTGCTGGGAGCACGACATCAATCAACGGCCTGACTTCATGTTAGTCGTCCACGAATTGAATCGCCTAAAAGCCCGCGTTCTGGCTGGGGCTTAATGCTTCCTGCACTAAACCAACAACCATGTTGTAAAACCTACAATCTCCATTATTACCAATGCCATTGTCGTCTTGTATTTTGTGGCATTAGTTTCATGAGATGGAAGTTTACGAACGAGCAAGCTTCCCTGAGGTCTAAGCGTTATGATTATTCCTGTTCCTCTGAGCGGGTTTCTGTTAAAGGCGGTGGACAACTTTGAGTACAAGTAAACTTTCGGTCTTCAATGTAAACAGACTGACTATCAATTTACAATATTCATGGTCGCTCCGTTGGTACTTGAGGTTTGTGGTCGATTGGGGAGCAATGTACGATTCCTCGCCAAGCCATTTGATTGCACATTACTCGACACAAGTCGTTTGAGCAGCCTTTTCCAGGCTTCGAGGCGCCCAGGAGCCGTTGTTGGAAAATCTTCTACAAGTTTTCCATTCAACCATGCAGATGTGGCTGGCACTTCTCGTCCAGGTGTTGTGCCTTTCGGCCAGACTTTCACTCGCAGTACGCGTCCAGAGAGAGGCGATGATACAACAACCATGAAACATTGTCGATCAACATCCAACACCTCCGCCTCTCCAGCTCGAGCGGCCATCTCTAACGCATCCAACAATCGAATACAAAGTAATAAAGTTACAGTGGCTATCACTTCACTGCCAGAATGTACTGGACATACGTAAGAGCGCGGAACATCGTCGAACAGAATAGTAGGGGCTCCTCCAGCCGAGCTTGACGAGGGTGCCATTAATACAGCAGCTCGGCCGCGAGCATTCGGATCATCAGGAGCTGGAATTATTACTCCAAATGCAGGGGTCAACTTGACATGACCACTAGTACAGGCGTTGCCGGCATTGTTTTTTGTGGAAAGCGGTTCGACAGATAGCAATAAACGCGTAGGTCCGTCACCATCAGCATCATCCGAATAAATAAAAGCTCGCGCTTCTTCTGGTCGATTTCCACCTCTAGCCCATTCCACACGCACACCAAGCAATGACACAACATCATCTAATACTTTTTCAAGCGCGCGCAACAAACTCAGCGCACAAGTTGTAATGAGTGCACGGTCAAATACTCCTTTGCCTTGTTTAACTGCTTCTTTTGGAATCTGTAGTGTACTGATTGATTGATGAAGCATAACCATTTGCAAAAGGCTTGCATCTTGCACTTTCCTAAAATTAGGAATTTCATCACCATCAAGTTTCGCGCCAGCATTGAGGTTCGGTGCGATTTGGCGTAGTGTCCGATCAATTCGTAAGACATCATAGGGCCCGCTTTCGACGGAAATTGAATTTGTAGTGAAGTCGACGGCGTCTGTCATTTCAGTAGCTTCTCGAGTCATTCGCTCGAAAGTCCTTTCTCGGAATGCTGAAACACGAGCAAGTCGAATACGTCGTAGTACGGCTTCCAGACAATCAATAGCGGCGATTTCACCTTCAGCGTTGACATCTGCTTGAACGACAGGAGCAGCAACTGGAACACAGTCCAACTCGAGTCGTTCTAGTCCAATACTTAAAAACACATTCGAGGGAGTGTTTACTCGAACAAGACATCGCTTATCCTCATCGGAGACGCGCCTCACTTCAGTAAAATGACCATCACCAACGTCAATCAGCGGAGCTCCAGACACGCTTGACCTTCGCACTCCACATGCCTTCGTTCTAAGATAGTGAAATGCAGCGGAAAACTCATTATCATCTTTGACCCATTTGCGCATACTTGTAGCAGAATCCTTGAGCATTTTTGCGCATTTCGCTAAGGATCTTTTCTTTGCCATAATGGTGTACGGTGCTTCTTTCAAAGTTGCTGACGGTATTGATGCTTCAGCTCCAGTTCGCTGACGCGATAGTGCGGGATTGGAAATTCTGCGAAATTGCAAGATAGGGTTGCGATTTTCAGGCTCATTTCCAACACGCAGCGCTTCTAGTACGGCAACAAGACGTCCAGCTTCGTAAGTAGCTCTTTCACCATGATTAACTGCGCTGCTAGCCCAGTCAGGATCGATGTTGCTGTCTGCCGCGAGTTCTTGAACAGTGGGACCGGTGTTGCTTTCATTTACATCCGTAGAAACCGAAGCACCATGCCGTGACGCCAGAGTTCGTGCCACAAATTCAGCCGCGGCCGCTGATGTACGTTGAAATTCGGAGTCGTCAGCGGGTATATACGTGCCATTTTCGTGAACTTGGTGAACACGAGGAGTACCGTCAGCGTTTGCTTCGACATGAAGTTTCACATCGAGATTTCGATTCTTCTCCAACACATCGATAGTAGCCGATTGTAATTCAACGTTAGTCGCCATATTACAAAGCTGGTTTTTGGCACTCCAGACACAAGTGTGGGTGACACAGGAAGGAATGTACTGTACAGTTCAGAACCTGTCCCGTACATGCAGACGTACTCCAACATTACTTTGTGAAAAAAAAGAAGAAAATAAACTTTCCGTTTATTCGTGAGTAACATTAGAATATTCTTGGGTAGCTGGACTACCGTAATGCGAACCATACACGTGGTGGACAAAATATCGGACCACTGTATGAGACAGTTGAACCACTGCGGACCACTACGTGCACGCCCCTCGATTGCTCGAATACACTTGTGAACGGCTTGTTATACTAAATTTGCTACAGTATCTAAATTCCTATGGAAGAATTACGTTATTTATCTACGGCCAAAGTACGCTAGGTTTCTGTACCCAGGTTGTTTGTTGCAATCAGAAAAGTACAATACCCGCGCAACAGCACATAATAGAATAGACATCATACAAATAGAATCGACGTCGATTTGCTCTTAGAAATACGGTCTACTAATCTGAAGCCCATCCTAGCCCTTTAGTCCAGTTGAAAGTGAAATGATCAGATATGCAGCAAAGCACTGCGATGTTCACGAAGGGAAGTTGTATGTAGAAACCGACATTGATGCTGTGATCTGAATTACTCAATACTCTCCTTGCTCACCGCCAGATATTGGAAGAATCTGATTGCTAGCGATTGAAAAGGAAGCTCAACTTGCGATTGCGGTAGCGCGTTTTTGATTGTTACCACAAATCTTCAAAGAGAGTGAAATAATGTTTTCAACTATGACTTTTAAATAGAAAATCGTTAGTATTAATGACAATGCTATAGGAATTTACAAATATTCTACATATTTCTTCTCAGGCAAGCTTGGTATTTTGGTTTCTATTAAACACATTAGACTGTGCTGCTATAGACAAAATAGGAAAATGAAAAATACAATACAGCTCAGCTTTTAATAGGAAAGGGTTTATTCTATCTCATTTATGGCCTCTAAGCACTCGCGTGCTTTTGAATGGAGCTGAAGAAGTAACAAACGATAGAGTATTTTTCTAATTCTTGTGATTGTTGTTCAGGAGTCATACTTGAGATCGGTTCAGTATTCGATACATGACATTTTGAAGTAAGGACAGTATTATTCCAACAAATGTAGATTAAGCTAGACTCCATATTTTCCCAAATATTTTGTACCCACATCATCGCTTTGAGTTGATCAACTTTATAAATTTCCTGGGGACTGGATTCCACCAATTATAACGCGTTTTGAACTTGAACATGCCTGTAGCGACGCTTTAAAGCTGCTATGACACCAGCATCCATGGGTTGCATATAAGAAGTACTATTCGCCGGTAAAAAAATTATTTCCTTATTTGATAGTTGAGAAAATAAACCTTCAAAAATATGACTACTGGTATTGTCTAATAGAAGACCAACCTTCCGGCCTTCGGTCTCAGCATTGTATGCATTGAATCTTTGTAACAAATCGCGAAACAAATACAGATTCATCCAAACTTTCGCATTACTGGAATAGTAAAAACCAAGCTCTTCTTCTGTTTTCGTTTTAAAACAATGAGGCTTCGCAGACTTTCCAATTATAAAAAGAGGAAATTTTTCTGTCCCATCGCCATTTGCACAAGTTAAAAAGGTTAAACGCTGCTTCATTTTTTTCTTCCTGGTCCAATTGTTGATTTCAGAGTTGATTTATAAATTGAACCAAATTCATCAGCGTTCCATAAATCATTCAAACGAAATTTGGATAAATTTTTTCGTAGAATAGGTATTTCTCGAATCATTTTTGCAACATCGATGTCGGCTCTCTCTCCGTGAGAAATAAATCGCTGAAATTATTTCGCCTTTTCAATCTCCAGAGCCAGCCACTGCTAAATTTTATAGTGATTTGCTTTTCACAGGGCAAAGTATGATTGATCGTGGATAATAAATTTGCGGCTTTTTCTTGAATTACAGAACCAGATATTGCAATACCTTTGTCATACATTTCCCAAATCCAGGAAATTAGCATTTCATCTAATTGAACAGATTTCATGGCTTTTCCTCTTGGTTTCGAAATTCCATGATTACAAGTAATACGGCAAATTGTAGAAGAATTAGGGGCCGATTTTAAATTGAATTTCGCTGCTGCCCAATTTGCAATTGTTTATTAACTAGGTGTTCTGGTTGCTGTCGATTGTCGTTCGTACTCTTCGAAAATTTCACTCTTCTGCTCAGGTTTCAGATGTGAAAAATTTATTGGAGCCATGGTAGAGTAGTACTGATTAGTTCGTTTTTGAGATTCATTGTACCGCACGTCTAAATATCTGCAGTACCCTGTTTCGGTTCCAAAGTATTAGACTATTCTATCGTTAGACAATTCATGGCTGTATTCCAATAGCGTTATGTGAGGTAGATTCGACAAGGTTTTTCATTGCATTTCAAAGAGGGGTGTCTGTAAAACATGTAGATGTATGTACAAACTTTTTTCTGGTATTCTACAGGTGAATTCTGCCGTAGAATGGCAGAACTTTTGTGCTGTGGAATGGCGGAATT
>JAAUYH010069052.1_pt1 | contig 10373 bp, 1 predicted proteins | sample 7278061 | NCBI WGS metagenome assembly JAAUYH01 (sample SAMN14350203, study PRJNA611818) | marine sediment metagenome | isolation source: surface marine sediment (0.6m) | place: French Polynesia: Moorea | collected 2018-08 | reverse complement strand
TTCAAATAGATCCGTGGCGTATTCCCAGATAAAATCTAACTGACCATCAGATTCTAATGCTAGTACGGATAAATCAAACTTAGCAAAAGGATAACTGGAAGACAGCCATTGAATATTTAATCCTGGTAAACCTAAATCCCCTTGATCATTATTTTCCAAAGCAAACATTACTTGGAATAAGGGATTATAACTCATGCTGCGATCTGGTTTTAATTGTTCTACCAGCAACTCAAAAGGAATATCTTGATAAGCATAAGCATCTAAACAAGTTTGACGAGTTTGCTTGAGAAATTCAATAAAACTTTGCTCAGATTTTATTTTATTTCGCAGTACCAAAGTATTAACAAAAAAGCCAATTAATCCTTCAGTTTGACCATGGGTACGATTAGCAACAGGAGAACCAATACATAAGTCATCTTGACGGCTATAACGAGATAGTAAAAGGCTAAAAGCCGCCAAGAGAAGCATATATAAACTTACTCCCTGGCTTTGGCTGAGACTGTTTAACTTCTCGGTTAATTCAGGGCTTAAAGTATGACTATAATGAGAGCCTCGATAGCTTTGTAAGGCAGGACGAGGATGATCTGTGGGTAACTCCAGTAATGGGGTGGCATCCTTAAGCTTTTGTTGCCAATAGTTGAGTTGAGTGTCTAGGACTTTCCCCTGTAACCAATTTCTTTGCCAAGTTGCAAAGTCACTATATTGAATAGGTAAAGGTTCAAGGGTAGGTTTTTTACCTTGATCAAAAGCACTATAGGCATGGCGTAACTCGCGGACAAATATTCCCATTGACCAACCATCACTGACAATATGATGCATATTAATCACTAAGGCAAATTTATCATCTTTTAATCGCAGTAATTTTGCTTTGAATAAAGGGCCACTATTTAAGTTAAAAGGTTCTTGAATATAATCATTAATTAACTTTTGAACTGTTGCTGACTGGGTTTCTTGATCTAAATGCCGTAAGTCTTGGCTGGCTAATATATCAAAATCTGCTACACTTTTGATCTGGATCTGAGGTTGTCCTGCAACATTGGGAAAATAAGACCGTAAACTACTATGACGCTCTACTATATAGGCGAAACTACTATCAAGGGCATCCAGATTGAGTTTGCCCTCTAACTGTAACGACATGGGCATATTATAAGTGGCATTGGAGTCTTCAAGTTGCCCTAAAAACCAGAGTCGTTGTTGAGCAAAGGAAAGCTGTTTCGGGGCATTCTCTGGCAGTTTAGGAATTTCTTGTATCCCAACCCCTTGATCTTTAGCTGAATTTAAAAATGCCAAAATCTCCGCTTTGTGTGCCTTAATTTCCTGGGCTAACTCAGCAGGAAGGTTGTTTTTAGTAGTACGAAGGCGTAACTTATCTCCTTCGGTGTAAATTCGACATCCGAGATCTCGCAACTGCGACATTATGTCTATTATTTGTTGATTGTTGCTCATATAGTATTTCTCTTATTAGTGAGGTACATATTGGTCAAGATAAGTTCGGAGTATGCCCTACGGGCACGCTGCGCGAACGGAGTTCGGATTTAGTAAAGATGTAGCATGCTACGTCTGTACAGGAGTTCGGAGTACTTGCTCCGCGTTGGCGCAAGCCTTCTCGTAAAAGTGAAGCAAGCTACGAAAAATTTTGGATCTCATATATTTGAGAAACGCTATATTTCGATCTCCTCTTCGTCTGAGTTTAAGGGTTGAGAATCTTCGGCAGAATTAACCCAGAGATAGGTGTCCAGGAAATTGGCTAATTCCTTGAGGGTGGGATATTCAAAGATCTTCCCGACGGACAATTCCACCTGAAATTGTTCACGAATACGGGCGATTAATTGGGTAGCTAACAGGGAATGTCCCCCTAAGTTAAAGAAGTTATCCTGTCGGGAAATGCCCTCGTATTTAAGAAGTTTTGCCCAGATTTGAGCCAGTAATTCTTCGGTGGGGGTTTCGGGTAATTCTATGTCCGTTGATAATACAGGTGTGTCTGGTGCAGGGAGTGCTTTACGGTCTATTTTTCCATTGGGAGTTAGGGGCAGTTTCTCCAGTGGGACAAAATAACTAGGAATCATGTAATCAGGAAGAGTTTGCCCTAAAAATTCTCGCCATTGACTTAATAAGGCGGGATCGACTTGCTGAGTATTAACGGTTAATGGCTGGTTAGCGTAGTCTTGCCAGGCTCGTTTCTGTAAGATCTTTTTGGTAGGGAAACGAGGCAAGGTAAAAGGTTTAGTTGTATTCCGTTGCCAAACTACTTGATAAGTGGAAAATCCACTGTCACTATATTGAATAAAAGGTGTATAGGGTAAATCTGAGGCACAGGTGAACAATGCTTCAGGTTCGATACCAATTTCTGCCTGGGCTATGATCTCTTTTAACTCTTTAACCGTACCTACAAATTGAGGCATCTTGGTTAACAACATCATTTCCTTACTGAGACGGGCATTAGGAATATTTTGAATTCCTAATAGATCTGGTTGTTGGGTTGTCAGAATAGTCGCAATTGCCGATAAATCCAGTTGTTCAGCTGACCAATCTAACCATTGCCATTCTTTAACGGGAGTTTGGGTTTGATCTAAATATAAGACCACATCATAACGAAAACGATTCATTTCCGTATGACAATCACCTCGTTTTAATTGAATTTGTACTTGACTAATACGGGGATATTTTTGTTGGAGGGCGATAAAGAAATCAGGGTCGATGAGTAATTCTTCTTCGGTACGAATACTATTTTGAATCCGTTGCCGTAATTCTCGACTGGATACCTCGTCGTTGGCACGATAGAATTCAACCGCTGTATGGAAAGCCTCTAATAATTGGAAATTCCTGACATCCCCAATCAAGATTTTTCCGCCGGTGCCCATCGCATTAATTGCCCCTTCGATGACTTCTAACAAGTAATCGACAGAAGGGAAATATTGAATCACCGAGTTCATGATTACCAAGTCATAATTTTGCTCTTCAATCCCTTCCAACTCATGAGCAGAACGCTGTTTTAAACTGACTTTGTCCTCCAGGTTTTGTGGTTTTAAATATTGTGCGACATACTGTAACGCTGTTTGAGAAAAATCTGTGCCGAGAAACTCTTGACAATGGGGTGCAATTTTAAATAGCAACATTCCTGTACCACAGCCAATTTCCCAGACTCGTTTAGGTTCTAATTCCAGGATTTGGTCAACAGTTGTATCTCGCCATTCTGCCATTGCCTTCTGGGAATAGGCTTGTCCTGTATAGCTATCATTCCACCCCGTAAAATTGAGGGTGGGGTCGTCAGAGGGTGTTTGTTGGTCATAGTAGCCATCATCAAAAATTTGCTGCCACAGTTCCACTTGTTCTCCTTGCAAATCTTCTACTGGTGAGTCTTTTTCTGACTCAGAAGAAACAATATAAGCTACTAAACGGGGGTCAAAATCTGCGTCTTCCCGTAACATGACAACGGCTTCCTGGATGTTAGGGTCTTGGACTAACGAGGATTCAATTTCCCCTAATTCAATGCGAAATCCTCTTAATTTGACTTGATGATCGATGCGTCCTAAAAATTCCAGATTGCCATCCCTTCGCCATTTAGCTAAGTCTCCTGTTTTATAAATTCGTTCGGTTTTTCCTAATATATTGACTTCAATAAATTTCTCTGAGGTTAAGTCAGGACGATTTAAGTAACCCCGTGCTAACCCGACTCCTGCAATACATAATTCTCCTGGGATACCTGGGGGTAAGATTTGCTGGTTGGCATCTAAGATATAAACACGAATGTTATCTAAAGGTTTACCAATGGTCGGGTTTTTACCATTAGGATGACACAGAGCAGTTGTAGCAGCAATTGTTGATTCCGTGGGACCATAGCCATTAACTAAATTGTGCCTGTCTCCCCATTGTTTCACTAATTCAGGAGAAACAGCTTCCCCTCCTACGCCGATGTATTGTAAAGCTGGTAATGGAAGGTTCGGAATGATCGATAAGAGAGAAGGAGATAAAACAATATGGGAAATTTGATGCTGGGATAAAAAATCAAATAAGCCTTGACCTGATAATAATATTTCTTTGGGGATTAAATATAAACAGGCTCCTTTAACCAAAGTTATCGCCATTTCAGCCACAGACATATCAAAACTAAAAGAGGCAATTTGTAGCAGACGATTTTGGGGTTTAACTTGCCACTTTTTAGCGATTCCTAATGTTACATTAGTGAATCCTAGGTGCTCAATCATAACTCCTTTAGGTCGTCCCGTTGAACCAGAAGTATAGATTACATAAGCTAAATTATTAGGCTTAGTTTTGGTCTTCAAATTATTACTTGATAATGAATCAAAATTAGACTTATCTAAATAAATTACTTCACAGAATTTTGTTAATTGATTTAGAGATATTTTTTCTTGAATAAAACTTTGGGTTAATAATACCGATATCTCGCTATCCTGTAAGATAAACTGAATTCTATCTTTGGGATAGTCAGGGTCGATTGGGACATAAGCAGCACCTGCTTTGAGAATCCCTAATAAGCCGATGATCATTTCTAAAGAGCGATCGACACAAATACCAATTAAAGTATCAGGTTTTATATGATAATTTTGCTGTAAATAATGAGCTACTTGATTAGCCTTTTTATTTAATTCTTGATAAGTTAACTTGTGCTGCTCAAAGACTAAGGCGATGTTATCAGGGGTGATTTTAACTTGCTCCTGAAATAAGTCAACTAAGGTTTTATCTTGAGGATAATTACTATCAGTTTGATTCCAGATTTGTAATTGTTTTCTGTCAGCTTCTGTCAGCCAAGGTAAGTTATTAATTGTTTGTTGTGGGTTATCAACAATTCCCTGAAGTAAGACTTCAAAATGCCCTGCCATGCGTTGAATTGTTTCTACTTCAAATAAGTCGCTGGCATATTCCCACATACAGTGCAATTGACCGTCTCTTTCGGCTAAATCTAAGGTCAAATCTAACTTGGCAAAAGGATAGGTTTGCTCTAAATCTTGAATCTCCAGCCCAGTTAAACTAACATTGGTTCCCGTCCTAGCAGTGTTTTGCAGCACTATTGCCACTTGGCATAGGGGGTTATAACTTAAACTGCGTTCTGGTTGTAATTTTTCTACTAAATACTCAAAGGGTATATCTTGATGTGCATAAGCATCTAAGCAAGTTTGACGACTTTGTTGGAGTAGGTCACTAAAGGTTTGGTCTGGCTTGACTTGGCTACGTAAGACTAAGGTATTCACAAAAAAGCCGATTAACTTTTCTGTATCGCTATGGGTGCGGTTAGCGATGCCAGTACCAATACATAAGTCCTCTTGGCGACTGTAACGGGAAAGTAAAATACTAAAGGCTGTATATAGGGTCATAAACAAACTAACCCCTTGTTGTTGACTTAGGTTTTTAAGTTTCTGAGTCAGTTCTCGGCTCAAATCATATTCCTCGCGCCCCCCTTGGTAACTTTGTTTTGCTGGACGGGGATAGTCAGTGGGCAAATCCAGTAATCGGGGTGCATCTCCTAATTGTTGTTTCCAGTAATTTTCCTGTCTTGCTAGAATTTCCCCTTGTAACCAGCTACGCTGCCAAGCGGCATAATCACTATACTGAATGGGTAAGGGTGGTAAATTAGGTTGATTTCCCGCAACCAAAGCGGCATAAGACTGTTCCCACTCCTGCTTAAATACTCCCATTGACCAACCATCACTAATGATGTGGTGTATATTTAGAAGAAGTATGTTTTTCTCTGGGCTTAATTGCAGAAGTTTTGCTTTAAATAAGGGGTCAGTATTTAAGTCAAAGGGGTCTTGAGCATCGAGATCAACTAATCTTGGTACTGTTTCTGCTTGGGTTTGGGGATCAAGTGCCTGTAAGTCTACAATCTTTAGCACGTCCAGATCTTCTGAATTGTGGATCAGGACTTGAGCTTCTCCTAACATTTCAGGGAAGGAGGTGCGGAGAATGGTATGGCGTTCGAGGAGATATTCAAAACTGGCGCGCAACGCTTCTATATTTAAGTTGCCCTTAAGTTCCAGGGCATTGGGCATATTGTAAGTAACCGAGGTTTCTGCCCCTTCTAGTTGAGCGATAAACCAGAGTCTTGATTGAGCAAAGGATAGAACTTTGGGTTCATTGGGCGGTTGTGGTGTGAGGGGAGGTAAATTAATTCCCGAAGTCCCTTGACTAATTTCTGTTGCTAATTCCGATAGTTGGGGATGTTCAAATATTTTACGAACAGGTAGTTCTACACCAAAACTGTTACGAATACGGGTCACTAATTGGGTAGCTAATAGGGAATGTCCTCCTAATTCAAAAAAGCTGTCTCGACGACTCACAGAATTAATATTAAGTAAAGCTTGCCATAAACTAGCTAATAATTCTTCGGTAGGAGTAACGGGTTGTTCTCCCTTAGTTAAAGCTTCAAGATCAGGTATCGGAAGTAATTTCCGATCTATTTTTCCGTTAGCTGTTAGGGGTAAAGCACCCAAGATCATGATCTGACTTGGAAGCATATAATTAGGTAGGCGGTTTTTTAGTAGGTTTTTCAGTCTATTTTTTAAGTTACCGTGTTTTTCTTTGGTAGTTATATATGCCACTAACTGCTGATTATTCTCGGTTTGATATAAGTTAACTACGGCTTCTTTAACTACAGGATCTTCTAATAAGATTGCTTCAATTTCCCCTAATTCAATGCGAAATCCCCTGAGTTTTACCTGATGATCTATGCGTCCTAAAAATTCCAGATTGCCCTCCTTCCCCCATTTGGCTAAGTCACCAGTTTTATAGATTCGTTCAGCTTTTCCTAAGATATTTACTTCAACAAATTTCTCTGAGGTTAAGTCAGGACGATTTAAATAACCCCGTGCTAACCCGACTCCTGCAATACATAATTCTCCTGGTATTCCTGGAGGTAAGATTTGCTGGTTGGCATCTAATATATAGACTCGAAGATTATCTAAGGGTTTACCGATGGGAGGATTTTTGACCTGGGGATGACACAGTGCAAGAGTAGCAGTAACCGTCGTTTCTGTTGGTCCATAACAGTTGAAGAAACGTCTTTGGGGTGCCCATTTTTTTACAACTTCTTGAGAGCAAGCTTCTCCTCCAACAGCGATATTTTCTAAGTTGGATAAGCTAGCTTGAGGTAAAACAGATAAAGCCGAAGGGGATAAAAAGCTATGGGTAATTTTATTAACTTCTAGGAAGTCAACTAAAGTTTGACTGGGTAACAAGGTTTCTTGCTTCGCCAGATATAAACAAGCACCAGAAACCAAGTTGGTGGCAATTTCACCAATGGATAAATCAAAACTAAAAGAACCAAATTGAAGTAAACGACTTTGAGGATTAATTTTAAAAATTTCCTTAAAGGTTAAACTAAGATTGACAATAGATTGATGCTCAATCATTACCCCTTTAGGTCTTCCTGTTGAGCCAGAAGTATATATTACATAAGCTAAATCATTTGGCTTGGCTTGAGAAATTAAATTATTGTTGGAAAATGATTCAAAATCAAAGCTATCTAAATAAATTATTTGACAGGATGTTGGGAATTGATTCAGGGGAAATTTGTCTTTAAGAAAACTCTGAGTTAATAATATAGATGCTTGACTATCTTCTAAAATAAATTTAATCCTATCTTCTGGATATTTAGGGTCAATAGGTACATAAGCAGCACCTGCTTTAAGAACTCCTAATAATCCGATGATCATTTCTAAGGAGCGATCGACACATATGCTAATTAAAGTATCAGGTTCAATAGAATAATTTTGCTGTAAATAATGAGCAACTTGATTGGCTTTTTGATTCAGCTCTCGATAAGTTAAACTTTGCTGTTCAAAAACCAAGGCAATGTTATCAGGACTTTGTTTAACTTGCTCTTCAAATAAGTTAACTAAGGTTTTATCTTGAAAATAATTACTATCAGTTTGATTCCGAATTTGTAGTTGTTTTTGCTCGGTTTTAGTAAGTATAGGAAGTGTATTAATTGTTTGATTAGGGTTAGCAACAATTCCTTCAAGCAAAACTACAAAATGTTCTCCCATCCTTTGAATAGTAGTGGCTGTAAAAAGATCTGTAGCATATTCAAATTCTGCGATTAAACCTTGAGGTGTTTCCCGACAATTTAGGGATAAATCAAACAAAGTTGTGGTATTTTCCCATTCAAAAGGACTTAAGCTTAACTCAGGTAGTTGCACCGTCTTCTCGGTTTCATTTTGTAGAGTAAACGCCACTTGAAATAAAGGATGATGACTCAGCGATCGCTCGATCTGTAATTCATCTGCCAACTTCTCAAAGGGTAAGTCTTGATGATCGTAAGCTTCTAGGGTATTTTGCTGAACCTGTTGCAGTAATTCGAGAAAAGTGGGATTTCCCTCTAGATTTGTTCTTAGGGCTAGGGTATTGACAAAAAAGCCCATCAATGGTTCAAGTTGCTGATGATGGCGATTGGCGATCGCTGTTCCCACGACAATATCTTTTTGTCTACTATAACGAGCTAGTAGCAGCTTAAATGCGGTTAACAAGGTCATAAACAGGGTTGTTCCTGATTTTTGACTCAATTGCTTTAATTGTGGGGTTAAAGTCTGATTCAGGGCAAAATAATGGCTAGCACCACGATAGGTTTGCACCGAAGGGCGAGGGTGATCGGTGGGTAATTCTAATAGAGGTGGGGCATTATTTAATTGTTGTCGCCAATAATTAAGTTGGGTTTGCAGTTTTTTTCCTTGTAACCATTGTCGTTGCCAGTGGGCAAAATCGGCATATTGTAATGATAATTTTGGTAAGGAAGGAGGCTGTTTAGCACAAAAAGTTTTATACAGAGAAGAGAATTCTTGACGTAATATATTTACCGACCAACCATCGAAAACGATGTGATGAATAACCAGCAATAAGATGTGAGATTCTGGGTCTAATTTAAGTAATGTTCCCCGCACTAAAGAATCTGTTGCTAAATCAAAAGGTTTTTGCAGTTCTTCGATTGCTAATTGTTCTGCTTTTTGTAATTTATTCTCTTCGGTTAACCCTGATAAATCTATTACTGGTATGGTTAATTTGAAAGGAGGATTAATAACTTGTATCGGAGATTCATTTACTAGAGAAAAATTTGTCCTTAGTACTTCATGACGACTGATAATTTCGGCGATCGCTTTTTCCAATGCTTGTTGATTAAGATTTCCTTTAAGTTGCCAAAAAATTGGCACATGATATGGATTGTTTTCTGGAATAAGTTGAGCCAGAAACCAAAGTCTTGTTTGAGCAAAAGAGAGAGGAAGATTTTGTTCTCTTGATACAGGAGTCAGTAATGGCTTTTGTTGACCATTATTTTTCGCTAATTGGGATTGCTGCTGTTTCAGCTTTTGTAGCACTAATTCTCTTTTTTCAGGAGACAGGGTTTCTAATCGTTTTAGCAAATCGCTCATAATTAAGAATGAAACCAGAGGGTAAAAGGTTAGTGGGTAGTAGGTAGTAGGTAGTAGGTAGTAGGTAGTGGGTAGTGGGTAGTGGGTAGTAGTCAAAAGATGAAACTTATTACTATTAATCGCACTGTCATTTTTCCGAACTACGAACTACGAATTCCGAATTCCGAACTCAGGTTAAGACAGTAATTGTTCAGCAGCTTCTTCTTCAGATAATTGATCAACTTCTCCTAAAATCTTTGCTATAGCATCATTTTCTGATTGTTCAATTTGTTGATTAATTACTTTTTTGGCTAGTTGGTCAATGGTGGGGTTGGCAAAGAAATAACGAAAGGGAAAATCAATGGCAAAAGCTTCTTTTAGTCGAGAAATTACCTGAGTTGCCAGCAAAGAATGACCACCTAACTCGAAAAAGTTATCGTACACCCCCACTTGTTTTAATCGCAGTACTTCAGCCCAAATGGTGGCTAATTCTTGTTCTGTAGAAGTTCGAGGGGCAACAAATTCAACTGCTAAATTCCTTTGAGAACTATCTGGGGCAGGTAAACCACGACGGTTGATTTTACCATTGGGAGAGAGGGGAAATGTGTCTAAAAATATGAAGGCGTTAGGAATCATATAGTTAGGCAACTTTTCCCTAAGAAAATCTCTTACCTTACTAGAGGTTAATTGACTATTATTAGGAATAATATAAGCAACTAAAGATTTATCCCCTGGTTGATCTTCCCGTACTGTAACTATCCCTTGCCCTATCTCAGAATGCTGAGTTAAGACTGTCTCAATTTCTGTTAATTCAATGCGAAAACCACGAATTTTAACTTGGTTATCAATACGTCCGATGAATTCTAAATTGCCATCAGCAAGACGACGGACTAAATCTCCTGTTTTGTAAAGGGTATCTCCTGCAATAAAGGGATTAGCCATAAATTTTTCCCTAGTTAAACTAGGCTGATTTAAATAACCCCTAGCAACACTCGCCCCTCCGATATAAAGTTC
>JAAUYH010240106.1_pt1 | contig 10375 bp, 8 predicted proteins | sample 7278061 | NCBI WGS metagenome assembly JAAUYH01 (sample SAMN14350203, study PRJNA611818) | marine sediment metagenome | isolation source: surface marine sediment (0.6m) | place: French Polynesia: Moorea | collected 2018-08 | reverse complement strand
TATGACCCTGTAATGTCGATCTGCATTTGGACATCAAGATCTTGTTGCTGATTGTTTACGATGGTTCTTGGGCTTATGCCGACATCTGCAGAAGAAGAAGCATTCAATACATGAAGAAGATCGAATTCGTTTTGTACATTCTCTATGTCAATGATCAGGTCAGTATCAGGGTAGTCGGCTGTGGAAAACATGTTCATTGCCGTAACATCTTCATATAGCAGCTGAGTATCGTGATGTGAGAAATCCATAGCTTCCGGATCATTTTGAGTTTGAGAACGCAAACACGACAATACATTAGCCAATTGCTCAACCTTTTGATAGAAGTCGGTGCTCGCCTGATTCCCAGCGGAAATTATTGTCGTCAATGCTTTGCAGGAGCAGTGTCCGGTAGTGTTAATTAGCGTGGGATATAAGTCCGGTTCTTTGAGCTACATTTTTTAAATTGAAATTAAAAGCGCAATCCTTCATACCCTATATGTTCGAAGAAACAAAGCTTTGCCCAAGTACAAAAATAAAATTCTTCATGTACATTGGTCCATCTTACTACAGAAAAAAGCTCTGTCTTAGTAAAAGAAAACATTCAGATATTATGAAAGAATGAATACTGAATCGCGAGAATGAGTTTGATGTACTTCGCTGTGCCCAAAAGGCACTGCTGTTAAGAAATTTCAATCAGAATGGGCATTATGTCGTTCTATTACCGAATAACATATGGTAAGAACGACTCAAATATCTCTTAGTACAGTGTACCTGAGTTTTTTGGATGTTACTCTTACGCAGATGTTACTATAAGAGACCAAGCACGAGAAAAAGGCACTCAACTGTTATAGTTGTAGAATGTTGATTTTTTGTCATATAAGAGCAGTACTCATTTTATAGTACTATTACAGATAGACTCAGCTGTCCTTTAGTTCTAAAATCAATTCATACGACAGAAAAGGGTAGCGGCAACTGACTTGCAAGAGAATTTGCTCCCAGTCTCTTAGAATTTCACAAGTACACCAGCTCGGTGATTTCTGAGACTGTTCTACGAATGCTTGTGCTCAAAGATGACACAACCAATCTGATAGCGGCAAAAATGTTTTTCGAAGTCAATTTTCCCTGAGAACCATTTTCTATTCGAAATTCATGCTGCCTGTTTTGCCTGAAATAAAACCCCGAAGAAACGGGAAGATTTATCCATTCTGCTGCTCTATATTCATAAAAAAAACCCGAGGCAGGAGTCCGCGAGTCTCTAATCAGGCCTCAAATTCATTGCTAACTTTCATAGACTCCCACAACTTCACTTCCACTACACGACAAGTTCAGATGAATACCTTTCCGGAAATCCATAACCATCATTTTATTACCCCTTTTTTAAAAGCCGGTACTCAACACTGACAATCCCGAAAATCCTTTGCGAATTCTGTGCAAAATAATCAATTTGCCTCGACCTCCGATATTTGGTTGACTCTTAATATGGTCTTTAACAAAGAACCAGTCCTATGTACACTTTTCATTCCAAACGACGCATAAAAGTCGAAAAGTTACGAAATAATCTAACTTTTTCGCTCAGTTTGTCGTCTTTTTCTAGTGTGAATTGAACTCAGTCGCCAATTAATAAGTCTATTTTGCATCGAAAATTTTCTCCACTTTAGGTATCGCCACGAAAATACCAATTGTTTTCTCCTTTTTCCTTCTGTATGTATCTCTTCTAATATAAAATATTATAATATTGAAATGTAGCAAATTTGAAGCAAAATGTGAAGATTGATGAATTTGAAATGCACTACACACAGATTTGCAATGCAAAACTCAAGAAATATCTGAACTTGAACGGTTAACCAATAATTTGATATTTTACCATCTTCACTATAATCTTTTCTGCTTTCTCATAATGTTCTAGTGATATTTCGCCGGAAACCTAAAATCAACTGCATCTGTCTTACGTGCAAGAACCTGCATATCAAACTAAAAAGGATCGTAAAAAGTACTCCTGTGACTCATTTGGTAATTACTAAAAATCATTCATGGCATTTTATTTTCCAGTTCTCAAAATGCGCAGACCCATTCTTAAAGGTGCAACTCCAAATTGATTAGAATTTAAATTCCTTAGCGAACATTCTGCATTTATTTCTTCATTATTCCTTACTTTTCACTTTGTTCATTCAAACTGCGTAAAAATTTTATTTCTTCTTCAGCGCAAAAAGGCTTCCAAATTAAAAATATGCAGTTCAGCCGATAACGGCCGGGAGGTATCCACCTTAATTGATTATAAAACCTAATGGAAAATTTATGTGTGATATCACCTGAACCTTGTAAAACATCCATGTTCAGAAATAAACCTATAGAAAGTATATTCAACTGAAATATCGAATATATTCTATTCGAGAAAAGAAAGTGAATAAGTTATTTATTCAACAAGGGCTCATTATATTTGGCACAGTGAATACTGTTCAAACTGATTCAACATTACTCAGGAAAACCTAAGATGACGATTAATGAGTCAAATTCACGGCTGATTCATCTTATAAACTTTTCGGAATCGGACGAGTAACTGAAAAAAGCACACTCGATGGAAACTCCTTGGGGTCAAGTGGTCCGGGTTAGATCACAGAAGGTCACTGGATATTCAAACCTTACATCGCACGTGAAGGATAAACACCCTCGATACTACGAAAGACTATGTAATGAGGCGAACATATCTCAGATAAGTTCATTTTCAATACCTGCCTCTCTGTTTTTCACCAAGAAATCAATCCGACTATTTTGGTGAATTGACCTGGTTATCGGTGGACTTATACCATTTCAAGTAGTAGTGAATCCCTTTTACACGAAGCACGTGAAGTATGACCCTATCTGCCGTAATACCTTGTCGAAATACATTGAAAAACTCACTCGAAAAGTGGAATCTAAGATTCGTGATATACTACCGGGCAAATTCTCTCTTCTGTTTGACGGCTGGAGTAATGGAGACACTCATTTCGTAGCAATAATGCGTCGCATCTCAGTTCAAACCAATTTGGTTACACTCTTGTGCTAATTGCAATTTCACCACTCGAAACGAGCTGAATCAAGTGGCCGAAAATGATTTGAATTTTTAGAATTTCGTACTTGATTCGTAAGGAAAGTCCTTACAGAACATTGTGGCTCTGATAGGCGACAACTGTTCAAGTAACAAAAGACTTGCGTGTATATCTGAAACGGTCTTATTAAGGTGCGCACGTAATTGCTATAGCCTGTCTGTCAAAGATATCATTAATGATTCTGTTTCGCTCATTTAGAAAGTTAATTGTTTGCTGTGAAAACTATGCTATCCTATTCCGGCGGTACAGTTGAGAAATTATAATTACCTGAAAGCTAAGAGTAACAATTTGGCGAGATGGCCATCAATAGCTATGATTCTCAAGCGTTAGTTTAAATCAAACAGTTTCTCTCAGATTTGGATGCGGAAAGACTCGATGATTTATTACCAAACTCTCGTGAAAACAAGGAGTTGGAGAAGATGAATGAAACATTTTCACAACTTGATAGCGTAATAAAAGCACTTCAAAGCGATGATCTTAAATGTGCAGATGTTCGGATTCTATTTGATGGTGTAATGAGAGAATGTCCTAGAACAGAATCTCAGCTATCGTCTTCAGCTAAAATAGTTGCGCATCCTGAATTCGAGTCTGGCTTCGTTAAGATTCAGAATGACCAAACAAATAATTTGACTGATTCAGAAAAGTCTGCTGTCCGATTGTTACTACGTGAGAGTGGCCCTAATCCCATTATCGAAGATGAGATTAATTCGAATGCATAATTAGCGGATCGCTTACTAAAAAGGCGCAAAATCGACTCTGCTCATGGAAAGTATCTGGACACGCGATTTTTCATACCTACATCCAACATCTGTGAGGGGTTATTCTTTCAAGCTAGTTATGCGTTGTCCTGTAGACGTAAGAATTTGAGTCCTGAAAACTTTGAGCAACACATGTTTTTGAATGCCAACCACCATTCGTGGAACATTTTCGATTCGTCTGTGGTAATTGAATTCGAGTAAGTGCCAAAATGGTCATTAGGCAACATTTTTGAATAAAAGATATTTCAAGGAATAAATAATTTACTTAAAGAGCATAGATATCCGATTTATTTATTTGCAAGCTAGAAACTCAGATTAGCATTATTCGTATTCATCTAACTACGTAGATATTCAATCAATGGAATTATTCAACAAGTGTGTTGTGAAATACGTCCTTCTTAGGCGGAGTAACCTCGGCTTCCGGGATACTGAACAAATCATAAGGAGATAGAGTAACCAATGAGATTCGTCGAAGAACAAGATACATTTTATTTGTTATCTGCGTAGCAAAAAATGTCGTTGTTTTTGTAATATTGCTTAACTTCTCTCCACATAACTTTGTAGTTCTTTACATGACACAATTTGAAAGATTACTTATTATTGAAATCAACTTTGTCCTATTGTTTTGTTATCTATAACAGGTAAATAGTACAACAATTCTAGTAAGTAATCACATGCTCTTCGGGTATAAAACGCATAACTGCTGCTCCAAAAATCCTCGTTCCATTAGCATATGAACACGTTTAAAATTATCTGTTGATATTTTTTGCTATTTAGAGTACGGTACTGTGCAACGGCAACGTACAAAATAGCGTTCCGAGTACTCACATACTATGAAGTAAACTAGCCTGGGGTTCTACTACCTTTTTTGCAATGACAACATTATTCTTTTGTAAACAGCTTCTAATCAAACATTTCATAGCATCGCAGGAATATCGTAGTGCCGGGCAGTATCAGCGTGCTTCAGTACGGCATTGGACTACGCAATAATTATGTTTTCGGCACTGATACTATAGTTTTTGGCCGACTACAGCACCCCTTGTGCACTTTGGTTCTGGGATGTACTGATTGTCTCATCAAATTCATTTTACCCTAAAAAATTATGTTATATTAACGGGGTTGAGACTTCTGCAAACCTTACGTTCCGTTAATATAAGTAGAAGAAAGGCTGAGAGAGCAGCCAATTATTGTTCACTTCGAGTTATTGATGAGGGTTTTCTGTACTGTATTGTAGATGGAGCAAGGGGATGTTGCGCAGTCGGAATGAGGTATTGCATTGGGGGATAAAATCGCTGCCTATACACTCAACTGCTTGCTTGATGATCGCGTGTGGAGTTAAGCATGACAATACACCATGACTCGTTCTATTCAAGGAGACAAATAAATTAGAGAACAGTTAGACAATGATCCCCCAGAACATACTCACAATGCTGCTTACCGCATTTCCAGACATTCCCAGGGGACATTGGTCTGTCGTACTGTACTGTACAGCACTATACCGAACCATATGTGGCATTTGTAATATTGTATCAGGGAAGAAGACTCGGGGCCATGCCGTCACACGATGCCGCCTCTCCGAGCATCAATTAAGTATGCATGTCCCCTCACGTCGTCGTCGTCGTCGTCGTCGTCGTCGTCCTCGGCCACATTATGGCACTCCTAAGCCTGCTTTTGACGCTCGTCTCCACTTGCACTGCCTTGCGTGTTGTGTACGATAGCCAACTCCGCAACTGCCCGTGCTCAATCGATCTACGGCTTCGGGTTGAGGGCGAGTCACCAGTGAGCGTGCAAGTGGCCACTGAACGAAGCTACAAGCATTGGAAAACCTCAGGCGACGAGAACTCAATCGTCAAGGAGGTCAACACTCTAGCACCAGGCAATTACGATATTAAACATGAAGTCGCCCAATCTGGTCGCTACGCGGTGGTTGTGCACGGCACCAATAACGTGTCCGTCGTCGCCAACGTCCAACCACCGCAAGAAGTCGAGCCCACTTGTCGGCTAAGCTTATCCTTCAGCACAAAACTGCCCACAAGTGCACGCAACGAACGGCTACTTCCCGTGGCGGAACGAATCATCAATGGCGCACTTGCGGAAGGCGCCATCGCAAAACAGCTATCCTTTACGGTATTGCTGCGCTACCGCAAAAATGTGTGCACCGGCTCAGTTATCGCACCCTCGTGGGTACTCACTGCCGCGCATTGCCACCAGGAGGAAGGTACAAAAGTGTATCTCAAACACAAGTCCAACACTTTCCGAACGGCAACAGCGATTTATCGGCATCCCGAATACTCGTTCACGAAACACGTCAAGTACAACGATGTCGCATTGCTACAACTCGATGAACCATTGCACGTCACGCCACTGAAGCTGTACAACGGTGATTCCCAGAAATTGGTCGGGCGTTTCGCACGAGAAAGCGGGTTCGGACGTGAAGTCAAGTACAGGCGAACCGACCAACAGCTGCGTGTCGCCGATACCCCAGTGATAGCTACATCGACTTGCAAAGCCAGGTTAAGGGAACGGTTCAAGAGGAGGCCCGCGGACTTGCTCGACTCACACCACCATCTGTGCACGGATTCACGGGCATGCGGTGTTTCGGCGTGCTCCGGTGATTCGGGGTCCCCACTTTGTGTGCCCGGTGTGCATGGCGAATTTGTACAAGTCGGATTGTTGAGTTATTCAGTTGGTGGCTGCGCAATCACGCCAGATGTGTACATGAACATCGCGTCGCATGCGTCATGGATAGAGTCGAAAACGGGTGGGGCGGTGCAGTTTACAAGTCAAATCTGATGATGAACAGCGGAAAATAATATACTGTTCTTGCACACTGAATTGATTTTGGTAATTTCTAAACAGTGCACCAAGTTAGCTCAGAATACGCAATCTATACATCACAGCGAGTAGAATGTCTAAAATATGTTCGTTAACACGGGACTGCGGGTTAGTGTTTGAAATACCTACTTTTTCGAAGAACAGCTCAACATGTCCGTTTCAGTCGAGCGCTTCCCACTGAACAACCATTTGTATAATCACCAAGTCCTTGGACGAAAAACAACACACACATAACACTACTCATTGACTGAAGTATTGTATTGTACGCCTATTCTTCAGCATCATGAACGCGTACAACACAATTTTGCAGCGCAACTCAACTTCGTATTGTTTCGCCCAGTTATCGCATTTCTGCCACGTCGTATCTGAATTCTCGTGGTCATCAGCAATGACAAAAACCTCGGTTCATCATTCGCTACCGCGAACATGCTATAGCATCGATTCAACACCTCGCACGTCACATACATCACCATGAGCATGAAGGTTTTCATTGCTAAGGCATCCATCCAAAGCGCGTCAATCGTCTTGAACGAGCGTTCACTCTCTGTCGAGTAGTGCTCCCCTGTCTTCTTTCCGCGCCAGTTCTGTATGCCACCGCTATGATGTCCGATATCGCTTGTATCATGTTGGTACTGTACCGAAGAACGGGATCCAACTGGTGATATTCCACTTGGCACCAGATACCGATATGCAAAAAGCAATTGCATTATTCTGATTCTGCATCGCAAGGTATTCACACATGTGCGTTAAGTCAGACGCCACGACATACTAGTCGAACCCATAGCGGAGAAGTAGTTCAGGGTGAGGCTACAGCTGATAATGGAACCAATTCTATGCTTCCCGGGGGCGAATACCAAACCGCACATATTGGCAATGAGCCTCTTGTCGGCAGTGAACTTGTTTGACTTGACGTCATCATCGTGGTTGGACCTGTTTAACCACCTCGAGGCCAAGCATTGCTGCAAAATATCCTCCCATGAACAAGTCGAGGAGCCGGGGAATACAATGCGACGGTGGCGCTGATCTCGTCGGCCATTGGTGGGATGCACCCGCCCGCAATGAACTATCGCGCGCATTGCTCGAGTAACAGCTGTGGCCATGGCTGCAGCCGGCAAAAAATCTATTCCGGACGGCGCACCTACTTTCGCCAGATTAGCAGCGACTTTGGTCCGATGGAATATAGCGTGTATGACGATAAAGAGGGATAATGATAGCTGGTAACATGAGATAGATAGCATATAAGCAAACGGGCTACATCTTTCATCGCATATCATGTGCACTGGTGAACCGTTACCTCCTACTTGCGCAGCATGATTCTTTCAACCTTCTTCCTTCTGCTGTCGTTTGGGATAGGTGCAACACTATGCCTCGCACGCACCACTTTGGTGCTAATGGAGGAGCGCTTCGACAATTGTCCGTGTGAAGTGAAAATGGGTGGGCGTGCGCATCGCCACTGGGAAATCTAATACGAGCTGGAACAGGTGAACGACCAGAAGGAACAGTCCCGTCAAAAGTGCTCCCAATTCAGCATGGGTCATGTTCCATTGAACTACACCTCCGACGTGAACAGCTTTTGCACCACTTCCTTGATTCCTGGGAATGGCAGTTACTCGGTGCGGTCATGTCTCAGGGAGAAAGACATTGACGCGGAGATGGCCCTGCTCGAAGTTCGTCGCTCATCCATTGACTTGTGTGGTGCAGATGCTTCTTATGCTGAAATTAAGACACAGAAACAGAGTGAATGCGACTCTTCGTGCAGCGTACATTGTGATGGTGTGGAGGATGCGCAATCAGCTCAATTGACGCCAGAACTATCAGAGATTCCTCAGGTAGCACGGAATGTGTGGTTGACGAAGAAGTCCAACACAACGTTGGACTTGGCTCATGGCAAGAATATCAGTAACAAGGATGTACTGCCATTTGTGGTGTTAATGGAGTACAAGAAGACAAGAAACACAGCCTTTCGATCCACTTGTACAGGTTCTTTGATTGGAGTCAAGTGGGTGTTGACTGCAGGGCATTGCGATAACGAGGCGGGTGACGTGGTAATTATGGGAAGAAAATGGGACGAAATGACCGGGGATATGAAACACGAGGGCCATTATTACCGGGTGAATAAGGTGTATCGACCAAAAACTTATAAATTGTTCAGGAGCCCATGTGATCCCAAGATTACAGGAGAATATCACCATGACATTGCGTTACTGGAGCTAGAAGGAGACCTGGATAATGCAAAGGATGTGGCGATCCATGTGAACACAGATTGCAGGTATCTGTACCCTTGTTCGGAACTCAGACTTTCGGGCATGGCATGAATTGTATTGAAGGCGAGAAGAATAAATTAGCGTTCACGCCACGATCTACTGAGCTGAAGGCTGTCGACCAACCGACTTGTAGGCGAATGTTGGGTGGACTGGAGATGAGGCTCGTAGTGCATGAGCTGCGAGAAAATCACATTTGTGCATTGCACGAAGAGTGTAGTGTCGCATTGTGTAATGGGGACTCAGGGGGTCCGTTGACGATGAGAAAAAAGAAGGGGAACGCCAAATACGACAATAGGTCTACTGGTGGGGTTTCTGTGTAGGTCGGTGTGGCCACTTGGCATGTTGGAGAGTGCGGTCGAGAAGAACGTCCTAATGTATTTGAACCACTAGCCGAACATGCTGATTGGATTTATCGAACGACAAGGGGCGGGGCAAAAATGAATCCGCCGTACTAACATCGTCGTACGGATTGTCGGACTTCTGATGACAGTCGCAGGCCCAACTATCAGCCCAGAGAGGAACGCCCGTTCAGTTGTGCTCAGGTTGTGCCATTATCATGCGGCATGAGTAGGAGGAGTTGTTTTCCAATAATACAACGACCGTCACGATCGCCACGACCAGGGAGGCGCCGCAGTTAATTGAAGTAGTAATGTACAGTACTGCAATAATCTATTGCAATTAAATAATGGGCACTGATTTCATATTGGAATACATACCTATTGCCCAGGACTCGACTATTGAAAACATGATGCGGATCCCAGGCTTGTTTCAGCCTTGTAAAACTGAACAAAATATTTACAACAAAAAAGATAATAAAGCCGTTGAACGGAAACTTCAACAAGTCTCTTTTTCAATCTAAATCAAACCTCTTGGTAACAGTTCTGAATCCTAATTCTACCGTGTGTTATGCCTCCGAATCAGAAATTAGAGAACATTGCTCAATACGAGTCAAACGCGAGGTCCATAAGACACTAATGCATTACAACTCACTTGTTTATGAGTCAGAGAACAGTTCACTAAATAAAGGTTAGCCGAGATGAAAACTCTTTATGCAAATTAAGTGGCCATGTTGAACCAGCGCAGTTTACTCAAGTACGTAAAAAACTGAACAGATTTATACAATGAAAGGTAGATTGAATTCCAATTTGTATTAGTAAATCGAATTGTACAGCTATAGATATTGCAGAGCCGAGATCGTTGATATTGGAATACAAAAAATGCAGACAAAATGTACAATATGTGACAATAATATTGAGGGTGTCCCTGGCCACCCCGATCATCGGGGTGTCGAGCATCACAACAACAATTGGATTTGGTGTATTTGATCAAGATTGGCTTTCTTTGAAACGGATCTGTAGAGGTTGAACTTGAACTGGTTTAATTTTACTTGAAGGTGGATGTCTAAATCGCTACTCGATTTAGTCCTTTTATACTAATTTTAACAATAAGGAAT
>JAAUYH010160065.1_pt1 | contig 10375 bp, 7 predicted proteins | sample 7278061 | NCBI WGS metagenome assembly JAAUYH01 (sample SAMN14350203, study PRJNA611818) | marine sediment metagenome | isolation source: surface marine sediment (0.6m) | place: French Polynesia: Moorea | collected 2018-08 | reverse complement strand
GCTAAATAGTTCTACCAAGTCATATTTATCTTTGCTTCAGCACCTGTTATAATAGGCTGATATAGCAGATGAGACGAATGCCTAAAGTGAACTAAAGTGACTAAAATGCCTAAAATTAAGGAAACGCTACGCTCTATCCGTTTTTATAAAATCGCCAGAATACCACAATTTTAGTCCCGCTTTCAGCGGGATTCATTTTAAATTTTAGCTCATTTTCTCAATTAAAAATACAGCCTCTTGAAATTGGATTGAAATATTTTGCTCTGATGTTGTGACAAAGTAGAGTTAACTTATGATCTTAATCAGGGACCGCTTGCGAAGGTCATCCAGCCAGTCCTGGTATTTATTATCCACCAATTCATTGTAGAGAATTTCTACGATTTCGGATTCTATTTCATCGAGGGATTTCGCCGCTGTCTCCTGTATCTTCTGGACATAAATGATCTGCGGGCCGAAATCGGTATCCAGCACTTCCGAATATTCACCGGCATTTAGTTTCTCAACAGCCCCTTCCAGCTGTTCGGACAATTCCTCCAGTTGGTACAACCCCAAGTCAGTGCCTTGAATGGGAGAGGATGAATCCTTCAGTTCGTTGAACAAGACTTCAAAGGAAAGACCTTGGTCTAGTCTTGCCTTAGCATCTTGCATTAGTGCCTGGGCGGCTTCAGCTTCCGCTGGTTCCGCTCCCGGAGATAGCCTGACAAATAGATTGTAAAGGTAATATTTCTTTTCTCCGGCATACTCCTCCTGATGGCTGTCGTAGTAGGCTTTTATGTCCTCCTTGGTAACCACGATTTTAGATTTTACTTCCCGGTTCACCAGCTTGTTTCGCAAAATCTGCTCTTTTATTTCATTGCGATATTCCGCCATGGTCATTCCCTGGCTGGCAAGCCCTTCACGCAACTGCTCATCGGATGCGGAACGAGACGCCTTTATACGTTCGATGGTTTCATCTATGTCTTTTTCGCTGACGGAAATTTGAGCGCGCTCGATTTCCTGATCGGCCAGTTTACTGTTGATAAGCTGATCGAGAAGATCTTTTCTAACCTGAAAAAGGGTTTCGCGTTCCTTTGCCGGCGCATATCCCAAGGCCTTGATGTTTTCCTCGTAGGGTTTGAAAGCCCGATTCAGATCGTATAGGGTAATGATGTCATTGTTGACCACCGCCACAATGCGATCTATTAGCTCCCCGTCTTGAGCGTAAACGCTGCCAGGAAATGCAAATGCAGCAACAAGCCCTATGAAGAGCAACCCGGGCCAAAGATAGGTGTTACAATCAACCGCTTTTTGAATCATTGTTGGTCGTTTCATTTTATTCGGTGGAATCTGTAATTTTTTCCCATTGTTCGCTGTTTATCTCGATTTTATATTTTGCCTTCAACTCCTCAATCCAGGTATTATAGCGCTCTTCGGCCTTTTCCCGACGCAACTGTTTGACAATGATCTCATTGATATCACCCGAAGCGGCAGTTGAGTCCGATTCGCTCTTCTTGCCCTTGAGATTCTTTTTGTAGTATTCAGCGATGTCCTCAGAGGTGATCGTGATCCGACTCCCAAGTTCGTTTTCGATTACCTTTTCCATGATCAAACGAGACCTTAATCGGTTTTTCCAGGTTTCATAAGAGACGGCAAACTCCAGCAGCGCTTCTTCGAATTCCCCTGACGGATAATCACCTTTTATGGCAGCGACGGCCTTTTCGAGTTCATTATCTGAGACGTTGATCCCAATCTCGTCTGCCCTTTCCAGAAGAACCGTTTCGAGAATAAGCTCGTTTAAAAGCCTTAATTGGGCATTTCGCAAATCCCCGGATTTCTCGCCCGAGCGAGTCTCGGATGCAATTTTTGAAATCTCAAAGGCCTCATTATAATCGAGGACGGTCACGACCCGGTCGCCGAGACGTATCAGCTCTTCGTTTCCCAAACCGGAGTTTTTTTCACCACATCCTAAAAAAAGGTAAAGAAAAGAAACCGGCCAGATCAGCCACAAAGTTTTTAAGTACTGCTCTATCATCCCGTTACAATTTCTGATAACGCTTTGTTGCCGAATCCCCTTGGAATTGCCTACTGAAGATTGAAGATTGAAGATTTATGGAAGTCGCTTGATTCCGCCATTTTTTTTCGCTTTTTTTATGATCGATCCCGCCGGAGGCGGACCTTAAATTTTCAATCTTCAATCGATAATATTCAATTATTTGGAGGTTTAGCTGTTAACACGCTGTGCGATTTCTTTCAAGAGGATTTTGGCCTGGGCCAATAGTTTGCTGATACTGCCGCTTTCCAGCCTGGCTTTAAGAACATACTCCGGCGACAGCTCAAACCGTTTGGGAGCGGCGGTAATCATTTCAATCATGGCCGCGGGATTTTGCAGATGGGATTCTGAAAATTGAAGAATGAGCTTATCGGCTGTCAGATCCAGTCGAGAAACCCCTGCTTTTTTGGCCAGCACCTTGAGTGCGATTTTCAAGAGCAGATTGGATGCCTCCGTTGTCAGCGGTCCGAAGCGGTCAATCAGCTCTGATTTAAAATCGCTGACGTGTTGAATTTCCGTCATCTTCGCCAACCGGCGATAGGCCGACATGCGTTGATCTATATCCGGGATGTAAGATGCTGCCAAAAAGGCGGACATTTTCACATTTATTTCCGGTTCCAGGGGTTCCGCCCGGGTTTCTCCTTTTACCTCGGCCACGGCACTTTCCATTAATTTTAAGAACATGTCATAGCCGACAGCGGCAATGTGGCCGGATTGAGAGGCCCCCAGGATGGTTCCGCCGCCCCGAATCTTCAAATCACTCATGGCAATTTGGAAGCCCGCCCCCAGATCCCGATGCTCCATTAGCACTTTCAGCCGTTTCTGAGCATCTTTACCCAGCAGGCTTTCATGGGGAATCAGCAAATACGCGTACGCCTGTTCATCCGAACGGCCGACTCTGCCGCGCAGCTGATACATCTGGGCAAGTCCAAAGCGGTCCGCACGATTGACGATAATGGTATTGGCAGATGCGATATCAAGACCGGATTCGATAATCGTGGTACACACCAGCATGTCGATTTCCTTGTTCATGAAAAAAAACATGACCTGCTCCAGCTCATCTTCGTCCATCCGTCCGTGGGCCACCTCGAGTCGGACTTCGGGCACCAAACGTTTCAATTTGCCGGCAATTCTGTCGATGCTTTGAATATTGTTATGGACAAAGAAGATTTGTCCTTGCCGCCTCAGCTCTTTCCGAACGGCTTCGGCAATCAGGGCATCATCAAATTCGGAGATATAGGTAATAATCGATTTACGATATTCCGGCGGTGTCGATATAATGCTGATGTCACGTACCCCCACCAGGGACAAATGCAGGGTCCGCGGAATCGGTGTGGCCGTCAGTGCCAGGACGTCCACCGTGCTCTTTAAGCGCTTTAGTTTCTCTTTGTGTTTGACGCCAAAGCGTTGCTCCTCATCTAAAACCAAAAGGCCCAAGTCGTGGAATGCAACGTCTTTTTGCAACAGTCGATGCGTGCCGATCACTATATCGACCTTCCCCGTTTTGAGGTCATTGATGATGGCACGCTGCACACGGGGGGGACGAAAACGACTTAAGCAGGCAACATTGACGGGATATTGCTCAAACCGACTGCAAAAGGTAGCGTAATGCTGCTCGGCAAGAATGGTGGTTGGGACCAGCATAGCTACCTGTTTACCGTCATTAACCGTCAAAAAGGAGGCCCGCAGGGCAACTTCTGTTTTACCGTAGCCCACATCACCGCACACCAAGCGGTCCATGGGGGTCGGTTTTTGCATGTCACTGATCACGTCCTCGATGGCCTTGAGCTGATCAGCGGTCTCTTCATAGGTGAATCCCGCCTCGAATTCCTTGACATAGCTGTCAAGGGGCGAAAAGGCAAAGCCCTGCTCGACGTTGCGCCGGGCATATAGCTTGAGAAGTTCCCCCGCAATTTTCTCCGCTGATTTTTTTACACGCGCTTTTACCCGCTCCCATGATTTCCCGCCCAGGCTGTCGAGCACCGGCACAATTCCGTCCACCCCCATGTATTTTTGCACGACGCCCATGCGATCAACAGGCAGATAGAGTTTATCGCCCCCCTTGTAGGTGATGACTAAAAAATCATTGGTGATGCCGTCAATACTCAATTTGACAAGTCCGCCGTACTGGCCGATACCATGGTCATCATGTACAATGAGATCATCTTGTTTTAATTCCTGGAAATCGAGCAGCTGGGGGCGGGGTCCGGAAGGGGAGGATTTACGAGGGTGATGCCGCACCCCGAAAACTTCATCATCAGTGATGACGGCCAAATTTTCTTCCGGCCACACAAATCCACTGGAAATTTGACCGATACAGATGCAGACCTTTCCGTTGCTATCGCTGAGTTCGGAAAAGTCACTCACACGCATTATCTGAAGGCCATAAGGGGTCAGCAGGGCGTCGAGCCTGACAACCTGGGATTGGGTCCGGCAGACGGCAAGTGTTGTGAAGCCGCCCTGCTGTTTGTCTGTCAGCCATTTCACCAGCGGCCTCAACAGTTGCTCATTTTCACGGGGATTTTTAAGCTCCCGGCTCAGGTCTGTGTTATTTTCAATGGCGGCTTCAAATCGGTATGGAATGACCCGGTAAGGATCTTGGGTTTTTAATACATCGAGCACCTTGAATGTGAGCGGTTTTTTTTCTGACATGAATGCGGCCGCCTGGGACCATTGCAGGTAGAGTTGCCGGGGTTCGACACATAGTTTTTTCTCGTCGCAAGATGAATTAAAATTCATGAAGATCCGATCTTCGGTCTCTTTGGCGACTTTTTCCAGTTCTTCAATCTGGTTGGTCACAACCAGCGAATCCGGAGGAAGGTAATCAAATAATGTATCCAGCTTAGGGTAGATTAAGGGTATCAGGCTCTCAATCCCGGGCAATTCCCCATCATTTCTGATCTTGTCGATAATGTTTCTGGCAGAGGTCACCGGTACTTCGCGTTCATTCGCCAGAGCCCTGATACGGCTGATAATATTCGGCAGAGAGGCCGCATTCAGGATCACTTCTTTGGCTGGCAATATGACTGCCTCACCAATATCTCTAATTGTTCGCTGGGTTGAGGCCGCAAAAAATCTGATGGATTCCACCAAGTCCCCGAAAAACTCAATTCTCAATGGCTCCGGGTAAAGGGGGGAGAAAATATCGACGATCCCGCCTCGAACACTGAAATCTCCGGGTTCCTCAACGATGACCGTTTTCGTGTATCCGCCTGATATTAACTTTGCAATTAACTGATCTCGGTCGATTTCCTCGCCGGCGATGACCAGCTCGGCATAGCGATTGATTTCATCTTTGGGAATAATTTTTTGTAGCAAGGCGTCCACTGTGGTCACCACAATCGAAGGAACCTGAGATTCCAACATACGGTATAGGACACTGATACGATGCCCGGCGGTTTCATTGTGGTAGGAAAGAAATTTAAAGGGCAAGATGTTGTAGGGTGGGAAAAACAAGATCGGCGTTTCAGAATTTCCGGTAAAAAACACCAGATCCTCGGCGAAACGTTCCCCTTATTTGACCGAGGAGACGATCACCAGAATCGTTGCTCGCAGTTGCCGGTAAATCCTGGAAATCAGATAGGCTTTTTCTGAGCCCGAAAACCCGATACATTCGAAACCGCGATCTCTTTCAGGCAGTTTTGCCAGTAAAGTTTCGGATGAAATTAATTCTTGATTTTCAAACATAAATCACTTATTTAAAACGGCATCTGTATCCGGTTTTATAAAGCCGCAAATCAGCGTCCACCAGCAGAGCTGGGGGTATGAGGATGGCCTCTATAAGGAGCCAGGACCATCTCTGCTGGTCACCGCCGATTTTTACACATCGAGCCGACGTAGCTCAGTTGGTAGAGCAGCTGATTCGTAATCAGCAGGCCAGCGGTTCGAGTCCGCTCGTCGGCTCCAAATAATTTAAAGGGAATTCAGTTAGTTAAGCCGAATTCCCTTCTTTATTTATAAACCATAAAAGTCGGCAAATCAAGGCGTATAAGAGCCTTTTCGCAGAAAATTATAGAAAAAAATTAGAGAGACGAGTCGCTTTGGCAATAAAAAAGGCAGCGCCGAAAAGCACTGCTTTTTTTTTTCAATAAGTTGCTTGACATAATCTCGATATCCATATATTCTTTATAATTACAGGATGTTCGGGGATATCGGAATGGATCGGTGCCCCCCATTGAAAATAGCGGGAATTTTGGGTGCTTTATTGCCCAAAATTAAGATTTCGAAATCATTGTAGACGGAGAGACGTGAATGGAAGATAGAGAGGACCTGAAATTGAAAGCTGAACTTGAAGAAATAATGAAAAGTGTTGATAATATAATGAAAAAAGTTGAATCAGTTATGCCAAAAAAAGAGGAGGACACCCAGCCGCAAAGCGAGTAAAAATCCCCTGGTCCGAAAAACCGGGTTTTCAAAATTAGAATTTTTTCTTGGAGGACTTACCATGGCCTTGACCAAAAGTGAAATCGTTGCATCAGTTCACGACCTTGGGTTTACAAAGAAACAATCAGTGGAAGTTATTGAAAGCTTGCTAGAAATCATCAAACGCACGCTGGAGTCGAGTGAGGATGTCCTGATTTCAGGATTTGGAAAATTTTGTGTCAAAGATAAGGCTAAACGAAGGGGCCGGAACCCTGCTACCGGTGAGGATTTGACCCTCAGAGGACGAAGAGTCGTCACCTTTAAATGTTCCGGCAAGTTAAGAAACAAGATTGACGGTTTGAAGAACCCGGAATAGCTCCCTGACCCGGATAAACCGAAAAATGCCTAAACTGGGCTAAAATGCCTAAAGATTAATTCCATGGGCTTTCATTTTGGTGAGCAATGAGGGATGGCTGATTTCCAGTAGTTTTGCAGCCCGGGTGCGATTACCTCCGGTTTCATCGAGTGCCCGGGTAATAAGTTTTTTCTCCACAACTTTCTGAGCATCTTTTAAAGATAACCCCTCAAAGACGGTTTCCTTCCGAATGTGCATATCCTGGTTTGCCAATTCTGCAGCGAAATGATCGGTCAGTAGCAACGGGTCGTCGGCAATCACCATCGCTCTTTCAATCGCATTTTCCAACTGCCGAACGTTACCGGGCCAATGAAATTCAAGCAGCCGGGCCATGGCATCCGGTGCCAATCCGGAGATTTCTTTACCCAGAATTCCATTGAAGCGGCCAATAAAATGCTTACACAAAAGGGGAATGTCTTCGGTTCGTTCGCGCAAAGGCGGAATTTTTACCGTCATGACATTCAGACGATAGTAGAGATCTTCGCGAAAGCGGCCCTTTTGGACTTCTTCGTCGAGATTTTTGGATGTGGCCGCGATAACGCGAGCATCAATCTGCAGCGACTTTGAACTGCCCACCGGTCGAATCTCATTTTCCTGTAAAACCCGCAAGAGTTTAACCTGCAGGGACAGGGGTAATTCTCCGATTTCATCCAGGAATATGGTACCGCCTTCAGCCTCTTGGAACAGGCCTTTTTTATTACGATCCGCACCCGTAAAGGCCCCCTTTTTGTAACCGAACAGCTCGCTCTCAAGCAACGATTCAGGAATTCCCCCGCAGTTTACGGGAACAAACGGCCCGGCCGCCCTCACACCGCCGAAATGGATACCTTGTGCGACCAGCTCCTTGCCGGTTCCGCTGTCGCCAAGTATCAGCACGGTGGTCTTGTACTGGGCGGCTTTGGCCGCCAATTGGATTACGGACTGCATGGCCTTGCTTTTGGCCACCATTTTGCCAAAAGTATAATCGCCCTCAATTTCTTGAATCCGTTCTTTTAGCATCCGGTTTTCTGCTTTCAAGCGCTCCCGCTCTTCGGCCTTCTTCAACGTCAGATAGACTTCATCGGATTTAAAAGGCTTTGATATGTAATCATACGCACCTGATTTCATTGCATTGATTGCCGTTTCGATACTTCCGTACGCGGACATCATGATGATGGTGGCGTCTCCGATCCGATCCCGGGATAATTTCAAAAATTCCATCCCGTCCATATTGGGCATTTTGATATCACACAGTATGAAATCGTACTGCGACTGTTGAATCATCTCCAGGCCCTTGGCTCCGTCAGCAGCGGTTTCCACCTGGTAACCGGTCTTCTTGAGGACTGTCGACAACATATGACGCATGTTCGCCTCGTCATCGATTATCAGCAGTCGTCTTTCTATATCCTTGACTGTCATTTTAATAGATTGCATCCTAACCCGGATAAACCGGAATAATTTACCACCAAAACACCAAGGCACCAAGATTACAGTGAAATTTATTGATTCTATATTCATTATAGATCCAATAGGTTAAAATATATTCCATCATTTTCTACCTTAATTCTTTAGTGGCAATACCCTTTTTTTAATTTAAACCTCATCTAATCGCCGCCACTGGCCGCGAACGTCCAACATCGAAAGCCGAATGATGGTGTTCTGTCTGTTTTAAAATGACCTTGCGAAGCAATTCCACCCTTCGTCATTCGATATGTGTTATTCAATATTCGATATTCAATGGTTTATTTTACTTAATAAAATTATAATGTTAAGTCTTAAAAACTAGATACTTAGATCAAATTCTTCTGTTCTGGTTTGTGGATTGGCAAAGTTATTTTCATGGTCGTTCCCCTGCCGACCTCACTTGTCGCGGACATAGTTCCGCCCAGACTCTCTACAATCATGAAACTGACCGAAAGGCCCAGACCCGTTCCCCTGCCGGGATCTTTGGTGGTACAAAAAGGATCGAAGATATTATCCAAGTGTTTCTCGGCGATACCCGGCCCGTTATCGCTAAATATGATTTTCAGCCAGGCAGCGGAATTCATGGAATCAGGATCGCCATTGGTACCAAGCGTTGTGGTTATTTCCAGCTTGCCATCGCTGTTTTCGTCCATCACTGAAACGGCATCCGCGGCATTGATAATCAGGTTTAAGAATACCTGCCGCAGCTGATCGGAATCGGCCAGCACGGTGTCATTTTCGGCAGCCAGATTAAGCGCCAATTCAATATTCGATATGAGCGGCTGAACCCGCAAAACGCTGGCCGTATCATGGATTAATTGGTGGACCGAAACGGCCGTACGATTCGAACTGGAAGGCCGCGATACCTCCAGCAGCTGCCGTATGATGGTGTTGATGCGTTCGATTTCGGCCTCTGTGCGCCGAATATATTCATCACGCTCGGCTGCGGTAATATCCTCCTGTTTGAGCAAGTCCAAATAACCGATGACAATTCCGATGGGATTTCCAATTTCATGGGCGACGCCGGCCGACAATCTGCCCACGGAAGCCAATTTTTCAGCTTGAATGATTTCCTTTTGGGCCTTTTTTAGTTCCAGGTTCGATTTTTCAAGGGACAGAACCGTAGAGCGCAGCGTTTCCTTGTCGGCCGAAATTCGCTTGAGCATGAGATTCAATGCCTTGGACAGCCGGTTGAGTTCGTTGTCTTCCTTGCGCACCGAAAATATGAATTCATCGTCTTCCTTGTAGTCCTCCGCGCGTTGGGCCAATCTGCCTAGCGGCAGCAGGTAAAGCTTGGAGATTCGGTGAATTCCAATATACGTCAGAATGGCCAGATTAATAAAAATATAAATGAATATGATATGTTGCGAGTGCCTGAGCGCATTGTAGACATTTTCGAGCGGCAAAACGATGCTGACAGCACCGACGGTCACACGATCGTTTTGCAAGGGAGCGGATCGTATCAGTTTTGCGTTTTGTTTCCAGAAAATCCCCCAAGTGGTGCCGAGAAAATGATTCGCTTTTTTCCCCGTGGTTAGGGCCCGTTTCGTATACGCAACAAGATCGTTTTCTGAAATCTCCGATTGCCCGCCCCAAAAAACCGTTTCACCGCCTGCCTTCATGATCAAAGCACCTGCGATCTGGGAATCGATAATCATAGGACGCAACAACGACTCGGGTTCCAAACCGACCTTTTCCCCGTAATTTACAGGACCATTGGGCAAGTTTTCTTTGAGCAAAGCCAAAAGCAGGTCGGCCTTTGAAGACTCGGAGCGGATCAACTCACGCCGGAAGGTTGCCGTTGAGACCAAATCGATCAGGACCATCGCTACCAGCAACAGCATTGCGATGTTAATCGCAATTTTGGTTCTCAATCTGCGAATAAACATTAATATTAAATCTGACCTAAACCGGTTAAACCGGAAAATGAGCCAATCCGCCGTATGCGGATGAATTGACTAAAATTGTTAAACCATGAAAATATACCACCCCTAAACTGCCCTTGAAAAACAGTGAGCATTCAAACGTCCCTCCGCTTAGAAGGGGATCAAGGGGAATTAAAAATGAATCTGGCATGCCCAAGAGATGCAATTTTAGTGCCTGCGATATTTTTACTTTCTCTGATC
>JAAUYH010038214.1_pt1 | contig 10375 bp, 6 predicted proteins | sample 7278061 | NCBI WGS metagenome assembly JAAUYH01 (sample SAMN14350203, study PRJNA611818) | marine sediment metagenome | isolation source: surface marine sediment (0.6m) | place: French Polynesia: Moorea | collected 2018-08 | reverse complement strand
TTGGTTGCATACGGAGGTGTAGTTTCTTCACCATCTTGTGTGACATAACGTTCGTTATAGCACCTGAGTCGTACAATGCCATCGTAGATTCGGAATACACTTGTACTCGAACCAAAAGATGTCGATACATCGATATTCAATGAACTTCGTCCTTTCCAGCGAAGTTAACCACGGCCCTATCCATCTTGCCGGACAGGATCTTCTGCAATTCATTCTTTGCGAAATCAATATCCCCATGAGCAATATGGGGGAAGGTAATACCTGCTTGGGCTTGTACCAAGTTGTTGATAAGGTCATACTTCTCAACTCTCTTCCCAAGTTCGGAGATTAACATCTTGTTAGCAGACTTCTTCCATCCTTTCTGCTCTTCTTCGGAGCCTTACGAGTGACCGGGAAGTCGATGTTCATCCTCACAGCAATCGTAGGCTTTACCTGCGTTTTAGTGTAAGCATCGATGTCGTTCTGCGTCCATTGTTGCTTAGTAAGTGTTTCTTCATCTGCGGACCTCTTGAACGCTGCCACGTTATTTCTTCTTCAATCGGATCATCTTCTTTCACGAACATGATATTATTCTGCCCAGATGGCCCAGCTCCTTTAGCTTTCGAGGGCTCACTGTTCTTGGCGAACCTCACATGTTGTTTTTGTACAGCTTCGTTGCTCCTCTTGACGAAACAGATTTCGACAGTGTGGCCAACACGGTGGCAATACGTGCATGTAGGAGGCATATCGACCTTTGAGTGACACTCAAAAGCTCTATGGCCATTCTTGCCACATTTGTAACACTGTTACGGTGATTTTTGTTCAAAAAAATCATACGTACAGTAAGGACGGAAATGCTATGATTGGATTCAGAAGGTAAATTAATATGTTCTCGGGTGTACCAGAGGAAATTAACTCTGTGATCGAGAATCCTTTGCTATGTGCAATTCAAGTTAGATATTTTCAGAAAATTCAAATTATAAGAGGAGAGGGAGGAAAGAAGAAGAGACAGTTTTTCTAATCGAGCTCACTCCGAGTGAACTTTCAACCTTTTCGTTTGTACAAGTTTGTTTCTCGCCTTTTGTTGAAAACTGAGACTACAAACACACTGGCTACGCCTGCTTTGAAGCACGTCTTGGCTACTTCATCGTCATCAAAGAAAGATTTTCTACCTGCTTACATAGTTCATCAATCTTGATTTCCTTCGGGTCTTTATCGAATTTCTTCGTCTGCTGAAAGATCGGAACTGCTGTCCCATCCACCATTTTGATGTTTGCGGCATATTCCAGGAATGCTTTCTTAATGCCTTCGTAGTTCTTAGACCCTCGGAACAACAAAAACCGGAAGAACATCTGGTCAGATTTCAAGGCGTCTCGGTGTAGCTCGAATTTAACATTCTTCCCATCTTAGCTTGGTTGCAGACCTTATCGGCTCTTGACAAGAAGCTCGGAATATCTCCTCCGTCATACCGGAGGGTGAGAGCTTCTCTCATTATCTTGGACTCAGTTTTTTGGGTCGAGAACTTCTCTAGCATCACCTTCATAACTAGACCGTAGTCCTTGACTTCTTCAGTGGGAGCGTTGTAGGAATCAAAGGCCGTTTCACTCAGATAGGCTATAATCTTTTCATCTCTCTCACTGTCCGGCAAACTTTTAATCACAACATTCTAGAAGAGTTAGAAGAACTTTCGGTCATCTTCAATACCCTTGAACGCAGTTAGCTCACTGGGATTATTCATTGCAGATCCCGTCGGGATCACCAATGTAGTTTCAGGTTTTGAAACAAGGCGAGAAATAAACTTCTACAAACGAAAAGGTTGAAAGTTTACTCGGGGTGAGCCAAATACATTTCTCTCACCTACCATTATCTTCGTATGGAACTAGGCGTCCAAAATATCGGACCAAGAGTGAAGATATCCAAAGTTTTAGGCCGTGAATTTTTCTCTGTACGGTTGAATCGCAAAGATACTATTTCTTGTAAGATTTTGCCATTAGGTAACTGGATTTATTTTAATTTTTCTTTCTAGCTCTGTTCCAGAAAAGAACAATACTTTCATCAATTTTATGAGCTCTATACCATATTGTATGGAAGATTAATCGCATTCATCAGATCTACTTTCTTTTTGGTCATAGAGCAAACTATCTGAATTAGGATGGTGCCTTCTTTGAGGTTTTCAAATCGAGATCTGCGCTACTCGATATCTTATCGAGGTTAAAATTAGACCAGCATTACCTATAGGTCTGATCATTTTTTTGCTTCTTTCCTTAATTTCCATGCAAGATTAAAGTCCATCAGAGTTGATTTTTCAGAGATTAGAAAAGCTCTAGAGAAAAATTAGGAATACAAACTTACTCTATATCTTTTTGTGGCCCACTCAATTATTAGAAATTCCTTCGAATAACAACTGAATAAATGTCTCAATTCTGCTCTACTACCAGGCTAAGATTAAAATTCGCTCTTGTCAGAAGAATTTTGACCTTGCTATGTGAATAAAGTTATATTGGCTTCCTAACAATGAGATATTTATAGTTAATCAGTTACAGCGTAAAAATCATCAACGTAAGAATCGAATTTCATAAGCGTTCTGCACTCCTATTGATTCGAAAACGGTCTAATGCAGAAATAATTCAGTATACCACTTAACTATTGCACTCTCAAAGAGATGTCTGACTTCATAATTCTTAGAAACATTAAATTTAGTGAGTATGCTTCCTTTTTTCTTTAGCAAGACAATGCTGTTGGTTATGAACCGAGAGAAATCAATTCGACGCTAGAATCAATAACGGGATTCATAAATTTTTTTTCGAGGAAATCAAATACAAACCTTATATCTTGTAATGGACGATTGTTCGATTTCATGATAAGTGAAAACACAATATTCGAAGAGAGAAACTATTCCTCAAGCGAATGTATATTGTTGAAAATGATAAAAGTATACAACAATGAATCCTACTTCAATTTTCTGTGTGAAAGGGAAATTTCTATGTAAACGATGCTGTATCTGCAATAGACTCTGTATTTCCTATGTGCATGGGTCTTATTGTCGCATCGCATAAGGCTTCAGTGAAATTTTGTAGTTCCTGCACACTTCACTATGTTCCGTTACCAAAAAATACTGCATTACTGAGTTACATTGAAAGGATTCTGTATACTTCTACTTCTCTAAAAAATTTTCAGCTCGATCCATGGACATCAACAATTTGAGAATCAGCTCAGTCGATATTAACACTTTTCAAACAACCGTAAACGTTCTCATTTTAAACAAAATTGGTAAAACAGGTCAGTGGCTAAATTTTGATTATAACGAAACTAGGCTGGATTTGTTCGAGTGTACAGAGCTCCATTTTTCTTTCGGGTACTTTATTTCGTAACTTTTTTCAGAGTGCACTTCAATCAAACTTTTAATTTTGTTGTGAAAGGGCTATTTTCATTCAGTTTTTGCTTCCTAAAGTATCATGAGTTGTTGAAATAATTGTATCTTACACAATTGTCCTTTGTTCATTTTGTTTCTGTGGGAATGAGGTTTTCACAACTCTACTTCCTTCCGAAGAGTTCAAAAGAGTGAAAATGTTTGATTTAGACGTGAAACAATGGTTTTCCTAGACCCTAATCCTTCTTTCTAAAGTTATCGACGCAATAGCGAGCTAAAGTTTTCGATTGACCTTGGAGCAAGCAGGGTAGACCTTTGGACGATCGAGCCATGTTTACAATTGAAATTTTAGTAAATAATACTTCTCACTAGTGTTTTCAGATGTGTTCTGAATTCCTCGATTGAACACACGCTATGAAAAATGTCTTCATAGGAAGATTCTGTGTTTTGATAGTCAAGCATTGCAACTACGTAGAGATCGAAAATCCAAGCCGTAGCACAATAATAGAAATGTTGGAGCTGCACATATTTTGACGAAAACGTTGTAGGTATACAACGCGATCAATGGTAACAATATACGTATACCGACATTGAAGTCGACGCGGAGAGTGTCCCTCAGGTTACATCATTTAATGGGTAGTCAACATTTCTGAAACCGATGCATCATGCTCAAGAGCAGATACACCCGGTTATTTAATTCCTGACAGAAGGAGACAGGTTCTTTCAAACGTAATTTTACCGTAATTATTTATAGAATTTGGTCTACTGACTTGATCATTCATCGAAGAATATCTCAGTTTGTTCTGCATCAATATATTGCTGTCTCAATGTACTGGATCGGATCGGAGCTCTGCTTGCAGGATTCAGCTCAGTTTGTTCGCGTAGGGCCTACGCTTCATCGCGTCTTCCTTGCTCTTCGTATACATCCGCCAGGTGCGAAAGTATTGTTGCTACATCTCTGCTCAGTAATCGTAGCATCAAAATACTCTTCTCAAAAAGCTCGGCTGCAGACTCAAGAATCTTTTGCTTGTAATGCACAAATTCAATATTCCTGTTGCTGCACGCAGCGCCGCCGGCCCGCAAGTAGATGAAGAGCGCGTCGCCCGCCGTCGACCGCCGATGAGCGGGAGGCAGGCAACCGCCGAAGTTAGAAGGTAGAGGTTGAAAACGTCGCCCTCCTTCTTCGCCAGTACGGGTGACCGCTGGTAGTTGAAGAGGTAGGCACAACAGCCGATGGTCCCGGGGAAACCCAGGCTGGTCATGGTAATAATTTCGTTCGCTCGAGCCACTGTCAGCTCCTGTGTAGAACCTTCCAGGAACTCTATTATTTTTTGAATACTTCTCGATATTTTCCATGACTGAATTCTAACTACTTTCTGATTGGCTGTACCGGACAGTTATCGAATGCTGAAAAGTCGTAACTCGGGCTCAAAAAGGACGGGGAAAAAATTTCGCGCGATATCCCTCGAAATCGATCCAAGTACGGAATACCTACCGCAGAGACCAATTTATGACCTTGCCGGAATCGAACCAGGAACCTCGGCAACCGGTATCCTGGCTGTGGCGTTTTGAGAGCTGCCCCTCTAGGCTACGCGTCTCTGGTCTAGTGATACTCGACCAATAGTAGTGCTGATATTCCTGCCACGACGCCGTGTCAACCATGCTTAATCGATATCGCAGTTTCACAGTGCGGCTTGTTAGGCCAATATATCTCATGTTTCATCTTCAGGCTCTGTTTGTGCTTCTCCAAGTCCTTGTCCAGCTTACCTAGGGATTGATATAGAAGTCCAATGTTGGAAAGAGGCCTTGCGACCTGTGGGCTCGGGATGGCATGTTCAAAGATTGTTCGATACATTCTCAGGCTCAGTTCGTGCTTCTCCAATACCAAGTATAGTTTCCCTAGTGCTTCATCCAGAAATCTAAGGTTGTTCAATGATGCCGCAATATTTGAGTTTGACATATTAGGTAAATAGACAGCAAGCATCATTTTCAGGCCTTGATCGAGTTCGTCCTACGCTTTGTTCGACTTAACTAGGCCTAGATAAAAGGTTCCGAGGTTTTCGAAGGACGTTAGAATGTCTGGGTGCGGCTCGTTAGATCTACAGATCACAAGCTGCATTTGTATGGCCTGTTCAAACTTTTCTGACGCCTTTTCTAACTCATCTAAGGCTTCATACAAAACTTCAAGGTTGTTGAATGACATTGCTACGTCCTGGTGCGGCGCGTCATGACCGTCGGTAGCCCGATACATTTCCAGGCTCTTTTCGTGAGCTTCAAATTCTTTGTTTAGCTCACCTAGTGCCTGATACACGAGTCCGAGATTGTTTAGGGGCAACGTGATGACATGGTGCTGTTTGTTGGGCCCATAGATATCTAACATTATTCCCAGGTTGTCGTCGTACTTCGACGTCGCCTTTTCGAGTTTACCACAGTCTTTTCACAGAGCTCCTAGGTTGTTGGGTGCCAATGCGACGTCAAGGTGCGGCTTATTAGGTCCATGTAGTGCTCGATACATTTATAGGGTCTTTTCGTGCTCCTCCAGAGCCTTGTCCGGCTTACCTTGAGCTCGTTACAAATTTTCAAGGTTGTTGAGGAACGTTGCCATTTCAGTATAGGGGTTGTTTGGTCCGTGGATCACGCGATAAATTAGTAAGGCCTGTTCGATCTTAGAAGCTGCGCCGTTGAATTTTTCACTGCTCAAAATATCAAGCCCCAAGGCAAAGTACGCGACGGCAAGACGAATTTATTTTTCTTTCCATCCACTTGGACGAAACACCTATCAAACAGTTGCCCAATATAGCTTCTATTTCCGTTCACCGCTTGTCGATTGTGGATTGTATCCACTAATTGCTCCCACAACTGAACTTCTTCCTCAACTTCCCCCAGGAACTTTGTCACCATGCCACAATACCAAAACTGTCCTTGAGTTTTGAACAAAATGAGATTTCGGAGCCCTGAACCGGAAGCGTATGGTGAGCTATTAGCGCTGTGGCATGTGCAGCAATCTCGCGATGAGTGTTTTTATAATGCACAAAAAACTCTCTGAATGAGTTGCCTTTCTTCTTGAGTTCATTTTCCGCTGCTTCATGCACACAGAACAACGCGAGATTGTGCACCCCATTCCACGCAACTGAGCCACATTCAAGAGTCTTTGCAACAAATCAGATTCGATTTCTGATTTCTTTTTCTATAGATATTGAAACTATAACTCATTTCTTGAGCTTTGAATACCAGTGTTTACTGTTATTTAATGTTCCATATTGTAATACAGAGCTAATATGAGTAAGGCAAAAATCCTTTCGTGTCTCTACAAAAAGATTTATAATTTTTGTTAACGGCTAAATTTTTGACACTAAAATTGGACTGTGTGGAAATGTCTCACACAGTATTCTATACTATTCGTTTTGCACCAGCTGGAAATTTATAGTATCCCTGTTGTAATCCTGTTTCTGTAACAAAATTTGATTTCACAAATTGGATGCTGCTTGATAAACCAATATAAGAGGAATTTTTGATTTCGAGTGAGTTAAAATTTCAGCATTCCATCCAAATCTCTGAACGTTTTTCTTTTATAACTGATGAAATTTAATGAAGTTAAATCTAGTTTTTGAAACATTATTTTTACCCATCCATTTGCTGCTGAAAGTTTTTTGCGATAATCCGATCGGCCAATCCCATCAAATAAAAGTACCTTTCCAAGAATCGAGGTTGATATCCAATTCACAACGCCAAAACACGTGGAAAATCAAGTCGCAGACACATTCGTTGTTCCAAGCACATATAACAAACTCATTGCTTTCCGTGAATTTGGACGATACACTGAAATAAAATTGTGATTAAAAACTCAGACTCATCGATTTGTACTGAAAATCAATATGGGAATAGCAAGTTATCTGCGAGAAATTTCAAGATTAGCACAATCGAATAGTATGCTGCATCATAGAATAGCAATCTCTCCTTGCTTTCTGTGAGACATAGGTTCATTTAACCGCCCGCCGGTTTGAAAATTTGATAATATTTAGTATAGACATATTGACTCAAAATCTTGAGCATGATTGCCATCCATGCATGATATAAATTCCTTTGCCCTTCGCTAAATCCGGGTATGCGAATACAACATCGAGGAAAGAAGTCTCTTCGGTATGTTCCGTGAATAAGTGATGTTTGAGCAATGAAAATCAAAGACAAGGAAGTAAGCTTTCCTCCAATATTTGCCAATGTTCGAAAATAATGCAGACCGTGAACTATGACTTAAGTATAGATAATATTCTGAAGTAATGGACCTGCTCATAAACTTTAATCTTACGATCATGGACTGGAATTTAAACTAATTCAATTCCTATTTGCCCAGGACACGCTAGAGAATTTATGGATAATTAGATCATAGCATGAATCAATTGAGTCTGATCCACTGTCCTATTTGCAGAAGAGAATAAAGAGGACAGCAAGCTCTCACCTGTCAGTGCAGCACTATTTTGTCTCCTAATGCTATATTCAATGACAATAAAAAATGCTTACTAAGGAAACATCTATCAGTCTCTATTGCTTTTATTGGTACCAATTAGTACGACACAGTTCTTCATGATTTAGGAGTATGCACATATTGCCGAAGCACGCAAAACCTTTTGAAGTACAATTACTTCATGGGTCAAACAATATGATCGAACGAACCATTCTAAACAATGAAAACAAACAAACAATACAGCTTGTCCAGTATCATTCGAATGAACAGTAAATTTTTTTGGGTTGAGCGCAGCTAAATTAATTCTAAGATTTTGGTTTCTAACGTGTCCTGAACTTTGCATACACATTCGGAACGCACCGTTTGGAAAAACAGATAATGAATACATGTCGTCCCATTTTTTGTGGGTAGGTTTATTTTTGATATAGTGCGCTGACGAGATAGTTATGGCAACGAAAAGTTTTAATTGGAAAACTCAACGGTTTAACAATCAGATGATCATCGAAACTCGTGCGTGATTAGGCAGAAGACTTTTTCCATCATGGTAAATTTCAAGTTCTAACTTTTTGAATGATAATCTGAAGAGATATTTATGGTTTCATTTTTCTCGGTTCTCACATGAGTTTTGATGATACTGATATTGGCAAGACTGGTCCAACATCATTTTTGAGCAAATAGTTCTGATCCAAATTGTATTAGGCTGGATAAAGATAGGAAATCGATGCGATAATTGAAAACAATAAACAGATTTTGAGTTAACGGACCTTTTCCACCTGATCGATTTCTATTAGTACCTTTCTCCTTGTATCGAACGAAAAAGTATTGCCAAATAGTGAGACACCTATTTCGAAGATGGTTATCCTGACAATTGGTAGATGATGAGAAAATATACTCCAATTAAGTACTGAGAAAACTATGCAGAAATTATATGACTCTATGACCTAATCAAATGAAGATTCAGATAATTTTTCATATTGACAAAGAATATCAGATGCTCTCTAAATCTGCATGTATATGTTCTTAATCGATCGCATGTCAACCTTATGTTTCACAAGAAATCTATTTGTTTTGGAATTATTACAGACCTGTAGAATTAGGTTTCACTAATCTCTCTGCCGCAAAATTTCATCGGTTTGGTGTATGATACATAACTGAAGATAATTCGATTATGGCTTTTATTTATCCTTGCGAACCCGAGAGAGTCATAAGAGACAAATTAGGCCAGTATCAGTTACGAAATGCTACATCATTTAATACAGCTCGATCCTTCTAGACTGAGTGACTTTGCATTCACAGGTAATCAACCATTGAACGGGACTCACCAATCAACAATAAGTAATTCCTAAGTATGCAAGTAAAAGAGAATCATGGAAAAGCTGCGTTCTGGTGCAAAAAATGCAATGCATGACTCCACATCCAGCGAGACTCCTATACAGCATACTGGTGGTATCAGCCAAGTAGTTGCTCGGCAGGCAGGGTTCGATTGAACATCGACAAAAAAACGTAAGGGGTATACATTAACATTAAGTACCTCGTAAGAAGTAGCCCAATATTTAGTAGGATGTTTGGTGATAAACTCAGTGTTCAGAATGATAGATCCATTGCATTTCGTGATTTAAAAATTGGCATTTCGAAAACTCATTCAAATAATACTGCAGTAATAGGCTTCCAAGCAATGACCTGCAGGGAAACGCAAAACTCTCCAACTTCAATTGAGTTTCGGAAGTGAGAAGAGAAATAGACAGGATTCTTCTCATCCCCTCACATCATATTGGCTAATCGCTTCAACTCTGCACCCTTGACGTTTTCCAGAAGTGTCTAGTGACGATAAAAATTTATCATGTGAATAGCCTTGTAACCGTCACCTCTTAACCCGTTCGGAGTGTTATTGTCAACCAATTCTTCATGCTTGACATGGAAGTTCAACAGAATGTAGCCAAGCGAAGCTTAATTACACAAAAATATTGTTAATCAAGCAACATTCTAATTAATACACTGCTGCGGCGTCTTTCACGCTTCGTCTCTCGCCAGTTGAATCGAGTTCTCAGCGCGTCAAAAAGTGCCAATTTCGTCTTCCAAATCTACAGGTCTACCTCGTCGTAGCCGAGTGGACAAGATGCCGACACTCAAAAAGTCTTGCATCTGATCTCCAGAACTAGACGCCGTTCGCACCGTGAAATAGTTGCACTCCGTGCATTGCGGTTTGGCCGCCGACGAATTCTTTTTCTGCTGTCTCACACGACAATAAATTTCCAGGGCAATACCCACCATCATGGCTACCAATGCGACAGTCAGCAAGGCAGCACCAAACCTGAACAACTTCAATTTAGTGGCACACTTGGCCACCCATACCTCTGCTACACCCAGGTCCAGTTTAGAGTCCAGGCCGTAGACTAGTGTGCTCGACTCTGCAATAGTCTTGCCACTTAACCGTACCATCTCGATTCCTTTGATGGCGAGAGGTAGACAAGCTATAGAATCTGTAGCAAGAAAGTAAAGATGAATTGTCGTATCAAGGTTGAAAAACAAAGCAGATGGTATGAGTGTAAGAGAGCAGGGCAGCA
>JAAUYH010135004.1_pt1 | contig 10380 bp, 10 predicted proteins | sample 7278061 | NCBI WGS metagenome assembly JAAUYH01 (sample SAMN14350203, study PRJNA611818) | marine sediment metagenome | isolation source: surface marine sediment (0.6m) | place: French Polynesia: Moorea | collected 2018-08 | reverse complement strand
TCCGGTCCCGCCACAAGGCGGCATCGGGGCCGTTCTTGATTCCGGGGGGAACAGGATGGGCGCGCCGGCAGCCGCGATCGCGACCGGTCGCGGGCGGTGGTGGATCGGCATCGCCATGCTCTTGGCGCTGGCGGCCGGGCTGTCCGGCTGCGGGCTCGATGGCGAGCAGGCGAGGCTGTGCCGCGCGCTCATCCCGGCCTTCGAGGGGTCGGCGGACGTCACGATCTTGCGCCAGGCGGCGGACCCGTCCGCGCGCCATGCGGTGATCGTCGACTACCGAGCCGAAGGGGGCACGCAGCACTGGGTCCTGTGCCGCTTCGCCGGCGGTGCCCTGGATGCCGACCGGCTGCGGCTTACCGGTGTGGCGACCGACCGGGACGGCGCGCTGTCGCCGATCCGCCTGCAGATGCTGCGCGTCTGGCTTGGCGTCTTCGAGCGGCCCGCCTCCGGCGACGGTGAAAGCGGGTGGGGGCGCTCGCCGGGGGTCGCCGGCGCCTATTTCCTGCAGCAGCTCGTCAACGGCACGGTGATCTCCTGCATCTATGGCCTGCTGGCGGTCGGCTACACCCTGGTCTACGGCATCATCGGCCGGATCAACCTCGCCTTCGGCGAGATGGCGATGGTCGGCGGTTTTGCCACGGTGATCGGCGCAACCCTGATCGCGGCGCTCGGCGGCATCGCGCTGCCGGCCGCCCTGCTGTCGGTCCTGGCGCTCGCCATGCTGGTCGGGGCGGTGCATGGCTGGGCGACCCAGCGCCTGGTGTTCCGACCGCTGCGCGGGACCTCGACCCAGGCACCGCTGATCGCCACCATCGGCCTCGCGATCGGACTCCAGGAATATGTCCGGCTGGTCCAGGGCGCGCGCGACCACTGGCTGCAGCCGATCTTCACCGATCGGGTCGACCTCGCCACCGCGGACGGGTTCACCGCCTCCATCGGCACCGGCCAGTTCGTCATCATCGCACTGACGGCCGTGCTGTTCACCGGACTGAAGTTGGGGCTGGCACGGACCGGTCTCGGCCGGGCCCAGCGCGCCTGCAGCGATGATGCCGGGATGGCGGCGCTGGTCGGGGTCGACGTCGACCGCACGGTCGCCTGGACCTTCGTGATCGGCGCCGGTCTGGCGGCGACGGCCGGGTTCGTCATCGCCACCTATCTCGGCGGCGTCAATTTCTTCACCGGCCATCTGATCGGCTTCAAGGCGCTGACCGCCGCCATCGTCGGCGGGATCGGCTCGGTCTCGGGCGCCCTGATCGGCGGCATCCTGATCGGCATGCTGGAGACCTTCTGGTCCGGCTACCTGACGATCGCCTACAAGGACATCGCCGTGTTCGGCGTGTTGACGCTGGTGCTGATCTTCCGGCCGAGCGGCCTGCTTGGCCGGCCGTCGCCCCTTGGCCATGGCGCATGATTTTCATGCGGCCGGACTTGGCCCCGGCCGCGAGTTCCGCCATGTTCATCGTGGAACCCATTGACCCCGAGGCGGTGAACACCGCCAGGCATCGCAAGAGCGGATTGCATGAGCGAGAAGATCACCAAGCCGGAATCGGAATGGAAGGCGCAGTTGACGCCGGAGCAGTACCGGGTCACCCGAAAGAAGGGCACCGAGCGCGCCTTCACGGGCGAATACTGGGATAGCAAGGAGCCCGGCACCTATCGCTGCATCTGCTGCGGCAACGCGCTGTTCGACTCCGAGTCCAAATACGATTCCGGGACCGGATGGCCGTCCTTCTGGGAGCCGGTGGCCGAGGAGGCGGTGGCCACGGAGGAGGACCGCACATTGTGGATGGTGCGCACCGAGGTGCTCTGCGCCCGCTGTGACGCGCATCTGGGGCACGTCTTCGACGACGGGCCCGAGCCGAGCGGCAAACGTTACTGCATGAACTCGGCGGCGCTGGATTTGGAGCCGAAGAAGGATGAGCCGGCATGAGCGAGGATCACAGCGGCCGTCTGGCCGGCAAGCGGGCACTGATCAGCGCGGCGGCCCAGGGGATCGGCCGTGCCTCGGCCGAGGCTTTCGCGCGCGAGGGTGCCGCGGTGATCGCCACCGACATCAATGATGAAGCCCTGGCGGAGCTCGAGGAGGCGGTCCCGGGGATCGAGACGCGGCATCTCGACGTGACCGACTCCGCCGCCGTGTCGGCGCTGGCGGCCGAGCTGGGCGCCGTCGACGTGCTGTTCAGTTGTGCCGGCTACGTGCATCACGGGACCATCCTCGATTGCGAGCCGGCCGATTGGGACCGCAGCTTCGACCTCAATACCCGCGGCATGTATTTGATGATCCGCGCCTTCCTGCCGGCCATGCTCGACGCCGGCGGCGGCAGCATCATCACCATGTCGTCGCTGGCCTCCAGCCTCAGGGGCGTGGTCAACCGCTGCGCCTACGGCGCGAGCAAGGCCGCGGTGATCGGGCTCACGAAGGCGGTTGCCGCCGACTATGTGACCCGGGGTATCCGGTGCAACGCGATCTGCCCGGGCACGGTGGACACGCCGTCCCTGCACGACCGGATGCGGGCCCAGGGCGACTATGAGACGGCACGCGCGGCGTTCATCGCCCGCCAGCCCATGGGCCGGATGGCCCTGCCGGAGGAGATCGCCGCCCTGGCGGTCTATCTGGCCTCCGACGAGTCGGCCTATTGCACCGGCGCCACCCACGTGATCGACGGCGGCTGGAACATCTGAGACCGTCCCGTCGCTGCCTGTTGCAGCCCTGGATGCGCTGATCACAAAAACGTGATCGCGCCCTGTTCGGCGCCGCCAGGCCGTGCGGCATACGCCCTCGGCCGGGTCTGGCCTCGCCCCGCGCGAGCCTGAATCGCCTGGGTCTGTCGACCGGAGGCCAACAGGTCTTAGCGCGCCATGCGGCGAAATCAACCGGCGGACCGGGCCGGGCAGCGGATCAGCCCCGCCCTAAGCACCGCCGCTGATCCACCAGGCCGATCGCCCCGTATCGATCTTCGCACTCACGCAATCATTGGCGCCGCCCCAAGACCGGGTCCGGCTCCGTCTTAGGGAGAGCACTATGATTTCGATCCGCAAAATGGCCCTTGGTGTTGCCGTCGCCTCCTCCATGGCGCTGACCGGTGGAATGGCGCAGGCCAATGACATCGTCGAGATCGCCGCGAGCAATGGCAGCTTCAACACCCTGGTCGCCGCCGTGCAGGCCGCCGACCTGGTGGACGTGCTGAAGAGCGACGGTCCGTTCACCGTGTTCGCGCCGACCGACGAGGCGTTCGCGGCGCTGCCGGAGGGAACCGTCGAGACGCTTCTGCTGCCGGAGAACAAGGACCAGCTTGTCGCGATCCTGACCTATCATGTGGTTCCCGGCACCGTCATGGCGTCGGACGTCATGAACAAGCAGACCAGCGCCACGACGGTTCAGGGCTCGACCGTTCGCATCAACGCGCTGCAGGGCGGCGTCAAGGTTGATGGCGCCAATGTCGTGGCCGCCGACATCGTCGCCGACAACGGCGTGATCCACGTGATCGACCAGGTCATCCTGCCGTAAGGCACGCTTCCTTAAAGTCTCAGCGGCCCTCCTTACCCCCCAAAGGCCGCAGCGGGCGGGACAGTCAGTCCCGCCCTTTTTCTTTGCGTTGCCCGGCCCCGGCCGTCACGGGTGACAGCGGGTCGGACGCGGCCTATTCTCGAACCACTGGCGACGGCAGGGTGCGGAACGTGCCCGGGCGACAGGAGGTGTTCGGATGACGGAACTGGAACGGCAATGCATCGATGCCGGCCTGAAGATGACGGGCCAGCGTCGGGTGATCCTCCAGGTGCTGACCGAATCCGAAGACCACCCATCGGTCGAGACCGTGCATCAGCGGGCCAAGGAGATCGATTCCGCGATCAGCATCGCAACCGTCTATCGGACGCTGCACCTGCTGGATGAGATGAACCTGGTCCAACGCCACGACTTCAACGACAACTATTCGCGCTTCGAGGTCAATCTCGAGCATCACCACCATCTCATCGACCTGGAAACCGGCAAGGTCATCGAGTTCCAGAACGAGGAGCTCGAGGAGTTGAAGGAACACATTGCCGAGGCGCTGGGCTACGAGCTGGTCGACCACAGGTTGGAACTCTATGGCCGTAAGAAGAAGCGATAGGCCGATCGTGTTCGGCCGGGCCGAGAGCTGCGGCCCGAGCTCCGACCCCGACGGATGCTTCTGCCGGGCGGCCGTCGAGCGCGCCTATGCCGGCATGATCGCCAGCGGCGCGCCCAATTGCGTGGCCATGGAGGCGGCGACCCGAGTCTTCCGCTATCACCATCCGGATTGCTCGGCCCGGCACGCCCAGGACACGGTCGAGACCTGGCTGTTCACCGGTCCGCTGCATTGATCCGGGGCTGATCCGGCAACTCCATCGCGATCGCCATTGCCTCACCTGGAGGCGGTCGGCGGCTGCCCCAATGCAGGCGGAGGGCGACGTCGCGCATCGTGTCCAGCGCCACGGCGACGGCCAGCAGGAAACCGGGGCCACCGATCGCGCCCGGCAGCTGCGGCAGGAAAGCGTACAGCATCTCCGGGAAGAGATAGACGAGCGCCAGGAATGAGCCGCCGATCACGGAAAGCCTGAGGAGCTTGCCGCGGAGCGCGCGTTCCGTCTCCTGGCCGGGCGAGGCCCTCAGCAATCCTGCGCCCTTGCCTTGGAGAAAGCCGGCGGCCTTCTTCGGTTCCACCACGGCGAGCGAGTAGAGATACGTCATGGCGACGATCAGGATCGCCGTGACCGTGAGGCGCGCGGGGTGGCCGTGCCATGCCCAGGCGTACCATCCATCGATCCTGCCGCCGCTGTCGCCGTGCGCGATCAGCGTGAGGACATAGAAGGCGAGCGAGAGCAGCCACATCGCGATGACCGCCGATACGAGACCGCCATTGTTGATCCTCAAGGGAATCGTTGCCGTCGTGGCGGCGAGTGTCCTGTCGCCGACCTGCTGCTGTGGGAACCGGACCACCGCGAAGGGAACCGCGCGTTCCATCATGGCGATCAACGCAATGAGCGCGATCGCAAGGGCGATCAGGCCGCCCAATAGGCCAAGCGGTATGGCGCCCGTGCGGGTCAACTCAACGTAGGCAGCGAGGCTCCTGGGCAGGTCCGCGACGATGTCCGCGAACAGAATGAGTGCGACGCCGTTGCCGACCCCGTGCTGCGTGATCTGGTCCGCCAGCCAAATGATCACGACCAGGCCGCAGATCACGGTCAAGACGGCGATCGCCCGGAATACGCCGCCGGGCTCCGGAACGATCGGGCCCGAGAAGCTGCTGATGTATTCCAGGCCGAGCACCAACGCATGCGCCTGGAAGCCCGCCAGCAACAGGGCCAAAACCCGCGTGCCGAGTATGATCCTTTGCCGCTCCGACGGGCTGCCGGTCTCCATGGCCCGCAGCCGCGAGAAAGCCAGCGACGTCAACCGTACCAGCAGGGCCGCGGTCAGGTAGGGAACGACGCCGAGGGTGAAGATGGAGATCGTCTGCAGAACCCTGCCGGACCCCCAAGGAAAGGCATGAGGCAGCAGATGGTTCCCGTCGGCAAAGAGAGCCAGATACAGACCGGCATCGACGCCAGGCATCGGTATGTGGGTGCCCAGCGAGTACAGGGCGAGTGCGGCCAGTGTGATCCGGATGCGCCTCTGCAGATCTGTCATAGCCGATCCTAGAGTCCGAACCGGGGCCGCGTCGAATGGCCTCGGGACTGTGGAACGTCTCCTTGGCCAATGCAACGAGTCCCATCGAGGCCGTTTCAGCCCCGTGGTTTCCCGCCTCCTGCGCAGCGCGCCTTATCAGGCCGTTAACGAATTTCCTGTAGCCCGGGAACCGAGAGATTCCCGTTTGCAGGAAAGGCGGTGCGGTGATGGCTGGTCGGAAACGCTCGAAGGGACCCTCGCGGATTCCCAGGAGCCTCTCGGACAAGGACATCGTGACGACGCCCCGGATGGGGCGGCGACGGGCCATGTCGATGGTCGGGGCCAGCGTCGTGGGTGCCGCGGCGGCGACCGGGTGCGCGCCGACCGGCGGCGGCTATTCGACCGGCACCGGAATCACCGACGCCGACACCGGCGCCTATGCCGATCTGGCCGGCCGCGGCCGGGGCTCCGGCCGTGGCGCCGGGATCACCGACGCCGACACCGGCCGCTATGCCGACGCCGTCGGCGCCGGGCGCGGCACCGGGATCACCGATGCCGACACCGGCGCCTATGCCGACCAGGCCGGAGCCGGCCGTGGTGCCGGCGTGACCGACAGCGATACCGGCCGCTACGCCGATCCGCCCGGCGGCGGCCGTGGGCGCAGCGTCGTCGACGCCGACACCGGACGCTACGCCGACCCGACCACCGGTGGCCGCGGGCGCGGCAACGTCACCGACGCCGATGCCGGTCGCTATGCGGACCCGGCCGGTGGCGGCCGCGGCAGCGATCCAGTCGACAGCGACGCCGGCTATTACGCCGATCCGGCCGACTCCGACTAGCAATTTCTCCCCTCCGGCCCGCCAGGCAGGGCCAGGCCGGCAGTCCTCCAGCGTTGCCCGGGCCAGAGGTGCGCGGGCCGCCATTCGTCAGGTGCACAGATGTCCGAACAGGCGTACTCGCTGCAATGGATCCTCGATCCGGTCAGCCGTGCGGAATTCTTCGAAGCCTACTGGGAGGCGCGCCCGCTCGTGATCTCCCGGAACACGCCGGGATACTTCGACCCGCTGCTGTCCCTGGACGAGATCGACCGGGTCATCACCACTCTGAACCTGTCGCATCCGGATCTGCAGCTGGTCAGTTCCGCCGAGGAGATCCGCGGCGAGCAGTACACCTATCGCAGCGGCATGGTGGATGTGGCGAAGCTCTACCAGTACTTCGCCGACGGCGCGACGATCATCCTGCCGCAACTGCACACGCGGGTGCCGTCGCTGGCCGCCTTCTGCCGCGCGCTGGAACGCGAATTCAGCTCTCGCTTCCAGACCAACATCTACATGACGCCGGGCAACGCCCAGGGCTTCAAGCCGCATTACGATACCCACGACGTCTTCGTGCTTCAGATCGCCGGCAGCAAGGACTGGCAGATCTTCGAGACGCCGGTCGAACTGCCGTTGAAGGGCCAGCATTTCGACAGCACCGTGCACCCGCTCGGCGAGGTGACCCAGACCTTCACCCTGCACCCGGGCGACATGCTGTACATCCCCCGCGGGCTGGTGCACGACGCCACCTCCAATGACGAGATCTCGCTGCACATCACCACCGGGGTGATGGCGAACAGCTGGACCGATCTGATGCTGGACGCGCTGTCGGCGGTGGCGCTGAAGGACCCGGCCTTCCGCAAGGCGCTGCCGCCGGGCTTCGCCCGCGACGGATTCGACCGGGCCGAGGCGCGGACGGCCTTCGCCAATCTGATCGAGCGCTTTGCCGCCTCCGCCGATCTGGACGAGGTGCTGGACCATTTCGTCGATGATCTGGTCTCGTCGCGCCACCCCATGCTGCATGGCCAGATGGGCCAGCTGGCGCGGCTGGAGGGCCTGTCGGCCGACAGCGTCGGCGGGGTGCGGGAAGGATTGATCCATCGCCTGTCCGAGACGCCGCAATCGGTGCGGATCGACTGCTACGGCAAGGAGATCAGCCTGCCGGCCCATGCCGCGCCGGCGGTCCGCTTCGCGTTGCAATCGGAACGCTTCAAGGTCGCCGACCTGCCGGGCGACCTGGACGAGGACGGCAAGCTGGTGCTGGTCCGGCGCCTGGTGCGCGAGGGGCTGGTCGCTCTGGAATAGCGTTTCGCCGCCGACCGGCAAGGCACGGGCGGGGCCGCCGATCGGCGGCTCCGGTCAGGCCGCCTTGCCGGGCACCAGGAGCTTGCTGATTTCCGCGACCGCCGCGGCTTCGTCGTCGTAGATCTTGCCGTCAAGGTCTGCCAGCGCCGGGAGTGTTGTGTAGAACACAACCTTCAGGTCCAATGACACGAGATCGCCGACTCGCTTCCCATCGATCACGACTGGTCTGTGTCCGAGTGTCATCTCTTCCCTCGACCAATTCCAGAGTCGCCGTGGATGTACCAGACCCGGGTTCGATGATCGTTGATGTGAGTCATCGCGCGGTCCTTTCGACGGACCGCATTGGGCTCAGGTGTGGGACATGATTGTGGCCCGTTTGCGGTCGGCCAGCGGGGTCATCCTGTTTGCCTTCGTTTTCAGCCACTTGGCCAATCACGCGGTCGGCCTGGTCTCGCTCGAGGCCGCCAATGAGGCGCTCGACGTCTTCCGCGCGGTCTGGAGCAACCCGGTGTCGTCGCTGCTGGTCACGGCGGCCTTCCTCGTGCATTTGGTGATCGCGCTGATCACGCTCTACCGCCGCCGCACCCTCAGGATGCGGCCCTGGGAGGCGGCCCAGCTGATCCTCGGCCTGCTGGTCCCGGTCCTGCTGGCCGAGCATGTCATTGGCACCATGGGTGTCGACCGCGTCTTCGATGTCCGCACCGACTACACCTATATCCAGACCGTCTTCTGGGTCGCCGCGCCGATCAGCGGCATCCAGCAGGTGGTCGTGCTGGTGCTGGCCTGGGTGCATGGCTGTCTCGGCCTGCATTACTGGTGGCAGGTGAAGCCCTGGTATCCGCGGGCGGTGCCGGTGCTTTACGCCGCCGCCGTGCTGGTGCCGACCCTGTCGCTGGCCGGAATCGTCTCCTCCGGGGTGGAGGTTCTGGCCCTTGCCGAGCGGGTGCCGGATTTCACCGATCAGGTGTTCGAGCGCGCCCGGCTGTCCCGCGAATCGATCGATTTCGTTGTGAACGGCGCCAACGGGTTCCAATGGGGCTACGCCGCCGTGGTCGCCGGCGTGCTGGGCGCACGCTGGGTGCCCTACGCGGTGCGGCGCATCACCGGCGCGCCCAGGCTGACCTATCCGGGCGAGCGGGTGGTGCAGCTGCAGCCGGGACTGACCGTGCTCGAGGTGAGCCGCGCCGCCGGCATCCCGCATGCCTCGGTCTGTGGCGGGCGCGGCCGCTGCTCGACCTGCCGGGTGCGCGTCGGCGCCGGTGCCGAGCATCTGGACGAGGCCTCGCCGGACGAGCACAAGGTGCTGCGGCGGGTCGGCGCGCCTCCGGATGTACGCCTCGCCTGCCAGATCCGGCCGACCCGGGACCTGACCGTCACGCCGCTGATGCCGCCGACCGCCAGCGCCCGCGACGCCGGTCCCAGGGCCGACTACCTCTCCGGCCAGGAGCGGGAGATCGCCATCCTGTTCGCCGATCTGCGCGGTTTCACCAGCTTCTCCGACGCCAAGCTGCCCTATGACGTGGTGTTCGTGCTCAACCGCTATTTCTCGCTGATGGGCCAGGCGGTGGAGCAGGCCGGCGGCCGCATCGACAAGTTCATCGGCGACGGGGTGATGGCGCTGTTCGGGGTCGAGGCCGGGGCGCCGGAGGGCTGCCGCCGGGCGCTCAACGCCGCCCACGCCATGGCGGAAAGCCTGGAGGAGCTGAACCGCTCGCTCGGCGAGGACCTGCCGGCGCCCCTGCGAATGGGCATCGGCATCCATGTCGGCCCGGTGATCGTCGGCGAGATGGGCTACGGCCGCGCCAAGTCGCTGACCGCGATCGGCGACGCCGTCAACACCGCCAGCCGCCTGGAAGGTCTGACCAAGGAATTCGGCGCCCAGCTCGTGGTCTCCGACGCCGTGATCCGCCGCGCCGAGGTCGAGACCGACGGCTTCGAGGAACGCACCGCGGAAGTGCGCGGTAAGAAGGACGGGCTCACCGTCTGGGTGGCCGGCGCGCAGGCATGACGCCGAACCGCATCGTCTCCCTGCTGCCGAGCGCGACGGAGATCGTTTGCGCGCTGGGCGCCGGCGACCGGCTGGTCGGCATCAGCCACGAATGCGACTTCCCGGCCGAGCTGGCCGGGCGGCCCGTGCTGACCGCACCGCGGATCGATCCGGCCAGGCCCTCCGAGGCGATCCATCGCGACATAGGCGAGTTGCTGAAGCAGGCGCTGTCGGTTTTCGAAGTCGACAGTGCCGCCCTGGCGGTGGCGCGGCCGGACCTGGTGCTGACCCAGGCCCTGTGCGAGGCCTGCGCGGTGAGCCTGGACCAGGTCGATGCGGCCCTCGGCGAGGCGGTCGATCGCGACGTGGCCGTCCTGTCCCTGGAGCCGCACGCGCTTGAAGACGTGTGGTCGGACATCCTGGCCGTCGGCCGGGCGCTTGGGGCCGAGGCGCGGGCCGAGGCGCTGGTGGCCGGGCTCTGCGACCGGGTCGCGGCCGTGTCGGACATGGTGGCGGGCGCCGACCGGCCGCGCGTCGGCTGTATCGAATGGTTCGATCCGCCGATGATGGCCGGCAACTGGGTGCCGGAGCTGGTGGCGGCGGCCGGCGGCAAGCCGGTGCTGGCCGAGCCGGGCGCGCATTCCGAC
>JAAUYH010152498.1_pt1 | contig 10381 bp, 8 predicted proteins | sample 7278061 | NCBI WGS metagenome assembly JAAUYH01 (sample SAMN14350203, study PRJNA611818) | marine sediment metagenome | isolation source: surface marine sediment (0.6m) | place: French Polynesia: Moorea | collected 2018-08 | reverse complement strand
TCCCGCACGCGGCGTTGCTGCATCAGGCTTGCGCCCATTGTGCAATATTCCCCACTGCTGCCTCCCGTAGGAGTCTGGGCCGTGTCTCAGTCCCAGTGTGGCTGAGCGTCCTCTCAGACCAGCTACCCGTCGATGCCTTGGTGAGCCGTTACCTCACCAACAAGCTGATAGGCCGCGAGACCCTCCCAAAGCGCCGGAGCATTTCTTCAGCTGGCCATGCGGCCAAAAGAAGGTATTCGGTATTAGCCACAGTTTCCCGTGGTTGTCCCGATCTTCGGGGCAGGTTTCTCACGTGTTACTCACCCGTTCGCCACTCCCACATGTGACCCGAAGGTCGTGGGCGTTCGACTTGCATGTATTAGGCGTGCCGCCAGCGTTCGTCCTGAGCCAGGATCAAACTCTCCGTCAAAATCACACGGTCACATCTGCGTCTTAGACACAGCGAGCCCTCCCACAGCCGTGAGAGGGTCAACCAGAGCCGAAGGCTCAGGCGAATGACCGTTGAAATCAGGTTCTGGCCGGGCAAGCCCGACCAGTCGAGTGTTGACCTAGCTGAACCCGGTGAGCGGCTCGATGAGCTGCCACCGGTTCCTGTTAGGTTTGCCCCTTCATCGTCCGACCGTGAGGGTCGGCTGCCGAAGGGACGGAATTGTTAAGGGTTCCATGCCGTCCGACTCGAATCGGAAGTGGCATGGACCCGCACTGACTTTTTCGTCCTCTTCTCCGTTTTCAAGAAGCGCAGTGACACTCGGACGAGGCTTTCCCGATCTCTCGGGAGCTTGCCGCCCGGTGGTGCCCTCTTGTGCTCGAGCCCGAAGGCCAGAGCGAAGAACAAACCTAGCCCCGTCGAGTACATCCGGCAACCACCGCTGTGAGGTTTTTGCCACCTACAGCGAGGCGGTCAGAGGATCACGACGAGATGTTTGGTGCGCTTGCCCTTCTGGAGGAGGCCGATGTCGCCGGAAGCGACCTCGAACCCGTCCCCGGAGGGCACCCGCTCCCCGTTCCATCGGATCGCCCCGTCGGAAAGTGACTGCCGGGCGTCTCGTCTCGACGAGGCCAGCCCGCTCGCGACCAACAGGTCGACGGCAACCTCTCCCGACGCGAGATCGTCAGCCGAGAGTGCAGTCTCGGGCACCACGCCGCGGAGGGCGGCGAGATCATCGGGGGTCGGCGGCTCCGTGGAGAACAGTACGCGGGCGGCCCGGTTGGCGGCGGCCACATGGTCGGGGCCGTGGATGAGCCCGGTCACCTCGTCGGCCAGTCGCTGTTGGGCCTGTCGCAAATGGGGGGCTTCGTCGTGGGCGGTCATGAGGTGGGCGATCTCGGCCACGGGGACGAGCGTCAGCTGGTGCAGGTAGCGAGAGACATCCCGGTCGTCGATGTTGACCCAGTACTGGTGGAACTCGTACGGCGACGTCAGCTCCGGGTCGAGCCAGACCGCACCGGAAACGCTCTTGCCGAACTTCTGGCCGTCGGCTCGGGTGATGAGTGGCCAAGTGAGGGCGTGGGCCTGAGCGCCAGAGCGGCGGCGGATCAGGTCGACGCCCTGGGCGAGATTGCCCCACTGATCGGAGCCTCCGATCTGCAGCTCACAGCCCATGTTCTCGTGCAGCCACCAGAAGTCGAAGGCCTGCAGGAGCATGTAGGAGAACTCCGTGTACGAGATCCCGTGCTCGGAGTCCATGCGGCTGCGAACCGATTCACGGGCGACCATCTGGTTCACCGTGGCGTGCTTGCCCACGTCGCGGAGGAAGTCGAGGATGCCGACGTCCTTCGTCCAGTCGTAGTTGCTGACGAGCTCGGCCGTCTCGAAGTCGACCAGCTTCTCCAGCTGAGCGCGGATGCCGGCCATGTTGGCTGCGAGCGTGTCCTCGTCGAGCAGATTGCGCTCCTCGGAGCGACCGCCGGGATCTCCGATCATTCCTGTGGCGCCGCCGATCAGAACGATAGGGCGATGACCGGCATCCTGGAATCGACGCAACGCCAGGACACCGACGTAGTTCCCGATGTGCAGGCTGGGAGCGCTGGGGTCGATGCCGTGGTACAGGGTGATCGGGCCCGAGTCGAGACGAGACACGAGGGCGTCGCGGTCGGTCGAGTCCTGGATCAGGCCCCGGGAGTCGAGATCGTCGAGGACGGAGACACCGGTCGAAGGCACCAGCTGAGGCTATCTCCCCGTCGATGACGTGCTTTGCCATTGCCTCTGGGCGAAAATGTACCGATGCCCTCCCCCGCCGGCCTGGTTTCGCGCGCCCTCGCAGTGCTGGGTTCGCTCGCCTTCGTGGTGACGGCCTGCAGCTACGAGAGCCAGAACCTGGTGCCCCCCGTTCCGGAGACGGCCGAGACCTCGATACTCCTGGCACGCGATGGCACGCTCATCGTCGAGCCGCCCTCCGACGAGAACCGGACATCGGTCTCGATCGACGAGGTGCCTTCGGTTCTCCGAGATGCCGTGGTCGCCATCGAGGACGAGCGCTTCTATCTCCACGACGGGGTCGACCTGAAGGGGCTCGTGCGATCGGCGTCCCGTGGTGTGACCACCGGAGGGATCAGTGGAGGTGGCTCCACGATCACGATGCAGTACGTCGGCAATGTGTTCCTCGACCGTTCCGAGCGCACGGCCGACCGCAAGCTCGACGAGATGATGCTGGCCCGCCAGTTCGAACAGCAGTATTCGAAGGATTTCATTCTCCAGGAGTATTTGAACTGGGTGTACTTCGGGTCTCGCTCCTACGGGGTCGAGGCTGCGGCCCAGCAGTATTTCGACAAGTCGGTGAGTGCTCTCACGCTGCCGGAGGCGGCTCTGCTGGCCGGGCTCATCCAGGCCCCGAGCCGCCTCAACCCCTACGAGAACCGCGATGGGGCCCTCGCCCGCCGGGAGGAGGTGCTCGACGCCATGCTCCGAAACGAGTTCATCACCGACGACGAGTACCTGGCCGCCATCGACGACTCGATGGCGCTGGCGCCGGAGTTCGACGAGGTCGAGGACCAGTATGAGGCCGCTCACTTCATCGATGAGGTCAAGGCCTGGATCCTGAACGGGGAGTTCATGACCGAGGACTGGGTCGAGGCCAACCCGAGTACGGCCGCCGAGCTCTCCACCTATCAGGCCCGCGAGGACCTGCTGTTCCGGGGCGGTATCAGGATCCGCACGACCATCGACTTGGACCTTCAGGCTCGAGCCGAAGCGGCTGTCGAGGCCATCCTGCCCGGCGGCGCCGGGGTGCCCGATGCCGCCGCCGTCGTCATGGACCCAGCGACCGGCGAGGTGCTGGCGATGGTCGGCGGGCGCGACTTCTTCGGAGACAGCGACTTCGCCAACGTGAACCTGGCCATGGGGACGGGCCGTCAGGCCGGATCCGCCATGAAGCCGCTCGCTCTCGCAGCCGCTCTCGAGCGCGGGATTCCGGTAACCCAGCCGTACCCGGCGCCGGCGCAGATAGAGCTTCAACCACCCGACCTGCTCAGTCCGTGGAAGGTGCGAGGTGGAAGCCGTACGGGGATGTCAGATCTCGTCGACGGCACCATCTGGTCGCGCAACACCGTCTATGCCCAGCTCTCGGTTCAGCTCGGTGCCGAGGCCGTCCCCGAGATGGCCCAACGCCTCGGCATGCAATCGGAGCTGGCGCCCGTGTACGCAGCGGTGCTCGGTACCGAGAACGTCACGACGCTGGACCTTGCAACCGCCTACGCGACGTTCGCGGCTCGGGGCGTTCGCCACGACCCCGTGTTCGTCACCGAGATACTGAACCCGGACGGAACCACACTCTGGCGTCACCAGCCCGAGGGCACCCGCGTCCTTGATGTGGAGAATGTCGATCAGATGACCTGGGTGCTGTCACAGGTGATCGAGAAGGGCACCGGCCGCGACGCCGACATCGGCCGGCCCGCTGCCGGCAAGACCGGCACCGCCCAGAACTACGCCGACGCCACCTTCGCCGGCTACACCCCTGATCTGGCGGCCGCTGTCTGGGTCGGTTTCCCGCAGGGGCAGATCTCGATGGTCCCGTGCTCCCGGAAGGCGTGCACCGAGGAGGACCCCGGCACCGACATCCAGGTGGCGGGTGGAACCTATCCGGCCCAGATCTGGCGCGAGATCATGGTGGCCGCCCACGCGGGATCGGCGCCGACCGAGTTCGCTCCGCCCCCGGTGAGCGCTCCCCCGACCACGGTGCAGGTGCTTCCGGACTCGGTGGAGGTCCCCGACCTGTTCGGCCAGACCGTCGAGGCGGCGACTGCGGCCGTCGACGGTACCACCCTGGTTCTTCAGCCCGTAGAGGTCGAGACGGACTCCTTCCCGGAGGGGTCGATCATCAACCAGGCGCCCCCACCCGGAACCGCAGTGCCCGGCGGCGGGGTCGTGATCGTCGAGGTGGCCGTCCCCATACCCGTCCTGGCCGTCCCCGACGTCGTCGGCCAGGCCGCCAACCCGGCCCGCCGATCGATACGGCGAGAGGGATTCATCGTCCAGGAGTCCTTCATCGACCGCGACGGGAACCCGATCGCTCCTCAGAACACCTCCGGCGACGTCGTGTCGCAGGACCCCGCCGCCGGTACCGAGCTGCTGGCCGGCTCGACCGTCCGCATCGTCATCCAGAAGCGATGAGTCCGGGACGAGCTCTCGCCGGTCTGTTCGCATTGGTCTGCATCGCCTTCTGGATCTTCGCGTTCAGCCCATGGGCCCGGGACATCTTCACCGCCCCCGATCAGCTCGAGGACGAGAGCTACGGATCCGCGCTCGACGCCTTGTGCGACGACGCCCAGAGCAGCATCGACGCCCTTCCATCGGCCCGCTCGGCGGCGACACCGGTCGAGCGGGCGTCCGCTGTGGCGGCCGGCACCGAAGTACTCCGCCGGCTGGTGCAAGACATGGCTGTGCTGGACGGCGGTACCGCCGACGACCGGCGCCTGGTCGGCTTGTGGCTGGACGACTGGGAGATCTACCTCGGCGACCGGGTTCGCCACGCCGAGAGACTGGAGTCGGAGGGTGACGTCCGGTTCCTGAACACCGAAGACGAGGGTGTGTTCGTCGCTCAGCGCATGGACGGCTTCAGCCGCGTCAACGACCTCGACAGCTGCGTCCTACCCGGCGACATCTGACCTATTCCGCAATCACAGCTTCGTCGCCTTCGGCTCCTCGGGCTGCTCTGCGGTTGCCGCCTCGGCTTCGCCGCGGTTACGGCCTTTTCGTCCGACCGGCCAAGCCGGATCGGACTGGGTGGTCAGGTGCCCAGCCAGGCCATCACTTCTGCTGGATTCTTGTCCGGCGGGAACACCGGGTAGAACACCCGGTTGATCCGGCCGTCGTCCACGATCATGGTGAGCCGCCTCAGAAGCGTCATGCCCGCGACCGCCATCGTGGGAAGCTCGAGAGCCCGGGTGAACTCCAAGTCCATGTCCGACAACAGTGCGAACGGAAGGTGGAGTCGCTCGACGGCCTCGGCCTGGTAGTCGGTCGACTGGGTGGAAAGACCGAAGACCTCACTCACGCCGAGCGATTGAAGCTCGGAGAGATGATCCCGGAATGCACACGACTGAGGTGTGCACCCCCTGGCACCCGGGATCTGGTCCCAGCCCTCGGGCAGGTCGACGCCCGGTCGACCGGTCATCGGGTAGGCGTATATGACGTGCCGACCCGTGAGCGAGCTCAGATCGATCGTTCTGCCGTCGGTCGCAGCGAGAGCGATCGGGGGCAGCGGTCGACCGTCGAGATGCTGGGCTGCTCCGTCGTCCTCGGGTGCCGGTATGTCTGCCCAGTCGACCGTCGTCAGGTCGCGGTCATCATCGCTCAAGCCGACTCGCTTGCGGTCAGCAGGCCTCGCGCGACTCTCAGGCCGGCGGCTACGAGGCGGTGGGTGCCCGGGTCGAGGTCGTAGGCGATGAGCTCATCGAGGGGTACCCACCGGATGTCGGTGCTCTCGTGGTTCCCGGTGGGCTGGGCGCCCGCCGGCGCGAATGCGAGGAAGCGAACGTCGTAGTGGAAGAGCGGCTCGTCGCCCGGGGGCGCCACGTTGTGAATGTCGATGTCGACCGCCGGGTCCACGATCTCGATGCCGTCGATCCCCGTTTCCTCCGTCGCCTCCTGGAGGGCGACCCTCGCCAGGTTGGCCTCACCGTCGGCATGGCCGCCCGGCTGTAGCCATCGCTCGAGCTTGGTGTGGTGCAGTAGCAGAACGTGGGAGGCATCGTGGTCGACGAGGACGACCGATGCCGTCAGGTGGCCCGGACGGGTCTGGCGCAGCAGTGCATCGGGTTCGAGCGCTGTCAGGGTGAAGAACTGGCGTTTCACGTGCTCCAGGTCAGGGACCTTCACCGGCACGATGTGGTGCCAGGCGACGCGCGGCTCGGAACTCCCGACAAGGGCAGGGTCGCCTGCTGCGTAACGGCGGTATTCGCGAATCTGAGATCGCTCCACGATCGCGACGGTACCACTGCCGGTCCGACAGGCCGGTCAAGCGTTCAGCGCTCGAAGATCTTCGTCGGTCCTGGTGGTGAACAGAACGTTGTAGATCCCCGTTCCGAGGCCGTCGATGTCCTCGGGTACCAGCTGACCCCGGGCATCGTCGATCAGCACAAAGTGATAACCGAGCGGTCGCAGCTGTTGATCGACGGCGACGAGGTTGTCTCGAGACAGGATCTCGATGACCAAGTCCGGCCGGAAACGCCCTATCGACTCGAGCATGCCCGCTATCACGGCTTCTTCGAACTGCTCGACGTCGATCTTCACCAGGTCGAGTGCGGTGAGCTCCGCCTGCTGGACGAAACGGTCCATTCGAATGGTCTGCACCGTCTCCTGGGAGACGACGTCCTTGGATTCCTTCTCGACCAGCGATGACCCCGATGAGAGAATCAGATGTCCCTGGAACAGATTGATTCGGGACTCCCCGTCGACGTCGCTGGCCGCCAGCTGGTGTGCAGACACACGACGGCCCTGGCGATTCACCTTGAGGTTGAGAATCAGGCGACCGAAGATCCGCCCGACGGGCTCGAAGGCGTGAATGGAGGCCTCGGGGTTCACCCGGGCCGCGGCGAGACTGTAGACGCCGCTGAACGCTCCGATGTCGAAGATCGTCGACGCGGTCGCGGCCAGGCGGCCCCAGAGGCTGAGGCTGAGAGACTCGAAGGAGTTCGGTCCGAACCAGAAGTAGGTCTGGGCGACCAAGTCGTCGTTGTTCGAGAACATGACGAAGGGCGGGACGCCCGCGATCTTGACGTCCACGTAGCCGAAGTAAGGAAGCTCGTGGCGAACGGTGTGGAGATCCTTGTCGTGGGGCGACACGTGGCGCGGCTTGTAGTCGTCACTCAGGAACCGGCGTTCGGCCAGGGCGCGCTGGTTGATCACGTCGAGTTGTTCGCTGAGCACCGGCCAAACCTAGCAGTCGTCTCCTAGACCTCCGCGAGAGCCCGACACGTAGCGATTGCCACGCAGGTACCAGCGCCACGGTCTGTTGGTCGCCTTTGTGATGCCGACTCTGGTGGAACTGGCGATCGGCTCGGACGGAGCGTGCTCGCGCAGGTCGAGTGAGACCGCTCCTCCGTTGAGCAGGTACTGGTCCGTGTGGGTTCGGTCGACGCCGAGCGCCTCGCAGAGCTTGCCCGGGCCGTTGGTCAGCTCGGGTCCGCGCCGGCTGCGGCAGCGCTCCATGGCGGTGCGGTCCCCGACCGGCTCGAGCGCCCTTATGAGGACGGCCTGTCCGTCGCCGACGGGTCCGGTGACGACGTTCGCGCAGTTGTGTATGCCGTAGATCAGGTAGACGTACAGGGTGCCGGCCGGCCCGAACATCGGCCGGTTTCTCTCGGTCGGGCCCCGGTGGGCATGACTGGCCGGATCGTCGGCGCCGCCATAGGCCTCTACTTCCACGATCCGGCCCGCCCCATTGGGGCCGTGCAGGATCGACCCCAGGAGGAGAGGGGCCACGTCGCTCGCGTGACCGCCGAGATCCACTGTCACCGGCTCGGCGGGACCCGTCCCCGGTCGGCGGCGAGCATGGCTCGGGCTCGCTCGAGCTGAACCGAGACGGCCCGGGGACCGCCACTGCCCGGTGACGTCCGATTGGCCACCGACGCCCCCGGATCGAGCAGACGCGCGCCGTCGGGACCGATGCGGTCATTTCCGACCGCCAGCTCGGCGAGCGACCCTTCCCCGGCCAGGGAGCGGCGAACCAGGTTGCCGACGACGGCGTGGGCGTCGCGGAACGGTATGCCCTGGCGCACCAGGTGTTCGGCCAGGTCCGTGGCGGCGGCTTCCGGTGCGTCGGCCGCGTCGGCCATTCGATCGATCTCGAACGTGAGGGTGGAGATCATGCCCTCGAGGGCCAGGAGCGTGAGGCGGACCGTGTCGACCGAGTCGAAGAGTGGTTCCTTGTCCTCCTGGAGGTCCTTGTTGTAGGCGAGCGCGGTGCCTTTCAGAACTGTCAGCACCGTGGTGAGGTTTCCGATCAGCCGCCCGGCCTTGCCCCTCGCCAACTCAGCCACGTCGGGGTTCTTCTTCTGAGGCATCATCGACGAACCGGTGGAGAAGGCATCGTCGAGGGTCACGAAACCGAACTCCGAGGACGCCCACAGGACCAGCTCCTCGCCGATACGGCTCAGGTGTATTCCCGTCGTCGACAGGGCGAAGAGAGCGTCGAGCACGAAGTCGCGATCGGCCACGGCATCGAGGCTGTTCTCGAAGACCCCGTCCATCCCCAGGTCAGCTGCCGTGACGGACGGATCGATCGGCAGGCTCGTGCCAGCCAGCGCGCCGGCGCCGAGCACCGACACGTTCGTGCGACGGCGGGCATCGAGGAGGCGGTCGACATCACGAGCGAGCATCCAGTTCCAAGCGAGCAGGTGGTGGGCCAACCCGACCGGCTGAGCCCGCTGCAGATGCGTGTAGCCGGGCAGATGGGCATCGCCCGCTTCGGCCGCCCGATCGATCAGCGTGGCTCGGAGGTTCAGGACGAGGTCGACTATCTCGTCTATTGCCCCCCGGGTCCACAGCCGCAGATCAGTCGCCACCTGATCGTTGCGGCTCCGCCCGGTGTGCATCTTGGCCCCGGCCGGCTCGAGCTCGGTGACCCTGCGCTCGACCGCTGTGTGGATGTCCTCGTCACTGTCACGCCAGGCGAACGTGCCCGCTGCGATCTCGTCTGCGACCTGGTCGAGGGCGGCGACGATGACCTCCGCTTCCTCCGCCGCAAGGAGGCCGACGGCGGCGAGCATCCGCACGTGGGCCCGCGAGCCCTCGATGTCCTCCCGGTACATCCGCCGGTCGAAGGGCAGGCTGTCGTTGAGCTGTTGCAGGGCCTCGGCCGGGCCGCCCTCGAAGCGGCCGTGCCATAGCTCGCCCCTGTTGTTCTCGGCACTTCCGGCCGAGATTCCGTCCCCCTCAGGCATTCGAGTTCCTCTTCGATGTCAAGGTGCGCAAACGGAGGGCATTCAGCTTGATGAAGCCCTCGGCGTCGGACTGGTCATACGCCCCCTCGTCCTCCTCGAAGGTCACGACCTTCTCGTCGAAGAGCGAGTCGTCGCTCTGGCGTCCCGCCACCATGACGTTGCCCTTGTACAGCTTCAACCGCACGACGCCGTTCACGTCTTGTTGCGTCTGGTCGATGGCGACCTGCAGCATCTCCCGTTCGGGGCTCCACCAGTAGCCGTTGTAGATCAATTTGGCGTAGCGCGGCATCAGCTCGTCCTTGAGGTGGGCCACCTCGCGGTCGAGTGTCAGCGACTCGATGGCCCGGTGCGCCCGCAACATGATCGTGCCACCCGGGGTCTCGTAGGCGCCCCGGCTCTTCATTCCGACGAAGCGGTTCTCGACGATGTCGATGCGACCGACGCCGTTCTCGCCCCCGACTCGATTGAGCTCGGCGAGCACCTGGCCCGGCGTCATGTCGACGCCGTCTATGGCGACGATGTCGCCGTGCCGGTACGTCAGGTCGATGTAGGTGGCCTCGTCGGGCGCCAGTTCGGGGCTCGTCGACCAGCGCCACATCTCGCTCGGAGGTTCGAGCCACGGATCCTCGAGCGGGCCACCCTCGTAAGAGATGTGAAGCAGGTTGGCGTCCGTCGAGAACGGCGACTTGGTGCCCCGCTTGTTCTCGATCGGTATGTCGTGCTCGGCGGCGTAGGCCATCAACGACTCCCGCGACCCCAGATCCCACTCTCTCCAGGGTGCGATCACACGGATGTCGGGCTTCAGCGCATAGGCCCCGAGCTCGAAGCGCACCTGATCGTTCCCCTTGCCCGTCGCTCCGTGGCTGATGGCGTCGGCCCCCGTCTCCACAGCGATCTCGACCAGCCGCTTGGCGATGAGGGGCCGGGCGATGGAGGTCCCGAGGAGATACTCGCCCTCGTAGATCGTGTTGGCCCGAAACATCGGGAACACGTAGTCGCG
>JAAUYH010199987.1_pt1 | contig 10382 bp, 8 predicted proteins | sample 7278061 | NCBI WGS metagenome assembly JAAUYH01 (sample SAMN14350203, study PRJNA611818) | marine sediment metagenome | isolation source: surface marine sediment (0.6m) | place: French Polynesia: Moorea | collected 2018-08 | reverse complement strand
GGTTAACCGCGATCGCCAATTGGGCAAGGACTAGATGAGAATAATAATCATAAGAGAGGAGACAGCAATGTTTGAGGCGACTAATAATTGTTTTGACCCGACCTCCTTCAATCAGGTCTTGAGCGCAGTTAAGCCAGATGTCACGCCACGAGGGTTCCAGTTCCATCGCTTCGACCGCTTGATAGAGATGTTGCTTAAAGTGAGCATAATCAAGCATAAACTGAAAATTGGTGAACTTGGTTTCCAGGGCTAACAAACGTTTTTCCACATAATACTCCGTCTCAAAAGCAATTTCTTCGACTTCTCTTCTGATAGCTCCCCGCTCTACTGTCCAACCATAATGTTCCTGGAAGCGTTTGGCTGCTTGCCCAAAGGATTCTTCGGCTCCAAAATCTGTTAAAGCCCGTTTGACAGCGATTGAACGCTCCTTATGCTTAATTCCTAATTTTTTGACCACAGGCCGAACTCCCCAACCTTCTTGCTTATGCCATAGATATGGAGAGTTCACCTCGACGACTCCAAAAATGACTGAATATTTAACCTTCTCTCGGCGGTGAACCACTAAACCTTGGATTGGACTAGCTAGTAACCGAAAATAGACCAAAAGTTAAGGTGCAATGTTTAAGGTTATTTATAACTCAAAGACCATAAGGCGCTCATTTTCCAAAATGCAAGGAAACTGCGATCGCAAGTATTCCTGAAACTTGCCGTAATGGTCGAGCCACCAGAAAGCAGGCCAGGTAAAGGCAATAAACCCAGCTCCTTCTCGGCGCATTCGTTCTAATTCAGCAATGGCCGTGGTATCGTCTGGGGGAGGACCCGAATAGGCTCCCTGTTTCTCTAAAAAGGGTAAAAAACGGCGATCGCCCGGTTCCAGTTGACACTCATCAACCAAGATGAAAAGACAGTCTGCTGGAATGAGTGTGTCTAAATCGGTCCAAGTAGCTTTCAGCTTTTGACTCCAGGCGGACATGGACTGCCAATCATGGCTGCGGGGGAAAGGAACTGAAGGGATAGGTAACCCCAGGAAGGAACAGAGTTTTTCCCAACCTTCACCGCCACAGATATTAATAACGAGGAGATCTTCAGGCCGTTTCCGAAAGTAATTTTGTACTGCTTGTTGGTGTTGTTCGTATCCTTGCCAATATCTCTGAGCATCGAATTGCAACGAACCGTAGTTGAGTTGATAGAGGGTTTGGCTAAATTTGACTGCTTCTCGATCCAGCCAGGACCAATTGTCAGTGACAGCACTCATGAGGCGTTCCATCGACTGGAGCCAACTTTGCTTTTCCCGCACTGTCAAGATGAACTTGCTATCAGGATGAGCGCGATCAAGCTGGGGATAGAAGGGTGCAATACCGTCAACTAGCCCTTGATATTGCTCTAACATGCTCAGTGGACTACCGGACAGTAATTCTCGCTGGGTGAGCCGATCCCGGACATAGTGTTCGGTGGGAATACCCAGTTGATTGAGAGCTTCTGTGAGGCTAGTAGTTCCAGTTCGGCTCAAGCCAATCCCGAAAACTTTGGGCTGAGTCTGTAGATCTTTTGGCATCATTCGTTCCATATTGAATGTTGTTTACTTAAATTACAACCTGAAAACGACACAATAATCGCTTTGCCAAATACAGTGGTAGCTGGCTAGAAGATATTGATAAAACTGACGATAGTAATCTAACCACCATAAACTAGACCAAATGAAAACCAAAAAGTTAGCGCCTGCTTTCCGTAAACGCTTAACTTCCCGAATAGCTGTTTCATCATCTGGTGGTAGTCCCCAATATTGACCATCTTTTTCCATAAAGGGAATAATATTTCGGGTTTGAAAAAATTGATCTTCTGACTGATTGAGATAACTCTCATCCACCAAAATAATATTTTCTTGTTCAGGAATTAGCTCCTCTAATTTTTGACAAAGATCTGTTTGTAAAGAGTATTGACAATGTAAATTATACAACTTATTCTGTTTGTTTAGTATATTTAAATCTTGGGCCATTTCAGAGAAACTACTGACTAATTGACCTGCTTCATTTTTAGTACCGAATACTTCTTGGCAGTGAGCTAAAATATAAAGTTCAATAATTGCAGATTCTAGAGAAGTTTTTCGGAGAGAATTCTGAGAATTTACAGCAAATAAATTGTTATAAATAATAATTTGCTCGCCGTACTTCTGGAGAAAATCATCTTGTGTCTGTTTATTGTCAGTCGCCATAAAAATTTTCTTGTCTGTCTGAGTTGCTATTTCATCAAATAAATGATACTGGTTTATTTTTATTCCCTGTCTTTCTTTGCTAAAAATATCAGTTTTTCTGACATGGAATCCCAAAACATTTTCGATATTGTTGTTCTTGACAAACTCTTGGATAATTCTTAGGTATTTTCTTTGAAGTCTTAGATAAGAGAATCGTTCCTCTGCCGAAATTTGGTAGGAGGTATTGTAATGAAAAAAGTCATTCAAAATCGCTACCAGCTTGTGGTGTCTTCTTAATTGATTAGCAGTATCTTCATCGACAAATTTAACATGATTTATGGGTTCAAATAAATTCAGAAAATGGTCGTTACATTTCTCATTTATTGGCCAATGAATGAATAGAGGAACATTACACGTAAAAGCAAACCTAATTCCATTGGTCATTCGATAAACCCGATCTGCAAAACCAGATTTTCTTTCAAAGAGAATAAAAGAATTGTTGGCTCTGAGAAAATTTTTAATCTGTTCTTCATTAAGTATCATGATTAACTAACTGCCTCAAAAATAAAAGAACCAAATTAGTTATGGGTTCAAGTTCATTCGCCATATAAATAGTTTTACTCAGTATAGCAGTTTGCAGACAGTCCCTAGACTGAACCAGTACGGGGTTCCTGCAAACCAAAAATAACGCAACGATCGTTTTTCAAAACGCATGGATATTGAGAATTCAGATATTGATAAAAATCACGATAGTAATCAAACCACCAGAAACATTGCCAGTAAACAATCATAAAGCTGGCACCATTCTTTCGCAATCTTTCTAATTCATTTATGGCAATTTGATCTTCAGCCGGCAAGCCCCAGAATTCACCGTCTTTCTCAAGAAAATGGAAGTAGGTTCTCCCTGGAAAGCTATCTTTTGGAAGCTGTTGCTCATCGACTAAAATAAATTTTTTCTCTACTGGAACTAGAGCCTCTATGTCTTTTTGTATTTGCCGGAAAATAATCGTAACTTCTTCTCTTCCTGCTTTTGTCTTGGTATCTATCTCAAAATTATACCCGAAAAGTTTTGAGATCTTTTTGAAAGCTTCTGATTTTAGAACTTCTTGCTGAAATTCTTGATTGTATTCTCGATGAGTTCTAGGACTTATTACTTTTGAAGTTCTTCCACTATCTCCTGTGAGCTGAAAATCATCAAAAATATTCTTATAGTTTGAGTCAAAAATTATATCGTAATAGCCGCAAATTTCCTCAAGGACACTATCTGGATTAATGACGAAATCTTCATATAAAAAATATGGATAAGATGAGTATTTTTCAGTAAACATTAAAAACCGTTCACAATATGAATTAAAATTTTCGACACGTCCCCATCCTTTTTCCTTCATTGAGAGGTATGTATCTACTGGATTTCGGAGGGTTACTAAAGGTTTTACTTTGTATTTGGTGCTTGTAAATTCAAGCAAGGCATTTAAATTTCTCACATCCTTGCCCAAAAAGTCACTGTGAGAGTGGTCTCTTATTATCAATGTCTTATCTAGCTCAATACACTTTTCAACAATAATCTCAAGCCTTGCTAAATATGCTTTCTTTAGTTCTGCTCTAGAAAGCAACTTATATTGAGCTTGAAACTGTTGTAGTGGATCCAATGGATTAAATCTAATCTTACCTAAAGTGAGAGGATTGATCTCACTGAGCATTATTACATTAGGCATTGCCGCCAGACATTTACTTATGAGAGTCCCACCCGTGCATGATAAATGATGTATTGTGCGGATTTCAAAAGAACTATCCCTGTTTACGAGTGAATCAGAATCAGACATATAATCTAGACATATAAACCACTAGGATCACTAAAATATAGATATCATCTTAAATTAGCTACCGTAATATTTGACTTACTAGAATCTAACAGCCAATGATTTACTCCACTACATTGTTCAAAAAAATCGAACCATTTTTCATACAAATCCAATACATTAGAACTATCTAGGTATGTCTTTTCTTGATTTAGTAATTGGCCCAAGCGCTTAAATTTACGATTGAATAACAAGGGGAAAAAACGCTTAATAATCCTCACAGTAACCCGCCGACGTAATAGCTCAGGTGAAACACTTAGAGTTAGAATAGTTTTTGTATGGGAGTTACTCATTAATTCCCTAAGATATTTGAATTCATTTTCTTGGGAATAATGGGTATAAAAATCATAATGAACAACCAGTCGCTCTACAATTGGTTGATCTATATACGGTAAGTTCATAGCACCAACATAGAGCCACGAGGAAGGATTATCTAGACCAAGTTGCTTACGTAAATGAGGGAAGTCAGCTTGTTGTATTCTGTTTAAGAGGAATGTCTTACCTGCACAAGACGGTCCTCCTATTACGATCAATTGGTTTGTGTAAAACATAGTAACCCCTTGCCCATAGTATAGGCTTATACTAAGTTGCTCTCAAAAAGAGCATTTTAAATTGGGGACGATGAACGATGAATTTTCCAACTTCCGAACAATGAACTTCCGAACTTAAAATATCCTATCTGCTCTCTATGAATGCAACTTGCGGTTATTGTATCATCAAAGTTGGAATTAAAAATTTTGCCTCACTTATGACTGAAATTCTTCCCCAGCCAATTGCTCCCATCACAGCTCAAGAGAACACAGTAGTAAGGTATCCATATAAACAGACACCACAAGGTAAACTGACACTCGATATTCATTTTCCGCCTGGATGGAAGCCGGTAGATCGGCGCTCAGCAGTGGTTTTCTTTTTCGGCGGAGGATTTTACGGGCATCTGAAGGGACAATTTAAGTACCAGGCAGCATACTTAGCTACTCGTGGCTTAGTGGCAATCGAAGTTGACTACCGGACTCCATATGCTAAAGGCACGACCATTGATAAGTCTACTGAAGATGCCAAGAGTGCTGTACGCTGGCTGCGAAGCCACCCTCAACTCCTGGGTATCGATCCAGAACGGATCGCAGTTGCTGGTGCTTCTGGTGGTGGGCAAATGGCTGCTGCGACTTGTACAGTGAAGGGATATGATGCCCCAGGAGAAGATTTGAGTATTTCCTGCCAAGCTAATTTGCTGCTCCTGTTCAATCCCATGCTGGACTATTCCGATGCAGATCGAACCGAGTTAGTCGGTTGTGCTGAGATGGCTCGCAACATTTCTCCCAATCTCAATTTGCACCCCGATCTCCCTCCCACCGTTTTATTCTACGGCACTGAAGATCCCGACTTGGATCAGGGCATCTCCTATTTCAAACAAGCCAGATCCCTAGGGGTAGAAGCGACCTTGTACACGGCAGATGGGGTGGGACATGGATTCTTTAAGCAGGAGCCTTGGCTCAATGCCACTCTCTACCTCAGCGACCAGTTTTTTAGGCAATATGGATATCTAGAGGGCGATCCTGCCTTGCCAGGGGACGGAGCAGCCCTGATGCGGCAAGTCAAAGTCGAGGAAGTTGAGGATACCCCCAGTAATAGTAATAGTTCTGTCCGGTCTTCGGTGATACTCGCTGTCTATGCCAGGTTTCGCAACCGTAGAACAGCCCAGGAGTCACACAAGGTCTTCGGTATTGGTTTGAGTGGCACAGACAGCGAGAGTCTGAGTGAAGCCCTCAATCAACTGGGAATTGGCACAAAATACTATGCTCATAATCGCACAGCCCTCAATGCTTTGCTCAAGGGCAGTAAGCTGTCTATTCTGGAGCAATACCAAGGTTTAGTCGATGGCATTGCTCCCTTCTATGGTCAACTGGATCGAGTCTATCCCAGCAGCAAATTCATTTTGACTGTTCGAGAAAAGCAGAGTTGGCTGGAGTCCATGGCAAATCTCGCCAGCACCATGGCAGAAAATGTCTCTTGGCTCAACCCAGAGGGGGAACCGTTAAACGAATTCTTGCTCTACCAACTCAACTCCGGTTTGTTTGAGTTCAATGCCCACCGATATTGGCAAGCTTACGAGAGCTACGTTCAAGGGGTACTGGACTATTTCCAAAACCGACCATCGGCTCTGTTGGTGATGGACATCTACAACGGCGATGGCTGGGACAAACTTTGTCCGTTTCTAGAACGAACCTTGCCTTCGCTGCCGTTTCCCCGGAGTCACTATTGGAAAAGTATGCACTCTTGGAGCAAGGAGGCTGAGGCAACCTGGGCTTATATCGAAATGCTGATTCCGGCAGATTGTCAATTCATTTTTGTTGATGACTGCAAAACAGAAGCTAGCCATCGTTCTTACTTGCCTTTTCTCGAACGGGATGGGCAGTATTGGGGGGCACCACCGGATGATGAGACTGCCATTGCTGAGTTAGAACGAATGCGCCAGGCAGGAGCCAAATTTATCGTCTTTGCCTCTGTTGCCTTCTGGTGGTTTGAGTCCTATCCTCAATTTCACCACTACCTGCGCTCCCATTTCTCCTGTATTTTGGCAAACGAACGTCTGGTGGTCTTTCACCTGGAATTTAAATAACGATAGTTTCCAGCTCAGAAATGACTTGCAATTTATCAGAGGTAACTCTTTGTCCGTTCTCATTAGTTACCAGGTCAGAAAAATTATCAGACCGAGTTGACATTGTAGACACCACATACATCAATTCTTGTTCCATCTGGCTTTGCAATTGAACGGCTGTCTTAGCCAGTTTACTCACTTGTTCCCCTGACTCATAACGAGGTAGAGCCAGAGAACGACTAACTTCATATCGTCCTTGAAGTTGTTTAGTAAAGAGAGCTTGATTTTGACCCAGAGAATCTGGATTTTTCAAGCAACGGTCAATTGCCCAGGCTGCCAAGTAAGCAGAGTACATGGCAAGAGGAACACCAATCGAAAAAATTGGATCGATAAACCCGGCTGCATCCCCAATCATGAAATAGCCGGGACCGGCAACTTGAGTTAGGCGATAGGAATAATCATTAATCTTGCCAAAATCACCCTGACAATATTGGGCATTTTCCAACAGTTGACTGAGATAAGGAATCTCGTAGCATTTGCGAAGAAAATAAGATTCCCAAGATTCACTAGTGGGTTTGGCGGTTTTCATCGCTTCAATGGGGAGAATTAAGCCCACACTGGTTCGATCCCGCTGGGGAATATGCCAAGTCCATCCCCAATCTCCTAGATCTGGAATAGAACATTGAAAGGTCACTGGCGGGATAGTTCGTAAGTTTTCCCAAGGATGAATTTTTCCATCCGAATCCATATACTTGGAGTTTTTGAAATAACCCCAAATGCTCATAAAACGAAAGCCTTGATCCACCACCCGGATGCCCAGTTTCCGGCCAATGACAGCCCCTTGTCCGCTAGCATCAACAATAAATCGGCAAGCAATTTGACCGGATGTTTTATCTTCATTAATGCGGTACGTCACATTTTGTTCTTGATTACTCTCGTTGAGATGGGTATCTAAAACAGATACTTCTTCAAAAACTTGTGCTCCTTTTTCCCGGGCATTTTCGATTAGTATATGGTCAAATCGGTCTCGTTCCACATGAAGCGCCGAACGAGAGAAACCAAAATCCTTAAATGCCAATTTTTTAACAGATCCTTTCCAGGCGACGATACCCGCTGATTTTTGCAGGAAATTTTCAGCGATAATTTTATCACTGACTTGTGCTAGGTCAGCATATTTCCAAAACGTCGGAATGATGTTTTCTCCGATGCGATGGCGAGGGTGTTTTTGTTTTTCTAACAGCACGACATCATAGCCTTTTTGGCTTAAAAAAGTCGCTGCCATACTGCCACCTGGGCCACCACCAATGACGACAACATCACAAGATTTAGGTATGTTCATTTGATGTCCTCTTTTCTAATTGAATTGCGTACCATCCAGACTGCTAATGCTGGAACTGAGACTGGCATTTTTTCTTTCTACTGCGATAGTTTCAAACATCGGTCTGAAGACAGTATAAATGTTGGGGTATAGCTTGACGAGACCAGCTTTTTTTCCAGAAATTTTTAAGCTGTTCGTATGCCAAATCTAGGTTAAGTTTTTTCTCGCTCAACTCTCGTTATCCACTCCTTTGAGTTTATTAATCACAAAAGATTTAATTGCCTTAACAGTTTCAAAATACTCTAGCAGAACATCTTCTGGATCTACCGTAATCTTAAAATTATCTTCCAGAAATCCAATCATTCGTATGACTCCCATCGAATCAATGATTCCCTGTTCAATCAGGGGATAATCGTTGGTTAAAAGACTAGATTCCTTATCATACATAAACTCCTTAACAATTTGCTCTTTAACCATTGCTTCAATCCGATCTTCGGTATAGTTCACGGCTTGGGTCATTGTTCATCTCCTATTAAAATCAATAGACATCGCCAGAAATTAGATTTTTAGTGTGGTTTTTCAATAATTATTGGAGATGTCTATTCAGAAACTTAAATAATATTTTGCTGGCGTAGTAAAGTTCTGTCAATCTTACCTGTCGATGTTTTAGGCAGAGATTGACGCAACTCAATCAAATCCGGAATCATATATTTAGGCAGTATATCACTGCAGAAAGCTTTTAATTCGCTTTCTGCGATCTCCACCCCATCTCTCGGAACAATAATTGCCTTAATATGATTACCAATTTTCTCGTCAGGAATGGGAATAACTGCGACTTCAACAACGGCAGAGTGACGATATATTGCCGTTTCAATTTCTCCAGCTTCAATACGATACCCTCTGCTTTTTATCATCGTATCACGACGACCTAAATAAAGATAATTACCATCACTTTTTTGTTTAACTAGATCTCCAGTTTTGTAAACAATCTCTTCTCCCCAGTCAGGATGGAAAGAATCGGACAGTAAAACCCCTTGAGTTTGATTTGGTATTCCCCAATATCCTTTCATTAAACCAGCACCCCTGACATAGAGTTCCCCCACTTCTCCAATTTTGGCAATTTCATGACTTGCATTCACAGCAAAAACTTCGGTGTTTTCACAAGCTGTGCCGATGGGAATAGGTTCTACCTGGTGGGGAGACAGTTCCTCAACTCGATAGTAAGTACAAACATTTGTCTCTGTTGGACCATATAAGTTGTAGTATTCTGCCTGGGGGAGATAATTCATTAGGTCGCGCAAATACTTAACAGGAAATACTTCACCCGCAAATAAGATGGTTCTCAAAGTCGGAAATTGATGCTGTTGTAAATTGCCCCAATTTACAAGCTGAATTAACACCGATGGCACTGAATACCAAATCGTAATTTGCTGTTGGGAAATGAATTGAGCTAAGTTGCGAGGAAAAACTGAAAGTTCAGGGGGAACTAAAATCACTTTTGCTCCGGCTTTAATCGTTGTGAAAATATCAAAAATTGACAGATCAAAATGTAAGGGGGCGTGATTAGAAACTCGGTCTGTTGATTGTACCTTAAAACAATTGTAAGACCAATTAATAAAAGTTAAAGCCCCTCGATGACTAATCATCACTCCTTTAGGAGTACCCGTAGAGCCTGAAGTATATAAAATATAAGCCAGATCGTTTTCAATTAGGTTAGCAACTGTCGGAGTAGAAGTCGGCGATTTCAATACATCTTGCCAAGTGATTACTTCGATAGCATTAACAATTCCCCTATCCGAGAAATCACGTTTCTCCAATAAATCCGACTTCTGGGTGTCAATTGTGAGTTGATGATCTACTAGTACTAAAGATTGAAGAGTATCAAGATCTGACCAACTCTTTTTAAGAGCTGTAAATTTTTCGCCCGTGCTAATCAAAGTCTCGATCTTAGCATTAGCAATAATCAAGGTAATTCGCTGACGGGGAGCAGCAGGATCGAGAGGAACATAAACAGCTCCCGCCTTAAGAATACCAAAAATAGCGATGATTGCTGGAATAGATTTTTTCAGGTAGATCCCGACGCGATCGCCTTTATGAATGCCAGCACTTATTAAACGATGAGCTAACTGAGAAGAAACTGTCTGTAACTCCTGATAGGTTATCGCATTATTTTTATGGATAACTACTGTTTGTTCAGGATAAAGCCTAGCACTTTTTTCTAATAATTGTTGTAATAGATATGCCATTTTTGCTTAGTTTTCTCTTACACTTGCTTTTACAAACCCATCATTTGAGAGATGATGAGACGCTGAATTTCAGAAGTCCCGGAATAGATTCGACTGCCCAAAGCATCTCTCAACTCTCGTTCCAATTCAACTTCAGTTAAATAGCCAGAACCACCATGAATTTGAATTGCAT
>JAAUYH010090996.1_pt1 | contig 10382 bp, 11 predicted proteins | sample 7278061 | NCBI WGS metagenome assembly JAAUYH01 (sample SAMN14350203, study PRJNA611818) | marine sediment metagenome | isolation source: surface marine sediment (0.6m) | place: French Polynesia: Moorea | collected 2018-08 | reverse complement strand
GCGGCGTGTTCTACGAGTACGAACCCGACGAGGACGAGATCCTGAAAGCCCTGCTGCCGCGTGGGGTGGCCACGGCGATCTTCTCGGGTCTCTTGGAGAACGCCGCATCTGAACAGGGCGCCCGGATGAGCGCGATGGACAACGCGACCCGGAACGCGGGCGAGATGATCGAGAAACTGACCATCGAGTTCAACCGCTCGCGTCAGGCGGTCATCACCAATGAGCTGATTGAAATTATCTCGGGCGCGGAGGCGCTCTGATATGAGCAATGGACACGACCCGTCCGACTTGGCGGTCATGACGTTCGAACTCTTGAAGCGGATCCAAGTCCAATTGGATCGCATAGAGGGCGACCTTCAGGACCTGAAAGTCAGGATGTCGGCCGTGGAAGCAACGATGGCTCAGCAAGGGGTCCAGATTGCTGCGTTGAACGCGCGCATGGATAAATTCGACGATCGCCTTGCACGAGTAGAAAAGCGCCTCGAACTGATCGAGGCATAAGACACGACCGGGCCGGTGTGCCCATTAACCGGAGACGAGAGATGGCGAATGCAAAAGGCAAAGTGACCCAGGTCATCGGCGCCGTTGTCGACGTGCAGTTCGACGACCACCTGCCCGAAATTCTGAACGCGCTGGAAACCGACAACAACGGCAACCGGCTGGTGCTTGAGGTTGCACAGCACCTCGGCGAGAACACCGTCCGGACCATCGCGATGGACGCGACGGAAGGACTGGTGCGCGGCCAGGTTGTTACCGATACCGACGGCCCGATTTCGGTCCCCGTCGGCAACGCCACGCTGGGCCGCATTCTGAACGTCATCGGCGAGCCGGTGGACGAAGGTGAGCCGGTGAACACCACCGAGCGCCGCGCCATCCACCAGCCAGCGCCCGAGTTTGACGAACAGGCGACGGAATCGGAAATCCTTGTGACCGGCATCAAGGTCGTCGATCTGCTGGCCCCTTATTCGAAGGGCGGTAAGATCGGCCTCTTTGGCGGTGCCGGTGTCGGCAAGACCGTTCTGATCATGGAACTGATCAACAACATCGCCAAAGTGCACTCGGGCTTCTCGGTCTTCGCCGGTGTTGGTGAGCGGACGCGTGAAGGCAACGACCTTTATCACGAGATGATCGAAAGCTCGGTTATCAAGCCTGACAATCTCGAAGAAAGCCAGGTGGCCCTAGTCTATGGCCAGATGAATGAGCCTCCGGGAGCCCGTGCGCGCGTTGCCCTGACCGGCCTGACGCTGGCCGAGCAGTTCCGCGACCAGTCGGGCACCGACGTTCTCTTCTTCGTCGACAACATTTTCCGGTTCACGCAAGCCGGTTCCGAGGTGTCGGCGCTTCTGGGTCGTATCCCGTCCGCTGTGGGTTATCAGCCGACACTCGCGACCGACATGGGCGCGATGCAGGAACGGATCACCTCGACCAAGGCCGGTTCGATCACCTCGATCCAGGCCGTGTACGTGCCTGCGGACGACCTAACCGACCCCGCGCCGGCAACGACCTTTGCGCACTTGGACGCAACGACCGTTTTGTCGCGTGCGATCTCGGAACTCGGCATCTACCCGGCTGTGGACCCGCTTGACTCGACGAGCCGTATCCTCGACCCGGCCATCGTCGGCGAAGAGCACTACCAGGTCGCGCGTGACGTGCAGGGTATCCTTCAGCGCTACAAGTCGCTGCAGGACATCATCGCCATTCTCGGCATGGACGAACTGTCGGAAGAAGACAAACTCACTGTGGCGCGTGCCCGGAAGATCCAGCGCTTCCTCTCGCAGCCTTTCGACGTGGCCAAGGTCTTTACCGGTTCCGACGGCGTTCAGGTGCCTCTGGAGGACACCATCAGCTCGTTTAAGGCGGTGGTTGCGGGTGAATACGACCACCTGCCGGAAGCAGCCTTCTACATGGTTGGCGGCATCGACGAGGTGCTGGCAAAGGCCGAAAAGCTGGCGGCAGAGGCGGCCTAAGCCATGGCCGACACCATGCAATTCGATCTGGTCTCGCCCGAGCGCAAACTGGCGTCCGGGCAGGCCACATCCGTGATGATCCCCGGCGCTGACGGCGACATGACGGCAATGCCCGATCACGCGCCGGTCGTCGCCACGCTTCGTCCCGGCATTCTGGTCGTCGAAATGGATGGCGCCACCCATGAATACGCCATCACCGGCGGCTTTGCGCAGATCACGGCCGAAGGAACCACAATTCTGGCCGACGAAGCCCTGCCTAAGGCCGAAGTGTCGATGGACATGCTGGCCGATCGCATTGCCACGGCAGAGGCCGCTAAGGAAGGCGTTGAAGGCGCCCTCCTGGACGATGCGTCCAAGCGGCTAGCTGACCTGGAAGCCTTGCGCACCGCGTTGAGCTAAGACCGAACGAGGCATCGTGCAAAGGCCCTTCGTCTCGAAGGGCCTTTTCCTTTTGGCAACAGTGTGTTCCGGAAATACGGCGCCACAAAGTTGCCATAAACGGCTGCAAAATTTCCCGCGAAACCTTGCGCAACTGGGATCGCTGCCCCCATGAACATGACCAAGACCTATGGCTTGATCGGCCTTTGCTTTCTGGGCGTTTTGGCCACGCTCGATTCCATTCTGGGTCTCGGTGGCAGTGCACTGATTGCCGACATCTGCCGCACCATTCTGGAGGATGAACCCGCCATGGGTGGCGGCATGGGCGACATGCGGATGGAGGTGAAACCTGCCCCCATCATCGCCATCAGCCTGACGGCGACTTTTGCCGCAATCTTTGAACTGATGCGCGATCAGCAGAAGATCAGCGAGGGCCGATCCGAACCGGAACCGGCAGAACGTGCAGGCATCCTCTCGGCCATGCTTCTGGTTGCGCAGGCACGCGGCAAGACCACGCGTGAGGAAGTACAAGACATCTTTCGCATCGTCACAAGCCACGAGTTGGAAGAGGAACTGGTCACGCTGTTCTTCGATCGGTTCAACGCGCTTACCCCCAAAGATCATCGGCAGGTTCGGCTCGACCCGCTGCCTACGTCGATTGGCAAGCGACGAGCTCTGGCGGCGGCTCTTATGATTGGATGCGTCGGGCGATCCCCCGATAGCCAGGTCTCTGAACTGATTGAACAGATCGCTTTGGACATCGACGCCGATGCGTCCGATATTGCTGCAGCACGTCATGCGCTCAGCGATTGGCAGAAAGACTATCGACCGCTCGAAGGTGTCTCACCCGTTTCGGTCTTGCGGCACCGCAACTTGGCGCTTCGCCCGGCCTAGGAACTGATCGCCGTCTTCAGTTTTTCGACGGCGCTGTCGATGTCTTCTTGATACATGATGCGCCCCGTGTACCGGCCTTGGTCGTCGAACAGCAGGACCGAGGCCGAGTGGTCCATTGTGTAGTCACCATCGTCCAGAGGTACCTTTGCGGCATAGATGCGGAACGCCTTCAGTGCCTTGTTGACTTCTTCCTGCGTGCCGGTGACCCCCTGAACGCCATCCACCCAACCGACGTATTCGCCAAGGATGTCGGCCGTATCGCGCGCCGGATCGACGGTCACGAAATAGATGTTCATGTCGGCGGCGTCCGGGAACTCTTCCTGCCAGGTCAGGATATCACCCAACGTCGTCGGGCAGACGTCGGGGCAATGAGTGAAGCCGAAAAAGACAGCCGTGGGTGTTCCCTGCAGCGAGGCTTCCGTAAAGGCCTCGCCACTCGTTGTCTGTAGCGCATAATCGCCGCGGCCAAGTGTCTCCAGCACAGTCGCGCTTAGTCGGGGAGAGATGATCCCGACCCACGCCAATGCGGCCAGATTGATCGCGACAAGTCCCCAAAGCAGAAGACGGAGTTTCTTCCCTGACATGCGTTACCCTTTGATGCGCTCTCAGGAACCCTGGCCGCCGTGATCCATTGATTTCGCGCCTTTGCCCAGGATGCTGAACGGAACGGTTACCGTCCCGGCATTCTGGAATTCCAGCGTGGCTTCCACCGTCTCGCCTTCGACCAGCGGTTCGTTCAACTTCATGAACATCAGATGGTAGCCGCCCGGCTTCAACTCAACCGTCTCGCCCGCTGGGATCACAAGGCCGTCAGCGAGTTGGCGCATCTTCATGGTATCGCCTTCCATGGCCATCTCATGAACTTCGCCCTTGGCGGCGACCGGGGTGGACAGACCAACAAGCACGTCGTCCTCCCTGCCCATATTGGCGATCGTCAGAAAGGCACCGGCAACAGGCTGGTTCGGAAGCGTGGCACGCGCAAAAAGTCCTTTCAGCACCAGATCACCGACCCGGTGTTCTGCCATGTCCATCTTTTCCATGCTTGCCGATTTATCGCTGTCCTTCATGTCTCCCGCCAAGGCGAGCGGGGTGGTCGCGATCACTGCGGCGACGACGAATGACAGGGTGCGAAGGTGCTTCATAACTTCCTCATTTCCGTGATTCGGGATTAAGGCAAGCATGCCAACAATCTTGGCAACTTTGTGTCTGTCGGATTGTCGCGCCCGGCGACTACCTGCTGCGCACGGTGTCGATCATGAGTTGCACGTTATCCGGATCCGCATCCGGCGTGATCCCGTGACCCAGGTTGAAGATATGCGGGCCGTTCGAAAAAGCTTCGACGATGCGCCGCGTCTCCGACACCAAGGCGTCTCCGCCCGTGACCATATGGGATGACGCCAGGTTGCCCTGCACGCAGCCATCGACCTGCACGTGCTCGGCGGCCCAAGCCGCGTCCACCGAGTTGTCCAGTGCCACACAATCCGCACCTACGGCCTTCGCGAAGCCGATGTAGTTCTCTCCCGCCTCGCGCGGGAAAGCGATGACCGGGGTGTTGGGGTGCCGCTCTTTCAGAGCTGCAATGATGCGTTTAGCCGGGGCCAGCGCATAGTCGTGAAAGTCCTGCCCCTTGAGCGAACCCGCCCAGCTGTCAAAAAGCTTCACCACCTCGGCGCCCGCATCGATCTGGGCAGAAAGATAGGTGATCGTCGCCTCGGTCAGCCGATCAATGATGGCTTCGAACAGCGCGCGGTTCTCGGCCTTAAGCGCATGGGCCGGGCCCTGATCCGGCGTCCCGCGCCCAGCGATCATATAGGTGGCGACCGTCCAGGGTGCACCTGCAAACCCAATCAACGTCGTCTCGTCCGGCAACTCGCGCGACAGGATGCGCACCGTCTCGTAAACAGGCGCGAGGTGGTCGTGGATGTCATCCGCGCCCTTGATCTTGGTGAAGTCTTCGGCAGTTTCGATGGTGGAAAGCCGAGGGCCCTCGCCGGTGACGAACCACAGATCACTGCCAAGCGCGTCCGGCACCAGTAAGATGTCGGCAAACAGGATCGCAGCATCGAATCCATAGCGCCGGATGGGCTGCAAGGTGACCTCAGCGGCAAGGTCGGAGTTGTAGCAGAGGCTTAGGAAGTCCCCGGCTTCGGCTCGCGTCGCGCGGTACTCCGGCAGGTACCGCCCGGCCTGACGCATCATCCAGATCGGCGGCACATCCAGGGTCTCGCCCGCCAAGGCGCGCAGGATCGTCTTTTGGGGCATCTGTCGTCCTTCCTCACCTTCGAAAACCGTCGTCCCAAGTAGACACTTCTTTGTCAACCGCATAGAACTAGCCCCATGACTTTACGGCCTAATCCCGACAATCCCTTTCGCATTGGCACCCGCGGTTCGCCGCTTGCACTGGCGCAAGCTCACGAGACCCGCGACCGGCTGTCTGTAGCCTTCGATCTGCCGGAAGCGGCCTTCGCAATCGTTGTCATCAAGACGACGGGTGACAAGGTGCTGGACCGGCCGCTGGGCGAGATTGGAGGCAAAGGGCTTTTCACCAAGGAGATCGAGGATGCGATGCTGGACGGCAGCATCGACATCGCCGTGCATTCGATGAAAGACATGCCCGTGGCGCAGCCCGACGGCCTTGTGATCGATTGCTGCCTCCCGCGAGAGGACGTGCGTGACGCGTTCCTGACACTGGACGGGAAGTCGCTCGGCGAATTGCCCGAAGGCACGGTCGTCGGCACCTCCAGCCTCAGGCGAAAGGCCCAACTTTTGCACAAGCGTCCCGATCTGCAGATCGTCGAGTTCCGGGGCAATGTTCAAACCCGCCTGAAGAAGCTCGAAGACGGCGTTGCGACGGGCACGTTTCTTGCCATGGCGGGACTGCGTCGGTTGGGGCTGACTGACCTGCCGGTCTCGCCGATCGATGCAGAGGATATGCTGCCCGCTGTCGCCCAAGGCGCAATCGGGATCGAGCGGCGCGCTGACGACGAACGCGCCGCCGAGATGCTCGCCGCGATCTGCGACACACCGACCGTTCAACGGCTGTCTGCCGAACGAGCGTTTCTGGAAGCTCTGGATGGTTCTTGTCAAACACCCATCGCGGGTTTGGCGGAGCTGGATGGCGACCGCTTGACGCTTCGCGGAGAGATCCTGGCAACGGATGGATCAGCTGCATTTGCTGACCACGACACTGGTTCCATCGAAGACGGACCCGAGATGGGCCGGTCCCTGGCCGCCCGACTGCTCAAGCGTGCCGGGCCGGGATTTCTGCACCACTGACCACCGAATGATCTGAATTGCTGCATCGCAGAAAAATTACGCTGCGCAGAAAGCCTTTGATTTCATGACGTCTTCGCTTAAGCTGCATCGCAGAAATTGCTGCGAGGAGACAGCAAATGGCCGATCCCTTGCTGATCAAACGCTATGCCAGTCGGCGGCTCTACAATACCGAGACATCGGATTACGTTACACTCGAAGACATTGCCGGTTTCATTCGCGACGGACGCGACGTGCAGATCGTCGATCTGAAATCTGGCGATGACCTGACGCGGCAGTATCTGCTGCAGATCGTGGCGGAACACGAAAGCCGTGGCGAGAACGTTCTTCCGTTGGATGTGCTGACCGATCTGGTCCGCTCTTACACAACACAAGCCCAATCCGTCGTGCCCCAGTTTCTGGCCATGAGCTTCGAGATGCTGCGCGAAGGGCAGTCTAAAATGATGGAGAGCATGACCAACCCGATGTCGGCGATGCCGGGTTATGATGCCATGCGGGCACAACAAGAGGCTTTCCTCAAAGCCATGACCGGCGGTTTGGGCAACGGTTGGTCAGGCCCCTCCGCCGATGACAGCGATGACACTCCGGACGACGGAACCGATTTGGCGGACATTCGAAAGCAACTCGAAGCGATGCAAGAGCAGCTTTCGAAGATGAGCGACAAGAAGAAGTAAGGCGCGCCGCGCGTCTATCTGAAGATCTGACGCACCGTATCGGCCATCAATTGCACCATGACCTGATCTGACATGTACCCGGTTTCCGGCATTTTTCGTGCTGCCTGATACCGACGTAGCGCGCGGCGCGTATCTTCGTCAAAAACACCGTCGACCGGTCCGGGTCGCAGCCCCAAACCCTTCAACCGCGCTTCGACCACCTGCTTGGTGCGCGGAGACAGCCCCATGGCTTCTTCCGCGCGTGCGGCATCGGCGAACCGTGCGTCGCGTTGCAGCGCGACAATGCGGGCCTGCGCCTCTTCCCGGAAGGCTCCATTGGGAGAACTGACAAGATAGTCCTCGTAGGCCTGCGCCGTGTCCTGCTGTTTGGCCTCATCCCAAAGCTGCTGGTCAATCCGGCTAGCGCGGTTTCGCTTGCGCTCTTCGATGATTGCCAAACGTTCGTTGGCCAGTTCGGCGAAATTGCCATCCGGAAAGCGTTTGAGGTAGGCGCGCAACCCGGCTTCGTCACCAACGGCACCTGTTTGATCCCAATACTCCAGATCGCTCGCCAACTGTTCTTCGCGCCGCCTTTCGGCTTCTGCCTCCAACTCCGCTGCACGACGTTCGGCCTGCTCGTCCAATAGCGCAATCTGCTCCCGTGTCAGGTAACCGGTTACGTCAAAGCGCTCGCGTTCCTGCCAATTGGCAACGGCGGCTCGCGTGGCGCGCCCGAAAATGCCGTCGATGCCGCGGGTGTTGAAGCCCAGAAGCGAAAGGTCACGCTGAATGTCGCGCCGCGCGTCGCGGCTCAGATCAAGCGCTTGCTCGGTGCGTTCCGCACGTGCTTCGGGCGTGTCGGTCAAGGCGCGTATCCGATTTTCAGCCATCGCAACAAACTCGCCTTGCGGGTGCTTCTTGACGTAGTCCTGATATGCGCGCGCTGTGTTTGTGTTGCTTGCAATTCGCCAGTCCCGGATGTCTTCAATCCGGTTATCCCGTGTTTGCGGCGGAGCGGTGTTGCCGGGTGTGAAGACCAGCGTGTCTGGCGCGAAACCATCAACGACTAGACCTAACCGACGGGAAGCTCCGACAAACGGGCGACCGGGCTGTGCGACATGATCCGTGACTGCCTTTGTCGCCGCACGCGGCTTTCCGATGATGACGGTCACGCCTTGGGGAATGTCAAAGTCCCATTTGCTGGCGCCGATCAAAGGACCGAAGCTCGGCGTCTCGCCTCTGGACGTTATCACAAGCACAGCTTTGCCGGGTGCTTGCGACAACACTGCCAGCACAGACGAAATAGAGAGCGCATTTCGGTCCAATGACGCAATTGATGTTGTGGGAGTGCCCCTCGGCACAAAGTAGGTATCGGTCGGTGTGGACAAGAACCGACCGCTGAGAGCAACAATCAGGCGGTCTGCTTTGGGTGCCATTTGCTCGAGCTGCGCAAATGCCTCGCTCAATTGATCGCTGTCGGGCTCGCGCAATTCGGTTACATCCACACCTGCACGCTCAAGCGAATCGGCCGCGGTCAAGATACGTTCGCCGCGATCCACATCCGGCAGAGCATCGTAGTCGCTAATTCCGACCAACAACCCAATGGATTGCGCCCCGGCTGGTGCAATCAACACAATCGAAAGCGCAATGGCGTAAGCAATCAGTCGCATCTCATCCTCCCAAGCAACCTCTCCAAGCCTAAGAGAGATTGGCTGGCCTCAAAAGGGGGAAGTTTCGCGTATTGACCGCAATACTGGTCAGCTGTGGATCGGCCCGTCGCCGCAAGCAAGCGCCGCCTCGCGTACCGCTTCCGAGTAGGTCGGATGCGCATGGCAGGTGCGGGCCACGTCCTCGGCGGCTGCGCCAAATTCCATCGCAACGCAGATTTCGTGGATCAGATCACCCGCCATCGGGCCGATGATATGTGCGCCGAGGATGCGGTCAGTCGTTTGATCCGCAAGGATTTTGACGAAGCCATCCGCTGCGTGGTTGGCCTTGGCGCGACCGTTGCCCATGAAGCTGAACTTGCCGACTTTAAAGGCGCGGCCTTCTGCCTTAAGCTCTTCTTCCGTTTGCCCGACGTTGGCGACCTCCGGGTGAGTATAGATCACCCCCGGAATAACACCGTAGTTCACATGGCCCGCCTGGCCGGCAATGGTCTCTGCCACGCCCATGCCTTCGTCTTCGGCCTTGTGCGCCAGCATCGGGCCTGCAATCGCATCGCCAATGGCATAGATGCCACCCACGTTGGTGCGCCAATGCGCATCGGTTACCACCTGACCGCGCTCGGACATTTTCACGCCAAGCGCTTCAAGTCCCAGCCCGTCAGTGAACGGCTTGCGTCCTGTTGCGACCAGAACTGTGTCGGCATCAATCGTCGCCTCGCTGTCGTCCTTGCGAAGCTTGTAGGTAACCTTGGCCTTGGTTTTCGTGGTCGCCACGTTTTGCACGGCAGCACCCATGATGAAGTTCAGGCCCTGTTTCTTCATGATGCGCTGGAACGTCTTCTGCACCTCGCCATCCATGCCGGGCGTGACGGCGTCGAGGAACTCGATGACTGTGACGTCCGTGCCCAAGCGGTTGTAGACGCTGCCCAATTCCAGCCCGATGACGCCAGCGCCGATCACCACCATGGACTTCGGGATTTTGCCCAGTTCCAGCGCACCGGTGGAGGTGACGACGGTTTTCTCATCGACCTCGACACCCGGCAGCGAGGAGGCTTCGGATCCGCTGGCGATCACAATATTCTTCGCCTCATGCACCTCGTCGCCCACCTTGACCTTGCCGGGTTCCGGGATGCTCCCCCAGCCTTTCAGCCAGTCGATCTTGTTCTTCTTGAACAGAAATTCGATGCCCTTGGTATTGGCCTCGATCGTCTCGCCCTTATAGGCCAGCATCTGTTTCCAATCGATTTTCGGCTTGGCCACGCCAATGCCCATCTTGCCGAAATTCTCTTCCGCCTCATGCACCATCTCGGTCGCATGGAGAAGCGCCTTCGAGGGGATACAGCCCACGTTCAGGCAGGTGCCGCCCAGAGTTTCCCGCCCTTCGACACAGGCCGTCTTGAGCCCCAGTTGCGCGCAGCGGATGGCGCAGACATAGCCGCCGGGGCCGCTGCCGATGATGATGACGTCATAACTCGCCAGGTGATGTTCCCTCATTTTGCGACGTCGGTATCACGTCGGTATTACGTCGGTGCGGACCTCGAAATTCTCGT
>JAAUYH010030113.1_pt1 | contig 10383 bp, 6 predicted proteins | sample 7278061 | NCBI WGS metagenome assembly JAAUYH01 (sample SAMN14350203, study PRJNA611818) | marine sediment metagenome | isolation source: surface marine sediment (0.6m) | place: French Polynesia: Moorea | collected 2018-08 | reverse complement strand
GGGTGTTGAGTGACGTGGGATTGAGGTGATTCACTGCGACACATTTGCCTGAAAATTAATGGCAGGGGAATTATACAGTATGCTGCAGGATAACAATTTACGTACAGTATTACTCAGGTCCTTCCACATGGCTTGCATGACAGATGATACGTAGTTCCGTAATTGCTGCAAATACAGCCAATAACAGAAGATGCTCAGATTTCCGTAAGTTGAACCTCAGTTTTCTATCGCTTATTTTAATAGAAGCCATGAGATTGTTTACATTCTATCAATTTGTAAATGTCCAATGATTTATGAGATACCCGATATTGAAAGTCCGTAATTCAAGCACAGGCGAATCGAAACTAGAAATCACAAAGTAGCGCGAACACTACTGAACTGTACTCTTCAATGAGGTGCGAAGGTCCTTTACAGAAGAACCAAGAGGAAGGAACTGCTGAGCCGAAATGTACGGACAAGGAATAAGTGAAACGAAAACTGATTTCAGTGGTCGAGGGGGCTGCCAGTTGTTGGTCAGTCAGGGTTTTTGTCAGTGAGAATACAGTCGAGCACAAGCAGAAGGAAGGAAATTGGAGGGGGATACTGTACACTGCGGAGACGGGCAGGTTGTCGTAAAACTGGGGACATACAATAATGAACGGTGGAGAGAAGCACAAGCAAATGGGCTTCACCGAGAGTTGTACAGTCCAGAATTAACGAAATGCCAGCTCGCGCTACATAAATCAACTGCTACGCTCTGTACTAGTCATCAAGACGGTTAACGGCCGCAACAGCCAACACACGCAGTGTACGAGCTGCATTAGACGGCCAGTTACTGTCCTGTACTGTAGCTTAGGGTGCTTGTGGCTACGCGTACTAAAAATAGGGCCGTACCAATCTAAACCAGCACGACTCACTGCCACCGTGTCGATTCGTTTCAACGACGTGTACTACAGCGCGTGTAAGCTTCACGATTAGCTGACAATGACGTCATACCGACTGGGGACTGACAGATAACGCGCTATTCCTATTCTGAATTTATCTTAAAATTTTAAACTGCCCGTTGCAATATCTATCGCGTCCCTTGCATACCCCACTGTAAAACGTAAGCACCCTCGATCAACTTTTTTGTTCACCTGCATTTCGCACGCGGAGCACAGCCAGTGCTTCATCCGACGTCGACTCTCGACTCGAAACTCACCCGATCACCATGCCCCCGCCACCACCACCTCCACCGCCGCCGCCGCCGGCAATGGCTGCGCCGGGCGGCAAGCGTGTCGCTCCCCCCCCACCACCGCCACCGAGACCGTCTGCGCCAGCGCCACCACCGCCTCCCGCGAGAAGTGCTGCTCCGCCGCCGCCGCCACCACCACCAGCAGTCCGAACCAAGAGAACTGCTGCTCCGCCGCCACCGCCGCCTCCTGCACCCGCAGGTCTGGTCAAGCCAACAGCCGGTAGATCCGCACCACCCCCGCCACCACCACCAGCGCCTGCTGGACTCGTAAAACCGACTCCAACTGGTGGTCAAACTGCCGCACCTCCGCCTCCACCTGCAGTGGACTCTACACCAACACCAGCGCCGAAGAAACGGCAAAGCCGACGTACCGCAAAGAGAGGGCCTGCAACAGATGAAAAAACCCCTACAGTGAACCCTAAAAAGCAAGCAGCCGAGGATAAGAAAAAGGCTATTCAAGATGCGAAGGAAGCTAAAGCCGCAGCGAAACAAGCAGCGATTGACGCCAAGAAAGCGGCGAAGCAATCGGCCATCGATGCGAAAGCGGCCGCGAAGCAGGCGGCAATCGACGAAAAGGCGGCGAAGAAGAAGGCGGCACAAGACGCGAAGAAAGCGAAGAAGGCCAGCCGAAGTCAGAAAACCGAGGGTCCCGTGCCGCCGAATCCCGCGATGTCATCGACCGACGCGGGGATTGCGGCACGTAAAGCGGCATCTACAACAAAGAAAAAGAAGGGAGGAATGCTTTGTTGCTTTGGCGGCGGTACGAAAGGTGTCGATGAGCCGGATGCCGCAGACGTGGCGCCGGCCCCGGCGAAACTGGAGGGCAAGTCGACGTTTGACGTCGAAGACGGCCCCGGCGCGAACGCCGATGCGAAGTTCCGTATCCCCAAGGGGTACACAAGGTTCAGAAATTTGTAGCCGATTTGTCGACGGATTTACAGAGTACTAGTAGAAAGGGTAAGGTGGGTTGGTGTCGCGCAATCGGCGTGAAGACTACCGACAGATAAGAATGAACACATCCTAAACGCATGAGTTATCATCGAGTGTTGGGCATTATTATTCTACTTTTCGTACAGCCCGCAGTCACAGCTGGGGGTGCCGTGCTGGTTCGACGGTCGTGGATTACTAGATGACCCGCCAGCACGGATATAAGGCGCGCCACAACGGAGACAGAAGGAGACGCCGCAGATGCACATCGCATAGTTGCAGGACCACGAGCTGTCCTTGCTCGCCAAATGGCCGCAGCCTGGACATGCCGTCCAGCCCTTCGAAGCGGCTAGTGCGGCGAGCGTGTCGTCCTCGCGAGGCCCGTTCTGCTTACCGCAGCGCGGACAGGTGAACGTGGGCAGACCCCCCGACACCGCCTCGTTGCAGTAGGCGCAGTAACGCACGAAGCCTGCCGCCGCCACCGCCAGCGCGTTCGTCAGCGCCGTCGCGTCGGCCGGTGTAAGTAGCGGCAACACCGACGTGGCGTCTAGCGAGGCCCCACAGCTCGCGCATGGCAACGGCGCGCGCGCAGCGCGCGCCGCCAGTGTCGCTTGCATGGTGAGGCAGTCGCGGCAGAAGCCGTGGTTACACGGGCCCGGCACGAGAATGGCGGACAGAGGTACGTCGTCGAGACATATTGGACAGTTTTGCGTCGGCTCGCTATCGGCGGGCGTCGCGGCCGCGGATACGGACGGAGCGGAGGGGGCGTTAACAACGTTTGTGGGCTCGGGCGTGGGGGCGGGGGTGGTAGAGGCGGAGGCAGCGGGCGAGGGTGCGGCGACGTCGGACATTTCCGTGGCGCGTGGCAGCGTGGTGGCGTCGGCTTGCTCGTTGTCGTCGAGGTAGTTGGTGGGGTCGACGACTTCGAGTGCCTGAAAAAATTTCGTTAGCATCGAGTCGATGTCCATGGCCGCAGCAACACGTGCCATGCACAATTGAAAAACTAAATTTACTAATGTCAATCCGATAAGTGCACCTCATAATCCGCAATGGTGTGCCTCGCCTTCGCACCCTGCACGCCGCGCGCCTGCACCCCGTCGCCCGCCCACCTCGCCACACCCCTGTCCCAACGCCTCGCACAGTTGACCCAGGCACACGGCGGCACCGGCCGCATCCTCGTGGGGCTCGTCGGCATCCCCGGCAGTGGCAAGTCCACCGTCGCCAACTTCGCTGTGCATGGCACCGAACATGCCCTCATCCAGATGGATGGCTTCCATCTGCCGCTCGCCCAGTTAGACGAACACGGCCGCGAGCGCCGTGGCGCCCCCTTCACCTTCGATGAGGTCGCCTTCGTCGATTGCCTTAGGCGCGTCGCAGCCGGCGAGGAAGTTCCCGTACCGAAATTCGATCACGCGAAGAAGGACCCCGTCATGGGCCCGGCGGTGCCGTGGATATCGAAGATTTGCCTCGTGGAGGGCAACTATTTGTTGCATTGGCAAAGCGTGCGCGAGCTGTTGGCGGAGACTTGGTTTGTTGACGTTGACTTGGAGCTCGCAATGACAAGGGTACTGCGACGGCTGGTGCGTGATGTCGGCTTCGATTTGGAAACCGCGAAGAAAAGAATTTTGGAGAATGATGCCGTCAACGCGAAGATCATCCTTCAAACGAGGAAGTACGCCGATTACGCGATTAATGCAGGCACCGGCGACGTTTCTTGTATTGAAGACGGTTCGAAAGTGCTGTTCTGAGCGGTTCTACAGGTTACTCATTCATTCCGTCAGCCGTGGATGGAATGCAGAGGTAAGAACACCTTCCCTGAAATCTTTTCTGTTGAAGTATTGTTGCGATTTGTTTCGGTTCTTTCATCCGTCTGCATCTGTACGAGGAACTTTCTCCAGTGGCGCGACTGGAACCTTCTACTCCGTGTGGTGATTCTCGTTTGGATCTAATGCAATGTCTGCCTGTTAAGTTTTGAGATTTTCATAGTAGTTTTTATTGTACTGCACATGTTCCGCTTTCCATTCCCTGATTCTTCGTCAACGAGGGTGCCAGGTGTGGAATTAATCTCTACGCGAGCTCAGCATCGAATGTACACGATGCGAATTTCCCAATCCAATGCGAGCATCATAAACATGAATGAAATGAACATAAATTCTCACTGCTGTGCTCTGCGAGACGCTGGCATCTTCTCACCGACGGTGACGCAGTAAACCAACCTTCGACCATATTTACAATAAAGCTGCGTGGTGATGCTGTTCTGTCCAGTCTGCGCGAACAGTTTGGTGACCAACTCGCACCACGGGGCGACAGACACAGACGGGATACGGTTCGAGTGTCGCACTTGTCCGTACGTGCACCAGGTAGGGAAGCGCTTGGAGCGCGAGGTTCCCAACTTGCCGAAGAAACGCGTCGACGACGTGCTGGGTGGCGATAATCAATGGGAGCTTGCGGACAAGACCGAGGTAACCTGCCCGAAGTGTTCGCACAACGTCGCCAATTTTTTCCAAATGCAGACCCGTTCCGCCGACGAGCCCATGACCGTGTTCTACCGCTGCGCGAAGTGCGCACATCGATGGAAAGAAAACTAGTCTTCCTCGCGATATTGCTGTTGCTCTTGGTGTCAGCCGTTCATGCACAGGAATTCTCTGTTGTTTTGTACATGTGCGTTTGGAAACGGCCCTTGCTCACTGCGTTCGTTCTTCGCCATTATACGGACATGCGCAACGAATTGAAACGTGATGGCATCCACCTGCATGTGTTTATCGCTGGGTCCGATGCTGCGCAAACCAAGGCACAGGCCAATACTTACAATGCCGATTATATTGTTGTTCCTAATCGACCGCTGGGAACGAAACACAATCGCGGATTACAAGCCATTCGTGACCGATACCATGGTTCTACTCCGCCGGACGCCGTGGTCGTATCTGGCAGCGATGATGTGTTGAATGCGCAATTCTTTCGTGTGATTCGTGGCAAGATGTCAGGCCCCTTCCCCCAGCACATCGTGGGATTGGCAGATGTTCACTTTTTTGACCTCAATTCGACTCGACTCGTGCACACCGCAGGATATCGTGTTTCGCGTACGCCGCTTGCGGCGACAGTGGGCTGTGGGCGTGCCTTCTCATGGTTTATGCTGGAAACACTCAAGTGGGAGCTGTGGGACTGGGACCGCGACCGTTCGCTCGACGCTAGCTCTATGCGACGTATCCTTCGTGCAGTTCCGCAAATCGCAGAGATCAGTACTGCTGTTAATGGTTTGCAAGAGGGAGTTATTGCAGTGGACGTGAAGACGGACGCGTTCGAGAAAGGTGCGAACATCTGGCGTTTCGACCAGATCATTGCCGGTGCAAAATCAGGACCATTACATGAGTTTGTTGATAGAGATGCTAGATTCACGCTGAACCAGGCGTTAGGGGAATCTTTCTTTGAAGACCAGATTATGGATCTTCGCAAGAGAATGGCCGCTGGACAGGAGTCGTTCTAAACTGCAAAGAGAAACTGCCTTCCCACGTTGTCTGTGTTTATTTATATTGCGGCTGTGGGCAGTGCTGTACAGTACACTCAAGAATCAGAACTCGTGACGCAAGTGATAGATCCAGCGCGAAGTTGGGATGAGGAAGTGCGGCATCTGATTAAACATAGATGCAGCAACGCTGTACTGTAGGTCGGACTTCCTGACGTTTTGACTTGCCTAGTCATTTATCTGACCCTTCCATCTGCGGTGCCAAGGCTCCCATTAAAACATGGCGACGAAGAATCACAATACAACACAAGAACGACAAACCGGTAGGGTAGCTGCGACTAGAGAAGCGGAAAAGTTAATCTTCGTCGAGTTCCTCGGCGATAAATTCGCGAACTTCATCAAAAATATCAGATTCTTCCGTGTTGACCTCATCAAGTTCTCTAGTATACTGTGCAATTTTGGCATCGAGTTCCGCAGTTTCGGCAGGTGTGGTAGGCGCGGTGCCAGCTGCTCTACTCCGTTGAATAGCACTGAGGGAAGTGAAGGCAATGAGTTTGCGGTCTTCAAGTTTTTGGATTCTGTCCAGCCACTTGAGAGCCTGTTTCGAGTTGGGCAAGTTATCGTAATATATGCCTTTGCGTAACGCTGCCACACCTTCGCTTACCAACTTGAGGTCCTCTGTCACATTGCACACTTCGGATTGCAATTGTCTCAGTGTGGCGGCAGGTGCAGATATCGAGTCTTTGAGTGCGCGTCGAAGTCGCCCGTACGCCGCACCGCGCCGTGCGTGTAAAGAAAGAAGCGCGCGATTCAACGATTGGGCTACCGTTTCACCCTCGCGGGGACGTGATTCGGCTTCAATCTCTTCGGTTTCGGTAGGGGGCGCATCGGCAACTTTCATTTGACCTAGCTTGGTCGTCGCCATCGCGGCAAGAATCGTCAGTCTGGTGCAGTAATGCTGGAACGTACAGCACACTGTAGAACACTACCACTGTAGGTAGTAGGAAATTTCGTTAATCAAAGCGAGGTAGTACTCTACAATCACAGATCGACGACGGGCGTATAGCTGAGTATGAATTGAGATTAAAAATCAGGAGCATTGATTCAAGGGGTGTTTGGCTATACTACGAGGGGTCTAGCAACCGTTTCCAAGGGCAACTGTCAATGCCCTGAGTATGGACATGCTTCATACACAAAGGGTATTTGTCCATTTGCACGACTGTTTTCCACATCTCATAGAGTATATTTCGAATAAAATTTTGCGTATTAGAGGATGCCTCGTGGGAATGCAGAAATTAACAGGTCAGAATCACATGCGGTTGCGTTTCTCAAGGCGCTTGGCAGATTGGCGCCAAATTTAATCGAAAGAATTAAACCTGACAGAATGCAAACTCGTTGATATTCCGGCATAGTTATAGGTATAGTCACAATTTGGCGTCGTTACCCCCTCACACCCCACAGGATACTCTACTAGGCTAGCCATGCGCCGAGCGGGCCGCGGCATGAATTCTCTTCTTGCTGCAGTGGAAGTCGCCTCGAATCACTCACCCAACCACTCTGATCGTAATACCACCCGTATGAGTAACGCGACTCCCGATGAGCCCCGCAAGGGTGCCCGCGTGTTCACCGCCGATGAGCGCGCGATTCTCGAGAAGGAGTACAAGCTGAACAAGTTTCCTACTCGTGCTATGATGGAAACCTTCGCGGCAAGGCTTGGAAAGCCTACTGAAAAAGTTCGTACTTGGTTTAATAATCGTCGTGCTCTGGATCGAAAGATGGGCGTCGATGTTGTGCGACTGCCTATGAATCGTTCGAACGCGAGAACCAGTGCGAGTAATCTTGTTTCTGCGCCCGTCACATCCGCCGGTGTTGCTTCTGTCAGCACGACCACACAAACACCTGCGATACCTGCGCAACAACGAAATAATGTACAACGCGAACAGACGAAAATGATGCTGCCTCCTCAACCTCCTGCTTTACCTGCGCCTCCAACACCACCGAATATTCCTCCTATCGTTAACTCTAACACCGCTCCGACAGTTCCAACTTCTGCGAGTTTGGAGACAGCGGCGACAGCTGCAGCCGCCTCCGCGTCTGCTGCAGCTGCACTAAATGTATCACTCGGTTCAGTGGTACTCACGCCTAATAGAAATGCAATGGAACAAGACGCGAAACGAAACTTTACAACTATGAAGCCTATCCCTCCTATTACTCTTACTCCGGAAACGCCGAGACGCTCACCACCTCCTTCCAGAACCGCCACACCATCTTCTGCAGTTCGACGAATATCGAATGTCACCCCTGCCCACTCTACCGGAACTCCGGGTCGAGCCACGCCAGTTCGTTCGAGCGGCGGTAGACCACGACTGACTCCGGTGCGCCTGCGCAGCGCGCGGTTGCGTCTCGGAAGATCGGAATTGAAGGGAGAGGGTCATAAGGATGACGTCGGACTCGAAGTGAAATTTCTATTTGGAAAGAAGCGATTGGTGTATGAGTGGTATTGTGGTGCAGATTATGCGGATGCAAAAGTAACAGGTGGTCCGTATGCCAAAATGGAAACCAACTTTGACTCGCTGTACAGTATGAAGTTTGTGCGAACGCGTGATGGATCAATTATCGAAATGACGCTTTCTGATACACCCTCGCTATACCGGCAAAGCGAAGATAACATGTTGAAGTTCAAAGTACGCAGTCAACAACGGCAATATCAGCGCGCCTCTACTGATGCGTTCACCGTTGACGTTTCTGCGAAAGACCATTGCATACATTTACGCTCGGATGAGGCTGCTCGGGTAAGAAAAACTATCATGGAATCAGTTCCGGAATTGGCTTTATTGGTACAGGAAAGCACGCCGTTGCCAGGTGGCCAGCAACATGCTGTATTTGATACCCCAGCAACTTATCACAATGAGCGTTTGACCGACACGGAAAGTATCTCCGCCGCGGCCGGCCGAAATGAATTAGGTGCAATTCCCAAACATCATGATGGTGGGAACAGTATGGAAGGTAGTGCTCAAATGCTCGTGACGCCTCGGCCTGCGAAACCCCCTTCTGAGCCGTCTTCGTTCAAGTCCGACGTTCGACCTGGCGGTCCCCAAGTTTCTAATTCAGAAACCGGGAAAGAGTCTAAAGATGCTGCAAGAACGGAGACAAGAACACCCATCGCCTCTGCCGCCCACGTATGGGAAACACCTACAAGGTCGAATCTTCGTATTAGTCGAAAACGAACGGCCGACCAAGCGCTTGGTCCTGGCGCATCAAATGCTGCCAGCACTGCAGGACCAAGTAATGCTGCGTTCTTGATTCCAACCCCTGCGACTCCCGCACCATGGCATTCACCCGCGACACCATTCAATTCGGAGATTCGCACAGCGTCAAATGCACATTTATGGTTAGCAACTGGTGGTATCACCCCAATGTCGGAGCAACAACCAGTTGGTTCTCCATTATCTGCGCCAGTACGACGTGCTCTTGACTTCACACCTGGTAAGGGAACAAAACGAAGTCTTGAAGTTAGCGATGAGAACGATTCGGCGAGCGGAAACAAACCGGTGAAGAAGGTGCGCGGTCCACCACCACCACCAGTCCCACCGGCACTCCCACCACCCGTCCCACCACTTCTGCCAGGCCAAGGCGGTTCTGCAGAAGAAGCCAGCAAGACAACATTGGATGAGCAAGGAGCATGAAACTAAAATCAGTGCTGTTGTTGTAACAGAGCATAAGAAGACCATAGAAAACTTCTCCAGCCAAGAAAAGATCAAAATCCAAAAAGCGAGCGAGGTGAAGGTGACGTCAAGAAGGATAAAATTTATTAATTTTCAGGTGTGGACCCCGAGTTGAAGTGAAGCCGCTTCACTGTTGCTCGTTCGCTCGGCTTCCATTATGTTTGATAAATTCAACTATCGCAGCCTCAAAATATTGAGTAGCTCCTTCGCGATATTCGATGAATTCCTATCGACCTACTGTTGTAACTAATACTCTGGTTCGTTTCTTTCTCGTACTCCTGACGTCATCTACTTTCCACCTGTAGGTAGGTGTATTGTGTTCCACGTACTACTCAGTGGGACAGGACTAACTGAGCGAGGCGTTGACAGATCCTCTCATAAACGTTTTCGATACAGGAATAACTATTTGCGCACCTTCCTCTTCCGTACACGAGAAATTGAAGATTGAGTATCGGATGAAGAAAAAGGACTACAAGGGGACACGCTCGAATTTATTGGACTTTGCACACTTGAACCCCACAGAGCTTTTGGATTTCCGGAAGGCTTGGCTCGGTGAGGAGTTCACGCTTTTCACGAGCGGAATAGATCGGGATTCACGGATTCAGTTTTAACGAATTTCTCGAGTCACACGAGGCCAATTCAAGTTACAGTACTGTACCTCGAGATTCGGAAAGTGCACAGACAACGAATGTCAATTGGGTGGATCTCAATCTTAAGTCCTTGAACCAATGAAAGTCACGGCTGAATCTACTTCGCTGTCCATTCAGTAGTTAAATCCATCGGAGAGAGAAGACTGCTATGGGGATCGAAAGGTCCAAGAAGTGACCTTCGGCGGTCCAGTATTAGTTGGTCCAAATTCTTGTTCCACTTGATTCAGGGGACTCTTCCATTGTGCTACTAGACAGTATTCCACTAAATGGAAAATTTATATTTTTGGCAACACTGTGCGCGAATGTCAGCAGAACTGAGAACTTCGGGTTATTAAGCAGTGCACAGGCGGATCCGCATCGCTACTACTGTATTGTACAGTGGTTGCTGTTGACGTTGTCGTTGAT
>JAAUYH010031663.1_pt1 | contig 10384 bp, 9 predicted proteins | sample 7278061 | NCBI WGS metagenome assembly JAAUYH01 (sample SAMN14350203, study PRJNA611818) | marine sediment metagenome | isolation source: surface marine sediment (0.6m) | place: French Polynesia: Moorea | collected 2018-08 | reverse complement strand
GTTCGTAAGGTTTATACCCACATCCAAAATCTAGCATTACTCCTTTCATGTAATGAGAATATTTCTTCACTCCAGTAACTAAACCTTTCTGGGTAAAATAAAATGGATTAACAAATACCGATAGAAAAGTGGGATGAAAAAATTCATCTCTGTAAATATTTTTGAGCTTTTTGAGCATAGATTTTTTCTCCTTGTTAAGTAGTAATCGGTGCTTGTAAATGGGAGTTTTGGACAATTTGTTGGACTATTGCTTTGCCAATTTCTAGTGAAGTAATAGTCGGAGTAGAGAGAGAATTACTCTCCCCACAAACTTGATTACTTCTTGACAAATTTATATATGCTCATATAACGAAAATCAACTTTGGAATTTAAAGTATACGAATCGCTCATTGCTTTTTCAATCAAGCTTTTTGGATTTGAACCTAGTCGATATTCACGATTGACTGCAATAAAAACTGTATTGGCATTATCAGTTAACCCTGTAATTAATTTATCAAAATGTTTATCTTTCAATTTCGTGAGATAAGGCCATCCATGTATAGTTGCTGCGTCTCCGTAATACTTTAGTAATCTCGTATTTCCTCTCAACAAAATAGATTGTGCATAAGCATCTCGATTTTGTTGGAGATACTCGGCAGCAGATCGATAGTCCTCTCTCCAGTAACTTTGATTGAAGTAATAATTGAAAAGAGAATAAATATTTAAAACGACTAAAACTATCGCAGCTACTTTAGCATACTGAAATTTTCTCTGATGCTTCAGTCTATGTTTGTATCTATGAATAAAAACTGAGGGTATCAGAATGGCAACGGGTAAACAAAGATAAAAAGAGTGACGTGGCAACCAGTTAATTTTAGTATATGCAGCAAAGAGAAAGGCTAGTAAAAATGAAATAGCAAACAGAGAAGAAAATAGGAAATTAGCCCGTTGCTCTTTTTGGTATTTCCTACTTTTATAGGATTTAAATAAAGTTCCTACTAAAGGGAAAAAAATTATAGAGACAACAACACACAATATTAGAAAATGAGGCCAGTAATTAAGCATTACCTGGATTCTATCTTCACCTCGTAATTGGATTAATGGAGGTCCATAAGTTGTCCCTGTCAAGATACCGTAGAGAACAAAAATAGCGTTCTGAATGATAGGGAACCCCGAACGAGTAACTGAAGTACTTGTCGGATCGGTTACAGCAGAAGAAGAAAGATAGAAAAAAATTACTGGTGCTGAAAAACAGGCAGCAGAGAGCCACCATTGTAGCCACTGTCTTAAATTTCTATAAACTATGGCGTGAGAGATACAAAGGGCTGCGCTAAATATGCCCATCAAAATACTGCCAAAAAGCCCGATCGCAGTAACGATACCAAAAAATAGCTGTGAAACAAATTTATGTTCCTCATCCTCATCTAATGCCTTGCGGAAAAAATATAGTTGTAGTGAGGCTAAAAATATGAGTAATGAATAAGCTCTCGTCTCTTGGCTATAGTAAATACAGAAAGAACTGACAGCCAAAATCAAAGATGACCAGATAGAATGATTTTTGCCATAAATCCGTAAGGTAGTGAAGAATATGGTAATTACTGAACCAACTCCTAGTAAAGCGGAGAGAGAGCGAAGGGCAAATTCGGTATCTCCAAAAAGTGAACGCCAAGCAAATAGTACCAGGTAATAAAGTGGTTGGTATTTATCACCTGCTTCCCGACCTAAAATTCTGGAAAAAGTTTCTGAGAAACTTACACCATCAGAATAATTTAGGCTCATCCCTTCGTCATACCAAAGACTCTGATTGTCTAATAAAAAAAACCGCAAAAAAATGCTAAATCCAATGATGAGAAAAACCGGTATATAGGATCTTGGAAGTTGCATATAACCCACATCCATCAGCCCCCGACTAATTGGAAACTGGATGTATTGCTTAAGTCGACCAACTCGCCCTCGAGAAAGACGCAATCGTAACAGGTGTTGCAGATACTCTATGTATTGCCTCGATGTAACCTTGCTCTTGCCTTCTTGACGCTCTTGAAATAAATAGCCAACCTCACTTATTTTGTCTATATTCCCTTGACCCAAGACCTCAATCAGAATTTTGTATCCAACAGGGTTCAACTTGTATCCAGCAATTGCATGGCGGTGCACTAAAAAATAGCCACTCATGGGATCTGAGACTCGACCGATAACTTCTGGAAGCACGATTAATCCCAAAGTCTGGGCTCCACGGGATAAAAAGCGTCTCACGATGTTCCAGTCACTCACCCCTCCCTCTTCAACGTGCCGGCTGGCAACTGCTAAATCTTCCCCGTGCTCAATGGCCGTTAAAAGTTTTAGTAATACTTCTGGTGGATGCTGCAAGTCACCATCAATAACTCCCAAAATTTGTCCCCTCGCTGCCTGCCATCCTCTAATTACAGCTGTAGCAAGTCCTCGTTCTCGTTGGCGGCGCATTACCCGCAACTGGGGATAATCAGGCAAGAGGTTTTGTGCTATTTCCCAGGTGTAATCTGGACTATTATCATCCACCACAATCAATTCATAATTGTCAGGTAAAACCTTGTCTAGCAATTTGCTGATTAGTCTGACAATGTGGGCAATATTTTTACTCTCTTGGTAAGTGGGAATAACCAGAGATAAGTATACAGGACAGTAACTTAAAGTCTGGGATGCAAGGGGAAGTTCAGAAATGACAAACGCGCCTAATGGTTCAGGCACAAGTGCTTTACTTTCATTAATCTTCATTATGATAACGAGGTTTTAGTTTTGTCAGCATGTTCTGCTGCTCCTGTTTCCCGAGTCGGTGATGCTTTGATTTGAACTCGATCGACAATTTGCTGGACTACTGCTTTGCCAATTTCTAGTGAAGAAGTAGCAGCAGGAGAAGGCGCATTACAAACGTGAATCGAGTTTTGACCTTTGACAATTAAGAAATCGTCTACTAGTTTGCCATTATTCATCAATGCTTGGGCGCGAACTCCTGCATGGGTAGGAACTAAGTCTTTTGCTTGAACTTCAGGAATCAATTTTTGCAGACTACGAACAAAAGCAGCTTTGCTATAAGAGCGAATTATTTCTTGGATGCCTTCATCGGCGTGTTTGGCAGCTAGTTTCCAAAAGCCTGGATAGGTAATCACTTCGGCAAAGTCTCGCAGGTCGAAATCACTTTTGCGATAACCTTCTCGCTTCAAGCTGAGGACGGCATTTGGTCCAGCATGAACGCTGCCATCTATCATGCGGGTGAAGTGTACGCCTAAGAAGGGAAAATCAGGATTGGGTACGGGATAAATTAAGGTTTTGACGAGATGGCGTTTTTCTGGGGTAAGTTCGTAATATTCCCCGCGAAAAGGGACAATTTTGGCTTGGGGCTTGACTTTATTTAATTTAGCAACGCGATCGCTATACAATCCAGCACAGTTAATCATAAATTTAGTGCTCAAGTTGCCTTGAGTTGTTTCTAAAACTTGACTATCTTGAGTACTAATAATTTTTTCTACCTTAGTATTAAGATAAAGTTCTCCTCCCTGAAACCGAATTAGCTCGACATATTTTTGACATACTTGCTGATAATTAACTATGCCAGTACTGGACACTCTAAGACCTGCTAGGCAGCGGACATGGGGTTCGATTTCTCTGACTTCTTCGGCACTAATTTTCGTGACGTTTAAACCATTTTCTAAACCACGACAGTAAAGATTTTCTAGCAATGGTAATTCTTTGTCTTCAACGGCAACTATTACTTTGCCACAGATATCGTAATCGATATTGTGTTGCTGACAAAATTCCACCATCGAGCGATTCCCTTCACGGCAAAATTGAGCCTTAAAGCTACCAGGCTTATAGTAAATCCCCGAGTGAATTACTCCACTGTTATGTCCGGTCTGGTGAAATGCCCACTGGGATTCTTTTTCTAAAACGGCAATTTTTGCCTGAGGATAGGTTTGACCTAAAGCCATAGCAGTAGAAAGACCAACAATTCCACCACCGATAATTACAAAGTCGTACATAAATATTTTTTATTCTTGTCTTTAAAGATTTCTAGCTCGTAAATTCAGAGATCGAAAACTAAGATAATAATGGGGGTTTCCGCCGAAGTTATTTCCATTAAGATTGGCACTCACTATTTTTCTAAGTCTTGGCAGTTTATTGGTATCTTTATTTCCGCGGTGCTTTAACGAGCAGCAGTTTACCATACCTTCCAAGGCGCATTGCCACGCTGCCACAATTTTTCTAAGTAGCGTTTGTCTCGTAAAGTATCCATTGGCTGCCAAAACCCATGGTGTTTGTAAGCAGATAGTTGTTTCATATGAGCTAATTTTTTTAAGGGTTCTTGTTCCCAAACTGTTGAATCATCAGCAATAAAATCAATTACTTCTGGTTCGAGAACAAAATACCCACCACTAATCCATGCTCCATCTCCTTCAGGTTTTTCCTGAAAGCTGGTAATTGTAGTTTGTTCTTGTCCCAAACAAATTGCGCCAAAACGTCCTGGTGGTTGGGTTGCAGTTAAAGTTGCCAGGGTCTTTTGTGCTTTATGCAAGGCGATCAATTCCTGAATGTTAACGTCGCTGACTCCATCTCCATAAGTAAAACAAAAAGTTTCATTAATATGCTCGCCGATCCTCTTGAGTCTACCGCCAGTCATGGTTAATTCTCCGGTATCTATCAAGGTAACTCGCCATGGTTCGGCATAGCCATTGTGAACATTCATCTGATTGAACCGCATGTCAAAGGTAACATCAGACATATGCAAAAAATAGTTGGCAAAATATTCTTTAATCATGTAGCCTTTATAACCACAGCAAATGATGAAATCATTGATTCCGTGGGCAGAATAAATTTTCATAATGTGCCACAGAATCGGCTTACCACCAATTTCCACCATTGGCTTAGGTCGGATACTGGTCTCTTCACTCAAACGAGTTCCTAATCCACCAGCTAGTATTACTGCTTTCATTAGTTTCACTCCTAAATGGTATGGAAAGTTTTGTTACTCTGACTTCATCAAAAAATTGCTGACGACGCCTTTGCCGATATTTAAGATTGTGTATGATTTGTCAATTCGTAACTACTACTAGCCAGAATTTCAACCATCTCGGAGAGAGCTTGATTGTGTTCGCGGAGATTGACTCGATCCGTATAAAGTCGATCGCAGTACTTTAGTAATTCACTGTAATCTTGTTGGAGCTTTTCGTAATCTTGTTGAAGCTTTTTATGATTTTCACTTACTACGGAAGATGAGCAAGATGATTGGTGTTGGGCTTTAAGCTTTATGTATTTTGTTTGAAGTTTTTGATACTCAGAAATGACAACTATACATTCTTGTGTAGATTTGATTGCTAATTGATAGGCTCGGTCGGGATTATTTCGGAGATAGCGTTTAAAGCGTTCAATCTCAAATTGAGTGGAGAGAGTATTCATGATTGCAAATAGTATAATTGTGGTTAATAATCGAGAAGCTAATGAATGTTAGCTTTTGTTACTATTCGTTTGATTGAAGTCAAAATATGTAAGGTCAGGAATTCTTATTTAACTTCGATGATTGAGCCAGAATGTCAAAATATTTAGGGATTGTCAATTTCCTTTCAACTTCCCTTTGACAACTTGCTTACAAGCTTAACTTGTTACCGAAGGCGAGGCGCACTGTTTTGTTTGTTTTAAACTGCCTATTGACTAACGGTTTAATAATTGGCCATGCAGCAGCCTTAAGTAAATCTTTAGTTAACCAAACACTGTTCCAAATCAGCCATTGCAGCATCTGGAAATTACAACTGGTTCGCTCTCGCCAGTTTAGAGGAGCTTTGTGGATCCCATGGATATATTCTCTTAACCACTTCCATCTGGTTAAGTGCAGCTTGCCTTTTTTATCTGGGTCATACCAAGCAATACGCTCCCGAAAAGGACGGTGAGCCCTGACGGAGGTGGCGGGATGATCTCTTTTCCAGAATAAGTAACTAGGAATTTCATGAAATTTGCCATAAAGAGTTAGTTTTCCAAGTAAAACTAAATCGGAGGAGGGATAGCTTCCTAAAGGCAATAACTGCGTTAGTACATCCCTTCGCATCAACCCATGAAAAGGATGACATTTATGTCCATAACGAACTAAATGATGATAAATCTTAAATCGTTCAGCAGGTTGATGCGACCGCAAGTCAAATCGATCTTCGAATTTTTCAATTTCCTCCCCATGTGTATCAATAATTAGAGTTTTGGGATAAGCTAAAACGATACTAGGGTCTTGTTCTAAGATATCGACACATCGCTGAAGAAATTTTAGGGCACAAAGATCGTCATGACAAGCCCATTTAAAATATTTTCCAGTAGCTAACTCAGCAACGCGATCGAAATTCCAGCCCGCACCTAAATTTTGTTCGTTACGAAAATAGCGAATACGTCGATCTACTTTGGCATATTGACGACAAATCTCTTCCGTCTTGTCAGTTGAACCATTATCAGAAATAATCAGCTCAAAATCTTTAAAGGTTTGCGCTAGGAGAGAATTCAAGGCAATTTCTAAAAAATTTTCGCCATTATAAACTGGCATACCAATACTAACTAAGGGTCGATGTTGGTTCATAGTTTTTGATGATTTTATCTGATTGCTAAGTTTTAGCTGAATTATAGGGAATGACGCAGTCTGATAACACGAGCGGGTACGCCTACAGCAATTGCGCCAGCAGGAATATTTTTGGTAACGACAGAACCAGCACCAATTACTGCACCTTTCCCAATACGTACGCCATCGAGAACTATCGTTCGATAACCCAGCCAAACATCATCTTCAATGATAATGCCACCTTTGGTGGTTAAGGGCTGTCCGTGAATCGGTCGATTTGGAGCAATACCATGAGCATAGGGATAAAAAGCGCAGTGAGGAGCGATTTGTACGTTACAACCAATTTTAATTGGTGCTTTATAAGCAGAAAATTGACAATGTGGCTGAACGTGAGTACCATTGCCAATAACTACCGTGCCAGCTTCTCCAGTTTGAATATAGATATTTTCGTAAAGATGAACTCGATCTCCTAGGGTAACTTTGCCACCATCGCGGTCTTGAAAAATAGTCGTGCGATCGCCAATAAAAACATTTTTTCCTAGTTGTAGCGACTGATGATAAATTGTCGCTCCGGGAGCAATATAACCTCGAGGATGATAACGGGCAAGACAACGACGAGCGGAATAGGGTGGAGCCAGACAAGTTGCAATCGCTGTACTAATTTTTCCCAGATAACCTAATCCAGACCAGCGCATCCAAAACCACATCCAGGCAGTAGCACCTAGACCTCGCAATCCAGCAACTTGCCATTTAGTTTGTAATCGTCTCCAAATAGTCGGATAATTTTCGGGCAGACTAATCATTATAAACTCTTAAGCTAAAGTTAACGAGAAGCAGAATTTAAAAGTGAAGTAAATTTGATTGATGAAGAAATAGATTTTGGAGGGTAAGAATTTAGAAGTCAGAAAGCGGAAAAATTGTTTGAGACCGTAGCTATTCAGTATTCATCGCCGAACTCGGGTTAGAGCAAATAAGGTGAGCTTAATAAAATTTGTGGAAATACTTCGCCAGAGAGGGTGCATCAAATAGTTTACCCTCAAAAGGTAATGGTGGATATTTGATGTAATTCACTAGAGAATCAAATTCCGTACAGTAGCTGATGCCGAAATTTTCTACCAATTGGGCAAATAACAGTTGATGATCGTCTATGTGTTCTCCATAGCGTTTTAGTCGGGGTAGTAAAATAAAAGACGATCTCATTTTTGCTAACATTCTGGTAGACCCTTGTCCTGCATGAGAAATTACCAGAGAAGCTTTTTCTATTGACTCCTGCATTTCGATTTTGGTTAGAGAAACGACAGTAGTCAACAAGGGATGATGTAATCGAGCAACAGAAGTCGCGCCATGTTGAAATAAAACTGGTTCGGTAATAATTTCTTCTTCCAATAGACGCTCTAACCAATCAACAGCGCGATTGAAGGGAAAAGGAATTGTTCCTAAAGTAAAGACAATCATGATAAATTAAACGGTCAATTTTATGGTTTATACTAAGCAACCACACCTCTGTATTTGGCTTTGGGATGGCGTTCCAAACATTCCGGCCATTGCACATAAAATTCGTCAACAACATAGTAAACAAGTTTGCCACTAAGACTAAGAGCTTTAGAGCGAGAGATGCTTTCAATAAATACTGTTTTAATGCCAAAAATTTTGCTGGCATAAATAAACGGTACGGCTAAACTAGCACCAGTGGAAATTACTAAATCTGGTTTGCTTTGATAGAGAATAAATAAGGCGCGGAAAAAATTAATTATCGCTCTGCCTAGCATTCTGGCTTCTTGCATAGTTACCCAGTGGACGATTTCTTGATGGTGCAGTCGTTGGGTATCAAATTTAGAGTAAGTGACCCATTCTCTGTAGTGAGCAGACCAAAATTCTTTTAAACCCATCATTGTCGAGAAGTGTCCCCCTGGGTTGCATACAAGTAGTAATCGCATATTTTGTGACCTCCAAATAATGTCAAAAGTAGAAAATAGAAAAAATTCTTCAGCAGAGGTGTCTTCACAAGAATCGTAGTATCTTGCACTCTTATGGCTTCTACCTCTTGATATTAGTCTTTAGTGAGTCAACTCAACTTCATGTTGCATCTGGTGATATTGCCATAGTTGACCGCGTTTTAATAGTAGTTCTTGGTAAGTTCCTTGTTCCACTATGCGACCCTTTTCTAGTACTACGACTTTATCTGCCCTCATAATTGTGGAAAGCCGATGGGCGATCGCTATTACTGTTCTGCCTACAGATAGTTTTTCAATTGACTCCTGAATCAATCGCTCTGAAACTGAATCTAAGGCACTAGTTGCCTCATCAAGGATTAGAATGTCTGGATTTCTGAGTAAGGCGCGAGCGATCGCTATACGTTGGCGTTGTCCGCCAGATAATCGTACGCCTCTGTCTCCTAGTGGAGTATCAAAGCCTTTAGGTAGCTTTTGAATAAAGTCTAGGGCATTAGCTAGATGAGCTGCTTCCCAAATGGCCTCTTCATCTAATTCTGTCATTGCATAGGCAATATTGTCCTGCACCGAACCATTGAAGATGAATGTATCTTGACTGACCACAGCCAGTTTTTGCCGTAGGGACTTGATGTCAAACTCTCGTAGATCGACCCCATCGATGAGAATCTTTCCTTGGGTAGGATCGTAAAATCTGGGAATTAGATCCGCTAAAGTTGATTTACCAGCACCGGAAGCTCCAACTAGTGCAACTGTCTGCCCTCGTAGAATAGTTAAAGAAATTTGCTGTAATATCGATTCCCCCGCATCATAAGCAAAATCTACTGTTACAAATTCAATAGCTCGCTTCAACTCCACAAATTGGACTTTGCCGTTATGAAAATAAGGCTTGTCATCAGTTCTCAAAAGCTGCTGAATGTTGTCAAACGAACCATACAACCTACTGAATCTGGCTCTGAGGGTATTGATGAACCGGATAATCGGTGTAATGCGCAATAATACAAATAAGAAGGTCAGAAACGAAGCTGACTGCAAATATCCATTAGGAATGAGGAACGCAAATCCCCCAATCAGGATGCCAAGGAGCATTAAAATTCCCGCTCCTTCTGATAAAGGTTCGATTAATGCTTGAACCACTATAGCTTTGTTATTAGTTTGCAAAACTTGAAAACTCGCGTCCTTACAACGTCGGCGTTCAAAATCCTGGGCAGCAAAGGCTTGAACTGTCCGAATGCCATGAATAAATTCCAGGGATACTGAACTATACCTACCATTAGCTTGGGTTATGTCAAAACTGGTCTCTCTGACTTTGCGTAGTAGCGTTGATAACCCTACCGATACGAGACTAAACAGCATCACTGAAATAATCGTCAACTGCCAGGACAGCAATAACATTGATACTACGAAGACTATCAGCATAGAACCCTTGGTAAGGAAAGTAGAAATTATGCCAAAAGCCATCGAAACCCTTCCAATTTCCCCGGTCAGGCTATTGATTAAATTTCCCGAACAAGTCTTAGAGAAATAAGAGAGGGAAAATGCTTGCAACTGTTCAAAAATACGTAGGCGCAGTCGATATGTTAGATTAGTTTGCGCCAGAAAGCTGTAAAGCTTTCCTAAATAGCTCAAGCCTAGACGTAATAGGGTTGTTAGAAAAATTAAGCCCGAGATGCGATAAAGTCTTTCAGTGGCAGGAGCATTAACTCCTAAAATCCAGAAATCAATCCAATCCACTCCTGTTTGAATCGGTGCTGCATTAGGATTAGTAAAGCTTTGTAAGAAAGAGAGGATAAAACCAACCCCAAAACCTTCAAAAAGTGCTGCTAGTAACGTAAAAGTGATAGCTAAAATTGTAATCCTACGAAAGTATTTAAACTCTCGTAGAATAAAATAG
>JAAUYH010027351.1_pt1 | contig 10384 bp, 4 predicted proteins | sample 7278061 | NCBI WGS metagenome assembly JAAUYH01 (sample SAMN14350203, study PRJNA611818) | marine sediment metagenome | isolation source: surface marine sediment (0.6m) | place: French Polynesia: Moorea | collected 2018-08 | reverse complement strand
TGAAGCCTCCTCGTCGTCAGCACGCCCGGTCTCCACTTCGCTGGTAACCGCTGGTGCCGCCTGGTAACTCTTTTTCACCGTGCCGTCGATCAAACCCTCGGTCAGTTGCTCGGTCAGCGGCCTGACCCAGAAACTGATCTGAAAAATCTTCTCCAGAAATTCGCGCGGTGTCGCCGGCTGCGAGCCGATCAATTCGAGCAATGACGCGCGCTCGTGCAAGGCCTGGCTGTTGTTGACATCATTCGCAACCTTTTTGATGCCAAAAAAATCCGCATGATGGCTCAACACCGACCGTGCGGCCCATCGCTCATCGACCGCCACCACCACGTGAAACAGCGGAAACGCCAGCAGCAAATGTACCGCTTCGAGCACTTGCAGCACTTTCTTACTGTCCTGTACCCGGTCCAGGTCGTCGATATAGAGAATGATTCTGTTGATGCGCGGCAGCTCAGCTTCGGACTCTGGCTTATTCTTCGAGGAAAGGCTGAGTTCGTTGCGATCGGTCATCAACCGAAAGAGTTTCTCGAAGTCGCGCCGGATCAAGGCCAGGATGCCCAGTTCAGAACGGTAGTCATCGCTCGAAGCCCTGTCGTTGATATAGTCAACCAGGCTCTCGGCTGAACCCAGGTCGTCGAGCTTGCTTTGCAGGTCGAGAATCTCCTGGTCCAGCAAATCCTTTTTTTCGTTGGCATCGATGATTTCATCGGATACGCGCTTCTGCTCCGCGCGCAGGGTTTCCAGGGATTTGTCCTTATCCTCTGCTTCCTTGCGCATATCCTCGCGCAGCTTCGCCTCGATGCTTCCAACCTCATTGAGCAGGTTGGTTGCGTCCGTCAGACGTTTCCGAAACCAGATCAACGCCGGCGTAACCAGGGCCACGATCTGGCCGGGAATAGGCAAGAACTCGTCCCACAGCTGATCGTTATCGAGAAGGGCGGGAAGCGAAAAGTAGATGACCAACGCCAGGCCGGCAAAGGCGATGAAGGTCATGGTCAGTCCGGAGCGCAGAATCGTCCTGCCGATTAAACGACTTTGCCCCAGGGCTGCACTACCCTCGTTGACGATATTGATGATGTCGGATGCCGTCTTTTCCCCCTCCGCGAGTTGTTTTTTCATCTTTTCAGCGGGGAAATTCAGAATTTTTGCGACTTCAGGCAGCAGCCCGATCAATTGTTTTCTCGCGGCCTCGTTTGCAGCCAGGCGTTCCGGTAATGCGGAGATACTGGTTAACTGATCGTCGATGAGCGTATCGATTTTCGCTTCCTGACCCCTGATCTTGGTTTCGATATCGTCCCTTTGGGTCACCTTGGCCGTTATCTGGCTATTGAGTTTCTCTCGTCGCTCTTGCGAAATCTCGAGTTCACTGATCAAGCGCTTGAACTCTTTTTCCTTGCTTTCCTTCTCGAAGTGTCTTTGCAGTGAATCGAAAATATGGTGGACCAGGCTGGCCCAGATATTGGCTTCGTTATAATGCCAGGCGTTGAAGTCGATCTGAATAATCTCCTGGCAATACTGGGGCCGAGTGTCGGATTGTTTTCCCCTTAGTTTTTCTATTTTCGCTTTCAGCTTTTCGATGAAGAAACTTTTACCTGAGCCCCAGCGCCCGAAAAGGCCCAGGGCGAAGGTGGACCGCTCGTTTTCACCGGTTTCAGACTCCGCTACGTCCCGCAGCGCGAACAGGTGAGCCAGCGCGGCGACCTCGGAATCGATGCGTAACAGGTCGGCACCGAATGGCCGATCCGGCGCCGGACGACCGGCAAATGCAATTTGAATTGCACTGCTGACGTCATCCTTTTCGGCCTCGGCTTCCTGCTCATGTTGTTCTTCGTCAGCTGGAGTCACATCGGCCGTTTTCGGTGACTCCGCAGTCGCTTTCTTCGCCCTGGTTTCGACCGTTTTTTCAGCCTGTCGGGTCTCGAACGAATCCAGTCGCACATTGGCTCCTGCCCTGAACTGACTCAGCCAGGCGGAACTGTCGTCGTTGCTGAACTCGGCAACCGTATGGTCAACAAATTGCTGCACGAAATCGCGCAGTGAAATGCCGACAGATTCTGTGTGCCTTTCGATTTGCGCGAGCGTTCGTTCCCTGCATGCCGTCAGTATTCCCGCCACCAAATGCCTTACGCCAATTTCCTCCTTGCGGGTCGAGTAAATGGCAAACAGGCGCGCGGCTTCGAGAATATAAAGCGCTTCGACCAACAGAAAATAGCCCTTGGCATCCTGCAGGGGGTGAACGGGCTCTTCCAAGGGGATGATGTATTTTTCATTGACCTCCATGCCAGAAAAGATCTTGGCCAGGAACGGAATCGTGCCGCGCGAAGGTCCCTGTCGAGTCAGCGCCATGGTGAGCAGGGCTTCCACGATCACTTCACCATCAAGGCCATCCCTGTCCTTTGACCCGAGCTCCGAATAGTAAATGAGACCGGCGCCGATAATCGTCGAAACGCTGTGACCAAAGTTGAGCGAGTCAATGCTCTTCATCGGAAAGCGGGACGAATCGGCGCCAACGGGATCCGGTGGAGCGCTTTCGGATCGCTCGGTGATCAGTCGATTCAGATGGATCGCTTCGTAGGTCGTAACCTTGAAGTTCGTGCCTTGCGGCGTTCGCAAAATGACGAGGCCTGCCAGCTGCGCGCCGTGGCGGCCGGAAGTAATTTCGTCCTTCGGGATCAGTGTTTCGAAGCGCACCTCGTACCGGGTGTTGACGCGCCAGCGAGGTTTTTTGGCACTGGGTTCTGTTTCGCCCAGATACGGCGGATCGGTAACGACACCCCAGCCAAACAACCCAGCCTGGCGACCGCCTCGCCAGAAGTAAACCACGTCACCGGGATCGATCTCTTGATAGGAATGCGACAGCAGCCATGAATCGGAGGCGCCGGGCCGAAGCTTTTCTTCCAGATCGAAGCGATCCGGCATCGCCTGAAAAATCCAGTAGCGGGGAATGATGTCCTGTGTCTTGTCCATTAGCCCCAAGCCGGTCCCGAATCATGCCACCGAGTCTTTGGTTTTGTTCTATTGATGGACGAATATGCCGATATTGTGCCTGGTGACAGCTTCATCACCACGAAGGCAACGGCAGAGGTCACGAGCGCGCCGTCGCTGGGGTGGCCGGGCGACGGGTTATTCACGGAAAAGGTATTTTTTGGGGTCCTGCCACGACACATCGAACTCATTGCAGTATCGCGAAATGTGGCGGTGCAAGACTTGATCCTGATTTGCTTGACCCCGATTTGCTGATTGGTGGAATTCATTACTCCTGTCGCTCGTTGGTGGAGTTACTCTTCAGCCGTGCTGTCCCCATCATCGTCTGGCGCCTGGAAGGCCCAATCCTTGACATAGAGGTATCTGCCTTTCCGCAGCCCGACGCACTTGATCTCTTTTCCAACCAGGTCGGCCAGACCCTGGTCGTCAAATGCTGACCGCCCGGGACGGCGCAGCGTCAGGAGACCGCGGTCGGTGTCCAGCTGCAAGGCCTGCCTCTCGCTTTTTGAGCCCTTGGACACAAGTTTGCTGACTACCATGCCGGAGTATTCCCCCAGCACTGGCTTGGACTTTCTGGCACCGCGTCTTCGGCCCTTGGCTTTTTCCGCTTTCTTTGCGGTCGCCTTTGGCTTTGGTGACGCTGGACTCTTCTCCTTTTCCATTCAATTCTTCTGCTAGCGGCGAAACAGGGTCTGAATAGATTCAATTTTGCCTGAACGCTCCTTGGCGACAACTACGGCGTCCGGTCCACGTTTCTTATTCTTCTTATTTTTGGAAAGCGTTGCGGCCGAAACGCCGGTGGCTGACGCCTTGGACGCCTCAAAAATGTGAAACCGTTCTCCTCCCTGCGCTTTCGCCATCGCGGTCTTGGATTTGGCCAGCAACGGCGTGGCGGCGCTCTTCACCGTGAATGACTTGGCCGTTGTGCCGGCAATCAGGTTCTGTTCCACCAGGAGCTTTCTGATTTTGTCGTAAATGCTGGACACGATTTTCTGGTCCAGTTTTTTGTCGGCTTTGGACACGACTTTGGCCAGCGACACGCGCAGTTGACGGCCCCGTGTTCGCATGGCTTTTCTTCGGCCCGCCACGGCCCGGCGGCTTTTGGCCATGCTTTTTTGGGTACTGGACGACATCTTGACTGGGTGAACCGCGGGATCTCCCAGCAGATTGAATTGAGCCAAGGTCTTGAGATCAAACGGATCCGACGGCGCGGTATTGCTGACATATTCCTGTCGTGCTTCCAGCAGCGCCCGTCCCAGGGACGCGCCGCGGCGCACATTCCGCAAAAAGTAGAGACACAGGAGATCGGCCTTGTCATTGGCATCAGCTGGACCGTAAGCGATATTGGTGCTTCCCAACATGCCGTAGGCACCTTGCGCCAAAACCTGATTGCAGATGGGTGGCTCCACTGCAGCGGCTGGGTCGAACAGCGACATGAAGCTGGGATCAAAAAGTTGCGCGCCGTAGCAGCATTCGGCCGCGAGTACGGTTCCTTCCCGAATTCGATTCAAATAGTCGCTGGAGCGAATGGTGGGGAAATCAGCACTGTTGGTGTCATCACCGTAAAACCAGGTGTCCGAATCGGCGCCGTGGCAGTTGATCAGTTGGAGACGCGGGCTAAGTTCCTTCTTGGACCAAGGCTGACCGGCGGTGGGTGAAACATACTGCACTTTCGAAGAACCGAAAGCCTTCTTTGCCGTCATCTGCGTCGATTTTTTCCATGCCAATGCCGTCAAGGCAAAGTAGCTCCTGTAACTGGCTGAGTTCCGAGATTGCCAATCCGCCGCGGTAGCCAGGGACTTGAGCAGTGCCTCCGGATCAGTGGCTCCATTCAGATCAGGCAAGCGTCCTACGACTCGCGTAGGGCCGGTAAAATTAGCGGTTTCTTCTGAGAACGGGACGCCACAGGCGTAGGGCAAGTCGCTGGGAACATCCTCATCTTCATCCTTGCCAGTCATGGGGTTAAACAGTGACTGGTGACAAACGACGTCCGGTGCGCCCAGTATCATCAAATAATCTGGCTTTGCCTTTTGCCATAATGCGTCGATGGTGGTTTTCGTCTGCTGCGGATCAGCCGGATCGTCAATGGCGGGTGCATCAAAATCCCTGACGCCAGACTTGAGATCCATGGCGACCCAGCGCGTCAGGACACCACGCTGCTTCTCGGAGGCGACCATGTTGTCCAGCGCCTGCTCGATTTTGCGCCAGCCACGGGTCCCATATTTTGACCTGAGCGCCTTTTTGTTTGTGACAATCAATTTAGTGGGCATAGTCACATCTCCAGCCGTTTTTGCAGGCCTCGAGAAACGCGTCCTCCAAGCAAGGTGGGCTTGGCCAACGTCTTGGAGGAAATCCCGGTAGCCTTTTTGGCCATGGATTTTGCGATGATGGTTGATCTCAATTCAGGGTTGGTCGCGAGCTGGTAACAGAGTTCTTCCCGGTAACCCTTGAGTTCCCGCCTGAGATCAGCGGGCTTGCAGTTGAACATCTTTGCCAGAATAGCTCTCGCGTTGCCCTTCTTGGCACCGGCGAGGTAATCCAGCACCTCATCCAGATCCGATACACTCTTTGGGCTGGGTGCAGCACCGCTCACGGTCGACTCGGCGGGCAGCGGCAGACTCAGCAGTGCCTTCACATCGATGATGCCCGCGCCGTACTTACTCTTTTTCCAGCCGGGGGGCGTATCGACAGTAGTGGAAACGCAGTGTCTGAACGCCGCCGACAGGTTCGCCTTGCCGTACTTGGTAATCAGGTTGTTGCGACCATGAAATGCCAGCCAGAGCGCACAGGCACCGGCGGTCATGGCGGTGGCGTATGATGTCCCATCGCTGCGGGCAACAATGAACTGGCCTGAATTGGACTTTTTGGTCTTGGCGCGCCAGACGGACTCGCCTGGCGCTGTGAAGTCTACTTTGGATCCCCTGGCAGATCCGCTCCAGGGTTTCCGGTTGCAGTTTGAAGCAGCCACGGCAATGACTTCGTCAAGTTTGGCCGGGTAGACAACAAACGGCCATTTGTTGCCTGCTGCGGCAATCACCACGATGCCTTTTTCTATGGCGCTGTCCACGGCCACCTGCAGCGCCCGGGAAAAAAACGGGCCGCCGAGACTCATGGAAATGACGTGTGCGTTGGTGTCAATGGCATGGTAGATGGCCTTGGTCACTTTCCGGAAAGAAAGATGTACGACGCCGGTGCTGACCCGAATCGGTATCAGCTTTGCCCGGGGAGCAACGCCACTGACGAAAGCATGGTTTGCCGGTATCTGTTTGCCCGTAGTACTCATGATGACGCTTCCCGTGCTGGTGCCGTGGCTCGGCGCCTGGCCCTTGAGCGGATCAGCCGGGTCGGTGTCGTCGCTTTCAAAGTCGAATCCCTTCGCTGTCAGGACCCGGTTGCCGTGAATGAATTCGGGATGAAGCGTGTATCCCGTGTCGGGATGGGCAACAACAATGTCTTTACCGAATTTCGCTCCACCGTTGGGGGGGAGATCCCACGCTTCGGGAATGCGGGTGGCGTGTAGAGCCCACTCGGGATCGCTTGAGCAGGGCAGGTCGCCGCCGCCGCCTCCACCTTTTGGCAAAAGCTTCATTTCCGCTTCGGTCAGGACCTGCCTGAGATCAGGATCTGCGCCGGGAACAATCGCGCCAATCTCGGCCATTTCCACCTCTGGGTCTTCCATCAGGTCACGAACCATGTCGAATGCCTGGCGGACTGTGGGTTGTGTTTTGGGTTTCGTGCGCAGTGCTTCATAGAGACGGTCAGCGTGATTGATCAGGTTCACCTGCCACTTTCCGGAAAGCCTGGATACAACCTTTCGTGCTGTTGCCAGCGCCTGTTTCCTGGTTTGGCTGCGGCGCAGTTGAACGATCAAGCCATCACAGCGTTTCGGGTTGGCGGGTCGGGATGGGGTTGAAGTCACGACTTTCATAAAAGATCTCCGCTAGGGGCATTCTGGAATGTTCAATGACGATACACTGCGTGCACTCTACTGCTGAGGTGCGACACCGGCCTGGAATACCTTGATGTCGAACTCGTTGCCTCTTTCCTCCAGCGTGGCGCACATGATGTGCTGGCCGTCGGTGCGTACGTTGACCAGTCCGTAAACCAGGTCCGTGGCCACCGGCGTATTGCTGAAGTCCCGGTATCTGGCGTTTCGGGGTTGAACCTGAGCCCTGTCCCGAGGGTATGAGCGCATCCGGGTATCCGGGTCCTCGTCGTGGTCCACGCGCACCCGTTCGACTCGGGTCAGCTTGACCGACCGTGCGAGTTCCGTGGAGTAGAGCAATGGTGGCAGGAAGTCTCCGTCGGCTGACAGGGACGGACGCCCGTAGTAGGAGGAAGCACCGATAATTGACGGACGAGGGTGGGCATAGTCTTCATTGTCACCAGAGGATATGACCGTTGATCGACCAGCCATGGCTTCCAGGAATCCAAGGTGCACGTCCTCGGAACCATGGTGGCATCCCTTCACTACGTCTGCCTCGAATTCTGCCGGCGGGAGGTAACTCATCAACAGCCTCTGCGACTCCTCATTCAGGTCGCCGGTCATCAATATCCGCGCATTTCCGTAATCGAAGCGCAATATGACGGAATGGCCGTTACGCGTTTTGGAATCACTCCTAAGACGACGCATACCGATGTGCCGGTTGCCGTTTTCATCGGTTGCTTCCTCCAATATCGGACCCAGGAGGCGGACTGAAAGCTGCGTGTTTTGTGGGCCACGAACGTTGTCGGCATCGGCGTAGCCCGGCAGCCAGCCCAACTGATCTCCCAGAATGGCAAGCCTTTGCGCATTGCCGGTCTGGTGGACAACAAGGTCGGCAAGATCCGAAAAACTGGTGCTGAATGGATGGGCCGGCCCCGAAAAACTGGCGTGGTCGTCCAGCAGCTCAGTGATGTAGCTGTCTCGGCGACGAATGCCGAAACCCCCAATGGGAAACGGATCAACCTGACCGGATACAAAGGTCCCCAGGGGCGCGGTTGCATCAAACCGGCCCATGCCACCGTGGTAGAAGTTATCGACGGCAACGTCGAACGCCGCGCGGCCGTCCTCAAGATCACCGGACAACAGGTTGATCATGCCGCCGTAGTGATCGAAGTCCGGGTGAGACATGATGACGTTTCTCAATCGCGCCGGTGACTGCAGATCTTTTTGAAATTTCCATCGAATGAAATTTGCAGCGCCTTTTCCAGTCATTTGCCGGCTGTTGGTGACTCCGGCATCAATCAGGTGCCAATGGTCGTCCGGCGTTCTCACAAGGACGCCGTCTCCCTGGCCGACATCAATGATGTAAAACTCGAGCAGCCCGTCGTTGGAAATACACTCGGTTGGAATCCATCCCATCCGGGCGCGTGCGCGCACTTCCGCGTAATCGCCACTCCGATTGCCGGTGTCCTGCAGAAAATCCCCCCAGATCAGCTGACAGCGACGCGTGCCGCCCCCCGGAGCTGATCGCAGATCAACGGCGTACTCACCATTGTTGTCATTGAGAAAAGGCATGGCGTTTCCTCCCGCTTTAGGGCATTTCAGAAGCTGATCCGGTGTGGCTGGGGGTTGCCAGGCCGCCGCCGGCGCAGGTGACGCGAACGGCAGAAGACACCAGCCAGGCGGTCGGGGCCGGGAGAACTCGCTGGTTTTCGGGCGGACTTCGGCACTGGGGGTCCCCAATCAATGGAGACCAGAGTCTGAGTCGTCTAACTGTCGCAAACGGCTGACAGAAACACTCCCCCGAGTTTCCGGTCAGGTGGTAAAAGATACGGTGCGCGGATGCCTTTTCGATGCAGAGTGGTCCTCCAATCGAACAGACTTTGTCTGCGCATCCCCCGGTCAATTCAACCTAGCAGAGAAGGCCTGATGCTTCAAGAATATTTCCCGAAATCAGTCGGGCCTGAGTGTCGATGTCGTTTGACTCATGCCTAGACGACCGCAAATTCGGCGCCCCCTGCGTCCGCAACCTGTACCACCGGCATGAGGTTCTGTTCGTCAGTCGCGAGAACGGAGAGCAACTGGAGCAATGCAACAGTCCGGCCGGGCAGCTCTTCCGTGAAGATGCCGCTGACGGGATCTCGTGGCGCAATCCAGCTCGCCAGGTTGTCATTGATGCGTTTGGCTGCCGAGTCCAGCTGGTTTCGCAGCACGTCGCGGATTTCTATTGGAGAGCCCTGATCCGATCCGGTTGGGTCGGCGGCGATCTCTGCCTGCAATGTGGCGATTACGCGGATCTGCTGCACGGCTACGACCAGCCGGGCGGCGTCAATGGCGATTTTCTGGAGCTGTCGCAGGATGCCCTGGAAGCGGCTGCTGCCGGTGCCGATGGGGGCCCCCAGTTCGATCATGACCTCGCGAATTTCCAGGTCTCTCAAGGCCAGTGAGAATTCCACCAGGGGCATCCCGCCCTGGTAACTGGCGGCGGCGTTCTTTGCGGTCTGCAGGCGCGAGTCTTTCAGCAGGGCCTCGATGGCAAACTGGATGGCGGTGGTCTCGATGGTTACGTCATCCACGTGGATGAGCCTGGCCAGGTCGTCGATACAGATGGGCAGGGACAGGTCCAGCCGGGCGTTGGCGGCCTTGTCGTCGCCGGTGAGTTCTTCATAGGCAGCCAGGGCATCGGCAGTGGCGCCTTCGCGGATCAGCCTGCGACCGCGGATGGGGCGTTCCAATGACTGCAGCAACTGGCGCAGCTCCCGTGCGCGCATGCGCTCGTCAGAGTAGGCCAGGCCGAAGCCCAACGGAGACGGAAAGGCATCGCGGTCCCTGGCGGCGATGGCGATGTCGTAGGCGCCAAACATGCTGACGCTGCGCCGCGCGTACAGCATCTCGGAGATGGCTTCCTGGCTGAGCTGCACGCCGGCCACCACCACTTCGCCGGTGGGCGTGACGGCGACATTGATGTCTTCCGAGGCGGTTCGGGTCATGCTGGTTGAGAAATCGGCGATACGCAGGGACAGCCCAAAGGAGCGGGTGCGATTGAGCCAGGATTTGAACAGGCCATCGATATTGACGATGTCGCCGGCTTCCCTGGCCTGCTCAAACGCGGACCAGCCGGCTTCGAAGCGGCCCAGCAGCAGAGCGCGGCAGGCTATCAGGGCCTGCTCGCTGTCCCGGGCCAGCTCAAAGGAAAGGACTGACTCGGTTCCGGCCCGGGTGCTGATGGATGCGGAGAAAGCCAGGCTGATGCGAAACCTGGCGACCTTTTCCAGGCCCCGGTAGATCTTAAGGCGGATATCTTCATAGCGTCGCAGCCACTTCAGCACGGGTGCACGGACTTGCTCCACCAGCTCGTCCAGGTCGGCTACCAGGTCCTGAACGGACTCACCAATGTCGTCCAGGGGATCCAGGAACTCGGCCAGTTTTTCCTGGGCAGCATCACCGGCCTGCTGGCGGATCTCGGCGATTGTTTCG
>JAAUYH010170164.1_pt1 | contig 10386 bp, 11 predicted proteins | sample 7278061 | NCBI WGS metagenome assembly JAAUYH01 (sample SAMN14350203, study PRJNA611818) | marine sediment metagenome | isolation source: surface marine sediment (0.6m) | place: French Polynesia: Moorea | collected 2018-08 | reverse complement strand
TGTCATTGCGACCGAAACGAAGTGTAGGGAAGCAATCGCAGGATTTTTGCGATTACGTCGCTGTCGCTCGTAATGACGCAGTGACGTTACTTTTGCGTAAGTCCTAAAGTATATAGGATGCTAGTAGAATGCTAATATTAACTCGATGTTTTTACTGACCCAGAAAAACCATGAGTAAAATGTTGCGTAACTTATTAATTGGTGCTGGAGTCGCTGCGGTTGGCGCTATTGGCACCAAGAAAGCAGTAGATTACTTCCAGAACCGTGGGAAAGAAGAAGAAGTGGATGCTCAAGAGGATGCGGAAGCTACTTCTCCGGACGAAGTTGCCTATGCGACTGTAGAAGCTAGTTCTGTGCAAAGCTTTTTGGATAACAGTTTTGGTGATGCTGGACGTTATGTTCCCAATCGTCCACCCAAAATTTTTGACTATCAAGGTCAACAGTATATGGTAATTTGGGCACGGGATAATAAGCAAGATAAAAATCAAATGATGGCTTTCCAGTATACTGATGCAGGTCGGCAGATGGTTGCCAGTGTGGGATATACCGATGATAAAACAGATTATAATCTCAGTTTAGATGATACACCCTTTGCTATAGAAGTAAATGGCGAAAAAATTACCTCAGGACAGTCAGAAACTTCTGGTGCTAGTGATGTTGATTTTGTCCTCGCGGCGGCTTAGTTAAATAACATTTTTGTATCCAACTTTATTCATAAATCAAGGTGGTTTCAAATCCACCTTTTTTTAGAGTTAGGGTGCGGAATGTGGGTTATATTTGCAAATCCCTTTCTATATTTTTATGACTTCTGGATGTGAAATATCACTCTGGATTATATTTGTCTGCAATTCAGATAACCGCCTTTGTAACTGATGATTGAGACTAATAGATATCTCCCCAGGATATGGATAATAATTCAATTCAGACTGCATAATCCAATTGAAGGTTTGCCAAGCCCTTAGAGTCAAACAACCACAAATCAACTCCTCTATGGCTCTGTGCCAACAATTAAAAATGCGATAGCTAAAAAAACCACTACATACCCCACCTTGTTCATTCCAGTAGGAAATGCAGACTTGATGCCTAAGCAGCCTAATTTTTTTGATTTGCCTAACTTTATAACCCTTAGCTTTGAGTGCTGTTTTAGCTTCAACCTCATTGATATATAATATTTCTGGTTTGATTCTCCGAGTAGCAATTAAACTGCGAACCCGGTAGCGATATGGACGACGTTTGTGAGGATTACGGATCATGACACACCCCTTAACATTGGCAGTTATGCCATAAGAACATAGCCTTACTGCCTGAATGCCATCGCTGCCTTTGATAGAAGACTTGCGATTTTGCACTAGATTTGGATTACTTTGGTTAAAATATTAAAACCTTAGATATAATTTACTACCAACAGAAGAAGCTGTCAATATAAAAGCAAACCTGTAGTATGGATAGTAAAGTTTTAATTAGATTCAGCCACTAGTTTAAACAGTGAATATTGAAAGTAGACAAAAATTAATTGAAATAATCAAACTAGCTCGCGGAACCATGAGTCAGCGAGCCTTTGGCAAGGTTTTGGGTGTTTCTGCAACTGCGGTACAAATGTGGGAAAAAGGTGTGAAAGTTCCAGATACGGAAAATCTAGCCCGGATTGCAGCCAAAGCAGGTTATACCTTAGAGGAATTACTTTGTTGTTTAGAGGGTAAGCCTGTGGCAGAAATCTCAGATTTAAGTGTTATCCTCAGACAAATTCACCATATGCCTTTGTCCCAGGTAGCAAAAATTGTCCAAGCAGGAGCAGCAAGATTAGCAGCAGCAGCAGAAACAAGTAAGGTACAGTGAGGATTCTGTTATCAAATATACTGGGTGTATCAACTTATTGTGAGAGCCTTTGTTGGGCTTGTTGAGAATTTTTATGAGAATAAGTCATACCAAGTTGCTTTCAAAGATAGTCCCCATGTCATTGCGACGGTCGCGGAGCGGAAGGAAGCAATCTCACCAACTAGAACTACTACAACAGAATGCAACTTAGTATCAGATTATTTTTGATAGAATTTATGAATATATGAACATAAACTCAATATATTGAAACAATATATTGTTTATAAGTAAAGGATTTACGCATAGTCAACGTAATTGTATATTGCACTGGAATTTCTATATTCCTACTAAAAGCAGAGACAATAATTGATACCTAGCATAGGTATATTCTTATAGGTAATGCTTATTCTAAATCATTGTTTTGTATGTCTAGTAACATCTCATAAATATCATCTTGTAATTCATCATTATCTCTTAAGTTATCGGTAATTTCATTGAACCGGTCAATATCCATTTTATTTTCCCGGACGATATCTTGATAATTTCGGCAAAACTCCACAGCAATACCCCTAGCTTGATTGGGCAGACCATTAATGCTATTTCTATCGTTACAAACTATCTTGGGAACAGTACCTTGACGGCTAGGTATGGTTTTTTTGATTTTATCAAAAGCTCTTTGTCGCAGAGGCTCCATTTTTAATAGGACTTCAGCGTAGTTTTTGAGCTCTTCACGACTTGGGATATTGCGATTAGGTCGATTTTGAGCTTCTACTTTGGAGTTGAAAGTTAAAGTCGTACATACCAAACTGATAACAGTCATAGCAGTAAAGAAGGGTGACTTGTAAAGTATTGGTTGCAAGTAAGATAGTAGAGATAATTTTTTCATTGTCTGTGTGAAAAACAATTGTTTAGTTAGGGTTTGTTAATAACGTTGAACTATTTTATGAGATATAAGTTCCAGAAACATCTGTGTCCATAGAAACTTGATATTTTTGTCAACTTCTTCGACATACTTGACAAAGTTCTACCACTTTTGTTTTGAGTACAGATGCTTCGTTTTTACCTTGTTTAAGGCTAACTTCTAATTCCAAAAGTAAGGGTAAAGTAGATGTTAATTGTTGTACGGAAAGAGATTTAACTTCTTGCTGTAAAAAATAAATACGTTTAGGGTTAGAAATATTTGCTGCTTTGGCAATTGCTTGTTGGTCCTTTTCTCCACTTTCTATCATGATTTTCACCCATAACCAAGTACGAAATTGTCCAACCAATGTGGCAACTATTTTTAAAGCTGGTTCTGACGCACCCAAGAGTTCTGTGACTAATACTAAGGCTTGTGCAGTATCACCAGTTCTAATAGCTGTTGCCAGCTGCAAACTGTTGCGTGTGGTATTACGAACCAGACGCGCCACCACATCCACATCTTGTGGCTGGTTTTTACCTTCAGCATAAAGCCGCAATTTCTCTAGCTCATTGTATAGCAAGCGTGTATCATTTCCTACGCATTCGGCCAAAAACTCTGCACTCATCGGTGTTAGTTTGACACCTATGGTTTGAGCTGCTTGCTGTACAGCTTTTACCAGTAAATCGGTTTTCCAGGGAGGAATCAGGGAAAAGTCTTGGAATTTTGTGGCAAATTTTTTTAGGAGTTTGGTGGATTTAAGGCGTTCATCGGGTTTGTTGCGACTGGTAAGTAGTAGACATGAGTTTTCCGGAATTACTCCTAAGGTACGTTGTAATTCTGCTAGTACATTTTCTGGACATTGTTGACAAAGGGTACTGTTGACAAGCCACACCAAACGTCCCCCTGCGCCAAAAGGTGGTGTCATAGCTTGATTTAACCCTTGAATAATGGCATCAGCACCGTCGCCAGGGAAGGTATGATAGTTGAAACTTGTCCATAAAGGATCGATAATGCGATCGCGCAATTCCATGACAGCTTTTTCTATGGCAAATTCATCTTCACCCCAGTAAACGTAAATTGGCATACTAACAAATAAAGATCCTTATACTTACCCAATTATTTATCTCACCTCATCACCCTTGTCACATACACTTATTAAGGTGGTAATTATCCTTTATGAGATTTAAAATGCCCAATAGTTGATGTAATGATCAAGTCCCGTTGGGTCAGGGTGCGGGGTTTGGAATATGGGGTTCGGGGAGACAGACAGCCCCAACAGCCCGTGGGATACAAACCCCGTCGTTGGTTCGGAGTTCAAGCTTCTGACAACACAGTGTTCCCTACACCCTACACCCTAACCTCTAACCCCTATTGTTGACTGTTGTAATGTCAGTGATTTTGCTTAAAATTATCGAATAAGAGCTGGGAGGCTGAGAAGATTGGACGATAATTATCAAATCTATTTAAATCGAGTAGCTCGCATGACGCTACCAGAAGCTTATAAATCCCAAATTCAGCATATTCAAGAATCTACTAAATTTGCACCCACACCAGAAGGAATTAGGCAAGCTGCATCATTTCCCGGTTACACCATTATTACTCCTCCCTGGGAAGAAGATTCTCATAACTCGGTTTTCTACAAACAGTTACAAGATTACCAGCAGCAACTATTACAATTATCCATACCTAATAACCTGATTGTACCTTTACCACCTGAGAGTTTTCATTTTACCCTAGCAGATTTAATTTGGGAAAGTAATTTTCTTGATGCATGTCAACAGATTCCAGACTATGACGAGAAGTTGCAATCTTGTTTTCGGGAGATTTTTCAACAATATCAACAATCAATTTCCTCCGAGCTTCCTATTCGTTGGCAAATGTTTGGACTAATGGTGATGCCGAGAGCCGTAGCAGTTTGTTTAGTCCCCCAAGATGAAAGTAGCTACGAACAGATTATTAGCCTGCGCCGACTCATCTATCAAAATCCCCAATTGATGGCATTAGGAATTGAACAGCAGTATTATTTCACTGCTCATGTCACATTGGGCTATTTTGGTGAAATCCCTGCCGATTTAGATCGCGATAGCCTCAGTAGTATGCTGTCACAATTAAATGAAAAATGGATATTTGATTCTCCCGAAATTGTAATAAAACGTGCTGAATTGCGTAAATTTTCTGATATGACACAGTATCATCGTCAGCCAGATTGGCCTAGTTTAGATTTTTAAATGACCAAAAAAAAGGGAGTAGGGAGTAGGGAGTAGGGAAGAGGGAAAGAGGGAAAGAGGGAAAGAGGGAAAGAGGGAAAGGCAAAAAGCTTATTACTTCTTTATTCTCCCCACACCTCCCACACTCCCCACACTCCCCTATCCCACTGAATTGAAGCTCTATACCCCACATCAGGGGGAAAATTTCATTTCCCCTGCTTCTTCTGGTCAATCCAAAATCCAAAATCGTTCGACGGCTCAACTGAGCGCTCGCCGAACGTCTGAGCGCTCACGACGAAGTCCAAAATCCAAAATTGCTTGACTAATTTCTAACTATATTTTCTACAGTTTCGGCATCTGTTGGTAATTCCTTCGTTAACACTTCACTTCCTGCATTTGTAACTAAAACATCATCTTCAATGCGGATACCACGTACATCATTAAACTGCTCCAATGTTTCCCAATCAATCAGGTATTGATATTTAGAGCGAGCAGTGTTTAAAATTGCTGGTACTTGATAAAAACCAGGTTCAATTGTTACCAACATACCCGATCGCAAGGGACGATTTAAACGCAAATATCCCAAACCAAAGCGATCGCTTCTGCTTCTTCCTGGTTCATACCCGGCTAAATCACCCAAATCTTCCATATCATGGACATCCAAGCCTAATAAATGCCCAATACCGTGGGGAAAAAAGACAGAATGCACATTCCTTTCCACTAAATCCGTCCCATTCCCCTTTAAAATACCCAAATCCACCAATCCTTCAGCCAGGGTGATACAGGCAAGCATGTGGATGTCTCGATACTCTACCCCTGGGCGAATTTTAGCAATACAAGCATCATGTGCCGCCAATACCACATCATAAATATATCTCTGGGTAGATGAAAATTTACCACTTACAGGAAATGTGCGAGTAATATCGGCAGCCCATCCCATCTCCGTTTCTGCACCCACATCCGCCAGAATTAAATCCTCTGGTTGCAGGGAGTGTTGGTATTTCTCGTTGTGTAAAATTTCACCATGAGTAGTAATAATGCTGTTATAGGAAGTAGTCATATTATGGGCAATAATCACACTTTCCATTGCCGCCCTGACTTCTGCCTCTGTGCGGGTAGATTTCGCCGCCGCCATCCCAGCAAGATGAGCTTCTATACTCACACTAGCAGCTTTTCGCAATTCGGTTAATGCCCCTTCATCGTGGGTAAGACGTAAAGAGACAATTGCTTTGGCTAGTTCTAAATCAATGCCTTGGGGTGGATTTTGGGGTAATATCCATCGACCTAACAATTGTGACTGTTGAGTCCAGGTAGCGGGATCTTGCACAGCAATGGTGGCTGCACCAAATAAATGTGGTTCTAATTCTGCTAAGGGATAAGCAGCATCTGCACCTATTACTTGGACAATTTCCTTTCTTTTGGGCATTTCTCCATGCCAAAGGGCATTATCAGCCTGGGGATCGTCCATATATAGTTGTAATTTTTCCCCTTCTAGGCGAATAGCAGCGTTACTTAATGGTAGTCCTGCAAAGTAAAGAAAATGACTACTGGCACGGAAAGGATATTTATTGGCGGCAAAATTACGGGGTGTCCGATTTCCAGACCAGAGAACTACAGGAAAATCAATCAATTTGGCTAATTTTTGCCTGCGTTGAAGAAGAGTTTGACTGAGGGAATGGGAGGAACTAGGGATTTGCATAACAAACTGATGATCTAGAGATGAAAATATCTCTTCCTTATTCCCTATTTGCAATTTTGTCAATGGTTGTATCAGCCCGCCAAAATTTTAGTATCCGTAAACAACGGGAGTATGCCAATTTTGCAAAAATAAAATGTGTAGTGGGAGTATCTTGCTCCCTACTTCCCATGAGGCGGGCTAGAAGCCCGCACTACAAAAAAATAAATTTACACATTTGGGATGCTCCCTAAACAACTTCGTTATACTAAGATTCAGCCCTCGTTTGTGGTGATTGCCTATGATTGCTACTACTCATCCTGACAATATTACTTGGGAACTCCTACCAGAAGACTTCATTTTAGACGATGAACCAGTGGATAATGTCAATCAACCACCCCTAGCTGCGGCACTTACCGAAAGTTTAGAACTTGCAGGGAAATTACCATCAACAGCCCTGGCTACAACCAATTATGGCATCTGCGCCACGGTAAATGAGAAAATTGTTGTTAAAGCTCCTGATTGGGCTTATATTCCCACAATTAGTGTGCCTAGGGAGGAAGTGAAGCGCAGTTATACACCCCACCGACAAGGTAATATTCCCGTAGTAGTCATAGAATTTCTCTCGGACACTGAGGGGAGCGAATATTCCAGTAAACGCACTTATCCCCCTGGAAAGTGGTTTTTCTATGAGCAAATTCTGCAAGTTCCTAATTATATTATTTTTGAGCCAGAGAGCGGTACTTTAGAGGTGCATTGCTTGGATGAATCGGGGAAATATAATTTAGGTTCGCCAAATGAAAATAACCGTTACTGGCTGACTCAGATGAAGCTATTCATTGGTGTGTGGCAAGGGACGCGAGAGAATCGGGAAGGTTATTGGTTGCGCTGGTGGGATGAGGGGGGAAATTTGTTGCTGTGGGGAACTGAGTTAGTTGAACAAGAGCGACAAGCTAAGGAAAAAGAGCGACAAGCTAAGGAAACTGCTTTAAAACGATTAGAAGAATTGGAAAAACGGTTGCGGGATGCGGGAATTGAGCCTTGAGAGTGAAAGCTATTTTTAATCCTTTTCTTTTTTTATTTGTACAAAGTCAGATCCTCGAGTTATTAAAGAAATCGGGGATCTAGAAAACGCTAATTTTGCAGTGAAGGATAAACTGACACAAGATAACGATCGCCCATTGGATAAATCCTGTGAGGAGCGATCGCTCATTGAACAAATAAAAATATATATAAAAAATATATATATAGAAAATGGTAGATGAACCCTTGTTTAGCCTTCAGCCTCTTGCTGGGTTTACAATAATACCACGCATTAATTGTGTATGGTATCTTCCTTTATGAGTAGAAAATCCTAAAAAACACAGATATACCTCTTTACACTTCTTTACTTTTCCTCATTCGTCTGTAGAAACCAAAAAATGCTATTGGGAAAACAGATAATATTTCCTAATAAATATCGTTACAGTATTTATGCAACCAGCCTGGTAGTTTTGGTGACTGGTGACTGATAATTAGTGATTGAGTGTTGTTAGGAGCTTGCGGAAATGTCAACCACGCCAACCCCTCGGCAAATTATTAAAACCCTGCTTCCCCATCTTAAGGTAGCAGCAGGTTATGCTCGTCAAATCCAACCAAGAATTGCTGTACTTCCAGCTAAGGGAACAGGAGATAATTTTTTCTCTGCGGCTTTAACTGATGCTGATTTGGCAATTCAAAATCTTGTAGAGGTAGCAATACTAGGAAGTTTTCCTCATATGCGTTTTTATGGGGAAGAGTATGAAAGTTCTAGTAACACTAAGTATTTTCGTAGCATTGAACTGGGGACACACGGAGATTATTTAGTTACCCTCGATCCCATTGATGGCACTCAATTTTACCTCGATGGACATGCCAATTATCAAATTATTCTCAGCATTCTCAATACAGATGACTTTGAAGCAGTAATCGCAATATCCCCATCAGAAAATGTATATTTTTATGCCTTGCGGGGAGAAGGAACCTTTAAAGGGACATTAGATATGGATTTAGAAGCCTGCACCCCTTTAAAAATCGAAAATTCCCAACCCAACATTTTGCTGGGATGGAACATGAGTTATTTAGCACCAGCCCTACAAGGGAAATACCAAATCATTGATATTGCTACTGCTTACTCCAGAGAAATGCAAATACCCAATCTCAACGGTATTTTTAGCGGCGATGTAACAGGAGCTGCGATAAGATCCGGTAAATTTATTGATGGTGCTTCCTTAGCTTTCTTAGCCAGGGAAGCAGGTTGTATAATCACCACTTTAGATGGTTCTTCCCTACCACCCTTACATACTTGCAAAAACTATAGTCTACCTGGATTAATAGTAGCTACCTCTCCATCGGTTCACCAACACTTAGTAGAAGCGGGGCAAATTGCAGTTAATTAGATATTCAAGTCATATTTTTCAGGATGGAAGGTATCAAATTCGACCATAACGGGCTGTGAATTGATTACTAGAATCCCCTTGATTATTTAACCAAGCCCACATCTGATCTCCAAGGGAAAAATGCCACCATTCCCTTGGATTGCGTTGAAACCCTGCTTGAATCATCACATTGTATAAAAGCTGACGATTGTTGTGATAATTGACATTTTGCAGATTATCCTTATTAGCATAATAATCGGGATGCGATCGCTCTGACAATTCATCAATCGGCGAACCCATATCCACAACTTTTCCCTGATTATCTACTATGGTCACATCTACTGCTGCACCAGTACTGTGGGGGGGAGGAGTTTTCTCATCCAGACTTGGTAAAGCCCAAATTTCATAAACTATCTGCCAAATTTCTTGGCGTTGCTGATCAGATAATTCTGCTTCAGTGATTCCCCTTAAATTCAATGTTTGTTGGAAACTATAATCTACCATAAACTGTTGTACGGGGATGGGGCGGAAAGCATCAAAAATTTGGATGTAACAGTTGGGATGTAGTTGTTGTAAATAATTTTGTGCCTCGATTAAGCTGTCAACTACCCCTTTTCTGAGAAAATAAGGAGAATAGCCACTGTAAGGTGCGCCTAATTTTTCATAAGGATGAGGAGATTCTAGGGCAAACTTTTCTAAAGGAATTTTTATTAATGGTTCGCCACACTCAATAATTGGGATGCTGTGATAGGGTCTCATACTCATACCATTTTAGATTTTAGATTTTAGATTTTGAATTGTGTTACTTATTACTTATTACTTATTACTTCCCTTAACCTTCCATAACCATTAATCGCATGGGTTCTAAGCATACATACCAAGGTGAGGGTTTATCCCTAATTCTCATCCATTTTTCTTTGAATACTTCCGCTTGCAGATGATAATCCTGGGAATTATTCGGAGGAGAATGTAATTTCAGAAACAGCGTCATGCGATGGGGTGTTTCACTGCTTCTTACCAACCAACAGGGAAAGGTATTTTCTCGCTCTGGGTTATCGGTAAAGGAAATTTGATGGGCGCGAATACCTATATAAGCAGATGAATTAGGAATAGATTCTCTAACTTGCAAAGAACAATCCCAATCAATAGCTTCCACTAATTGGGATGCTTGACTGGATGCACGGGAGACATTTTTACAACCAGTTAATTGAGCTACACTGACAGTATTTGGATGTTGAAAAACCTCATACCTGGAACCATGATGTACTTCTCTACCCTGTTCCATAACTAACAAATTTGGACAAACACGGTAAGCTTCTTCCATATTGTGAGTCACAAATAAGGAAATACCCTGGTATTCCCTTAAAATAGCTATCATTTGTTGCTCTAATT
>JAAUYH010254615.1_pt1 | contig 10387 bp, 5 predicted proteins | sample 7278061 | NCBI WGS metagenome assembly JAAUYH01 (sample SAMN14350203, study PRJNA611818) | marine sediment metagenome | isolation source: surface marine sediment (0.6m) | place: French Polynesia: Moorea | collected 2018-08 | reverse complement strand
TTAGCATTTTCCGGCACGTCGAACATTTCGGCTGAGCATAGTAAAAAGCGCTTTATTACGCTTCTTTATTCTATTGAGAGCTCGATAGCCTACCACAATTCTCAATTTGTTATCTTTTCTTTCACAAAAAATAGTGTAGCGCCATGGGGTGATTTAAATCGCCTTATTTTTGTTTGTTAGAGAGATTTTGAACATAGCCCATCATTGCTTGCAAATAAATAGAAGATAGCTGGTACAATGGCTTGTGCGGTGATTTTTCTTCTTTCTCTGTTTCAGTCTCAAGATCCAATGATTTTTGGGATGGCAATCCCTTTGGTACGATTCCTAGAAAACGTTCTTATACTTCACTGAAATATTCCGCAGTCCAAGATTTGAGCAAGTAGAAATACTCGGCTGCTTTCCGAATTCTGATGATATATTTTGAACAAGTTGATAAACCTCCATTTCTGAATTCTTCTTGATGCACATATGCTTGAACGTGATCATCATGAAGCTTGTTACTTCTACCATATCTTTCTGTGCTTTGATTACCCATAGCGCCTGTCTGCCTAACGAGGCAGTTTCCTTTCGATAATCAATTGAGGGATTAAATCTGATATGCTATTGCGTCTCTGAATGAACATAATACCGATAATTTGTAACAAGCCAATTGGACTTGTTCAAATGGTTGCCAATTCTCATGGTGATCCCGATAATAACTTTATGTGCACTTTCTTCTGCGACAACGAGAGTTTCTGGATTCTACAAATCCGTGTCATCTGAAATCAAGCATTCAGCCTTCGGGTATCCGAGAAGTTAGCAGACGAATGGAGGGCTCTAGAATTGATATATGGGTTCGGAAGCCGTCGAATCTCCCACAGCTGTCACAACTATGGGCCTTCTCTTGGACAATCCATTTTGGGTAGAATTTTTCTACTGTTAAGGCGTCACATCGATAGTTCCCAATCTGGCATAGTTTTCTGCGATTTTGTTCTGCACTTAAAATATCGTGATTTTATCCAAAGAAAATTAGTCGAGTTGCGACAGGTCTATGAGCCTTGCGAGTATTACGAGAGGCAAGTGACGTTTGTCAGACACACTTTCAGACAAAACCCGACAATGATGGCTTTAGAACGATTTTTATTTACCAGCTCAGTGTCTCGTAATGCTGTTTTAGTCGAAAACGCGAAACTATTTCGTGATCCGAGAATGCGGAATGGTTGATAGGTTTAGTGACACATCTGAATTTGTTGAAATTATTGGGCCTGATTTAGTGACCGATATGTTCCAAATGTTGTATATCATACGTAGACTTCCTAAAGGATATGATCGGACTTTTTACACCATATGAAGTGCATTCGATTCAAGAATTCTTACATTATGGAACAAAATTTAGCGAAGCTAAAATTAGCGATGAGCCTACAAGAGAGTCCAAAGAAGATTGACCAACCCTTCACCAGACGTTTTGTGACTGTCGAATGGTCTGTAGTTGACTGAAACACAACAAAAAAGACTTGTGTAGCATCTTCAGTGAAAATTTCGCGAAAAACATTTTGTCGTCATCGACCCGAAGGATCTCCAAATTAATAGACAAAATTACATTGAATGTGTTTTCATTGTATAATATGCATAGCATATGGCGTGATAGAGATAGGTGCATTGATAACGCTGTGCTTAAAATCTCTATCTCAATCATGAAAGATATACGAGTAACTTTAAGATGACTACTGATGCACTTGCCCGCATAGATTCACTCTGTATGTGTCTAGGACTTATTACAGTTCCTATGGAACGTCATTGGTTTTCCCTTTCTACTGAAAGCCGAATTCCAGCTCAGGTCTTGCGTACGCTCTGATAGACAATAATTTAACTTTCTAATTTGCGACGGATAAACACCTCTCGGATTGAGGAATCATCAAGCAGTCGTTGTCCAGATGCATAAAATTATATCGTTCGCGCTATTGCAGTCAGTTGAGAAATCTCACAGGAGCTTTGATAGCTGTAACAATAATTGCGGAAACCCCCTAGACAGCTAGATAAAAGGTGTGCTTTGTTCAAATTAGCCCAAATCTGACCAATTACATGCCAAATGAGTGACGGTGTGTAGTACTTAAGTAAATCGTTTCCCGGCGGAGAATAATTCCTTCGCGAATGAAAAATAACAATTACTTCCTGGTTCGATACGAATATTCAGGCATTGCGCGAATCTGTTTAGGTCTTCCTATAACGATTCAAAGCCACAAGAACATGTGGAATTACAAATTATTCCAACGGCTATGAATCCACTGCAGCATGTCCACATGAAATCGATCTTCACTCGTATTAGATAAACGCCCGATGTATTGTTTCTCTCTCGTATTTTTATCGACGCATTGAAGTATCACTGACATCGTTTGTATATGATTTTACAGCTGTAAATAAGCATGGGCACATAGTCGGCAAGCCATCGGCTCCGTCAGCTAGCCATGAGCTAATTTTAGACGGTTGCGTAATTTTTGATTGCCGACTAGCTAAGCAGCTTATTGGCTCGGGAAAAAAGCAGTTAATAAACTATAAAAATGCTTTTTGCGTCACTTGATAAGCCTGACCACAAAAAAATATTGGTTCACTAAAATAAATAACATATTATTATTATTACTGCTACAACTAGTTCAAGTATTATGCATGAAGCTAGAGTGCTTGCTCAGGCATCTGTCAATGAGACAAAGGCAACCAAACCAACTAATTGTCGGGCAAAAAACGGCAGTCGCCATGGAGGTGGAATCACTTCGAACAAGAGGTAATATATTGTTTGCTGTGATTGTGTATGTTCGAAATGAAGTAAGCGTGAAGTTTTTTGACTAAAAACGCAGCTTTAAAATTGTCTAATCACTTGAAAGTCAAAAATGAGGTAGGAATAGGAACAATTTGGTAGTTTTAACGCAGACAACCTTAAGTAGTCATACTGCAATCCAAGGCATAATTTAATGAGAGCTGAAACGCTTAAGAAATCTACTTCAACACTTGCTTGTTTCATGCTTCGTGCTAAACTACTATTCAACCTTGTCGAAAAGTGCGACTTTTGATCCTTCGTTCACACTTTAAACGATCATTTATCTTTTATCAGTAGACGAACTATTGTTAAATCTGTTGAAGACGAATGTACAGCAACAGTGCCTCGTATGAACGATATGCTTCCAATGTGACCATTAATAATGGAATTACATGCGGTATTGGTCTTCAAAGGTACTTAAAGGTTACTTTGTCATCACGGCTCATTGGATTACTGAAGATTATGAATTGAAGAGTATAGTTCGTGACTTTCTAAACTTTCCAAATCCACATAGTCAGTGGGCAACGAGAGTAATATTGCTGCAATTACTCCATGAATTTTGAATAGATAGGAAAGTTCGAACTATAACTACTGATAAGGGAAGCGAAAAAGCTCCCAGCAATCGAACATCTGCCAAAAGCACTGAACAGTCAATTTGATTTGCGTATAGAAAAACACTGGCATACCGGATACGCGTTTCACGTAGTTCATTGAACAGCAATAGATTCGTTGCCCCTCCATTGAGAATCAATTTCTATTCTTGGATCTATTTTACAATCTATAAGACTGGGCCAGCGTTTGCGTAAAAAGTACAGATTAGCCCAAGTGCGACTTAGAAGAAATACTGTTCTCATGCACCTAATTTGGATGTTGAAACTCACTAGACTTCGACGTTTGAAATGGCATCTAGCTCATATATATTTACGCGATCCATTTGAATCTTTATCCAATGACGGTGATGTACCAGTTTATATTTCCCAATCTAATCTTACTTAATCGATCTGGCAAAAATTTGCATGCTATGGCTGCTTTCCTACAAGTCTAAGTTGTGGAGATTAGAACCTCATCTTCTAAAACTATAGTATCAGTACAACCAAGAATTATCAGTCAATTGTTGAAATATTGCAAAGATACAAATTCAAACGGGATGAAGTTGAGAATTTTTCCAGCCTACTCAGCGTGCAGATAAACTTCGCCGAAATGATTTTGACTGTGGGAAAGGTAGGTAAGAATTCGATATTATTATACTAGAGGATTCTCGAGAGACTGCTTAATGGCGATGATATCAATCGCTCTACCTGAATCCACATTTTCAGATAGTAATGATGTAGTTTGTGGGACAGAACACGATCAAAAGGCCAGTACATACGTACTTTGATTACACTTAAATCATGGAATCGATTTTTACACTTCTTCTAAGTAAACGAACTTTGTTTACAAAATAAGTTCATCTTATTCAGTAGCCGACTTATTCGGAGCTAATCAGCCACAGCCGTGGCTAGCTAGCCAATGAATTGAATGCAGCCGGCCTCCGGAAAGCCAGCAGATGCCCAATCCTAACTGTAAATAACGTTCGCAAACAATTTACACATCGAACATTTTATGACTCGTTTGAGTTGGCTGGCGGAAAAATCTTTCGGCAAGTTCGGCCCGTTCCCCCCACATCAATTACTTGAGAATACCGCAAACACCAATTTTAGATCATTGTTCTTCCCGTTGAAGATAATTTCTCATAGAACCTAATTATACCTCAGCTTCGGTATTGTATATTGCTAACAAATCATTCGATGTTTTGCCGTGGCAACAATCTCGTTTCGAAAACAGGAAGGCATTTTCTCATGATTCCCATTGCAGTTGCAGCCATTACAGTTTCGGCTAATATTTGAGGCAATCTCTTCAAATTTATTAGAAGTATGAACGACAAAATCGATAATTACTTTAACATGTAACGATGCCTGCAATAATACAGCGCAAACAATCGCGTTTCCAGACGTATCTTACTATACAAAAGTATAAAGTTGTTGACATTCGTGGGAAGGATCGATCTGTGTGGAAACGCTGGACTAAACTTCTATCAAGTCAATTTCTGATACATATATTCCAGTAAATGATTGTTTGAAGGTCAGTAGAAGAACGCACAGCGTTTTCTTGGGATACCTGAACCACTATCTGCAAACAAATCTTCACCTGCATCTTTACAAAAATGATCTGGCAAAGTTTGAAGATCCATGTCACCAACACCGTTATTAAACTAATCCACTGTAGTCGAATCATTCAGTTCAAAAATTCTTCTACCTACTTCTATCTCATGTGTGAATATCATACGGCTCGCCAAATTGCTATCCCAGACAGAAAAAAAATTTCCGACATTCTGATAGTGAATTGGAATTTCTAATGTTCGCAAAACTATTGTTGACGCTTGAAAAATAGAAGAAAGCCAGCACCGACAAAAATCGCAGCACTAATTTATGCCTTTACGAGCCGTTCGAGAAGCACGATTGTTACTTCGATCATCATTCAATATATCTTTATATGATGGACTTAGTTTACAGAGCTCCGAAATAGTATAGCGTTTTTGTTCTACAGCTTATTCACAATACGATCATTTAACTCGCGGTTACTTGAATAGTCAAATGATGTTCAGGTGCATGTAAGAAGAAATCAAATGTTTTATTTTCATACTGAACAAGAAATTTTTCAAGTTTTGCCATTCCTTGCATCGATTACTTCCAAACGAAAACAAAAATTGTAAATAACTTCCTGTATAATATAGAGGAAAGAAAGCATGGAAAGCCGACTTCAGATTTTGCTTCATGGCGACACTGATATCTCCAATAGTGTTAGTTGCACTGAGACTAGCCACTGCCAAACGAATCAATTTCGTTCAAACAACTTAAATAATTCTTTTCACGCGTATCGTAGTAGTTTTCAGTAACATAAAGGCCTTGTTCGTCGTTTCATCTTTATTCAAGGTATTCTTACACTTGCCTCCAATAACTTATGTTGGCTTGCTGATTTGCGATCTTGTGATTACAGGTTCTCGCAAAGAGACTGTATATCAGCTCATAGTTCAAGATCTAGCGAGGTGACACGCCGCTGCCAGAGAATTGGGATATCAAATGAGAAAACAGATCTGAAAATTTGAATTAGACTTACTTTGGGATTAAAACACGTTGCAAAAAAAATATCCATGGAACAGCAAACGGTAGTTTCGTCGTCATTGCATTTTCCAATATCGGCTAGAGTAGATGAGAATCTATTCACTTGTGAACCATCTGAATTACGGTAATCTGCTATTAACTAAGGGCACGATCTTCAAATCTTGCATACTATTAAATGGGTGTTGCTGAAAAATACGAGAAGTCAAAGTTTCTCTTTTTTGGTTGTAAAACTCATAAACATAAAAAATGGCACAAAAGTAAAATACAAATGAACCGTTCTCTACCGGTCGCAATTTCAATTTAGATCATGGTTTACACTCGATTCAGCTCCTTTTTGTACAACTTACATGCTTTTCGGCCTTTCTGTTATCTTCATTAGTCCATTATTGTAGAATATGCGTTTGATTCAATGTACGAGGACGCCTCTGCGAATCCAATTATCTGACGGCTTGTTGTTCGAATATTCCGCCACTTAACTAGATTAGTGATGAAAGGCCCGTCAGGCTTAGAAATAGAATCATCATGCAATTCATTAAATCGCTGAACCTATGGCTGATTCAGATATTTATGTGTAGGTTTCTTAAGTTATAATACCATTTCGAAGAGAACGAGGTGCTAAAATACGTTTTTTGTATATTGCAAACCGTACTAGAATGCTTGGGCTACTCGTGACCTCCCGGATTGGTCTTTGTCTGAGTTTCCGCCTCCCTAGTTCTAGTTCTGCCCTTGTTCATAATACCATTTCCCTGAGTCATCTATTCATCAGAGAAGAAAATTCAGGGAAAGGTCTTGTCGTACCCTTCAGGGTTCTTTACACACTTCTCCCAGAACAATAATTGATTGCAATAGAGATGATTTGTTGAAAAGCGCTTAGTAGATGTTGTACAACACGTTCTGCGAAATTGCACTATAATGGGAGCATTTCGAGGACACTGAATTTCATATTCGTACACTCAAAACAATCTCAGTTCTGTTCCATGCCCTAGGCAAGTAAATAGTACAAGTTTTTGAATCTGTTCGCTTTACAGTTGCGAATAGGAAGTGGCTATGACAATGATTAATGAAATATATGTTTTTGACGTTTCCTTCAAAAATCCTTCCAGTCATATTCAAAAATCATTCAGAAATAAAATTCTATTTTAGAGCATTTCGAAGCAGGCAGAAAAAAGTCGTAAACCTATCGACAATGCAAAGCTGCCAAATTCTTCGGACAAGGCACATTTTTTGTGAATTTTCGGCTAAGCAAAAGTATTAAATCAAGAATATGTAAAATGTAAACTGCGGAAAATGCAAGAAGAAGATCCAAAATGTCGAATTGAGGAAGGAAAGAGAGCACCTTGATGTTTGGAATTCTCAATTTTCATAATCGAATTGTTCTTTGTAGGTTAAACCATTCTACGAAAAGAACTAAGAAAACCAATGCCTTCATTATCGGCAGGATTGAAGTGAGCACTACTCAATTCTGAAGCATAAAATTAAGGAGGGAGGTGAAAAGGCAATTGGCAAGGTTTCGTATGCGCTTTAACAATAGATTAATAGAAAATTAGAGTGCAGATAAGAATGTTTTGCACAATGAAGAGCGTGCCTGAGTGATGTAATCTACGATTTATTAAAAGGTGCGTGCTGTAGATCAGGCTTTGTGCCCGCCCGTGTGATCTGAAATACTATTACTGAACTGAATGAGAGTTCTCGAAATCAGCTAGAAATATGGACCTTTTCATTTGTTTATTATATATGATTGACCCTTTTCCTATATACGTGAACACCGGCCAGAATTCAAAAATTCTTCTGCAATGGCTCAAAACAGCTATCTAGGTTACCCTTCCTTTAGTATGAGCTAAAACGGTTAAATCACAGAGTAGAAAGTAGTAGATCGAAGTTGAAAGTCAGTATTGTAGAATCGACTGGAGCTGTTGAATTTCATTAAGACTATCTAATGGAAAGAATAATATAGAATTTTGGGACAACATCATGTCTAAATGAAATAAATAGACTTCGAAACCTCTACAATACTTTTTATCCAAATGTACAAACTAAGGATAAATATTTGTTCTCGTTGAGTTCCATCCATGACAATATCATTTGCAATTCCCGAATTTTACTTCACTAGGCGATCAATACCAAGCTGGGAAGTCGTTTAGTTGATCATTTAAACTGAATTGTCCCCAAATCTTGCAAAAATAAACGCATTAAATCAGGACAAAGTACTGCGGAAACCTCAAACGGTGACGAATCCAGTACCATGCATGACCGAGACTGCTGAGCTGTTAAGATTTTGAGAGAAACGCCGAGAAATACTATTAATTTGATAGTCAAAGATGAGTCGCCCTAGATCTAATTTATCGCAGCATTATCAATGCAGTCGCTATTTCTTGAATATTCCGCGTCAGATAAGAGAAGAATAGTGCTTTGTTTACTGGTTTGCTCATTGTTTCTGACATTTTCAATTTAGAATCAACACGCTCCTCGATATATTTTGAACCTACCCTGAAAATCCAACAACCATGATGCATTCTTATAGACTTACGAAGAATCATGATCAGAAGTTACTAAATAGTCGCACCCTTTAGTCTTTCAAAGCAGACTTGTCAGTTGCTAAAACTAGGAATTTTATTTTAGGCTCTACTCTTGAAGAAACAATTTTTCGATGCGAGACAAAACGCTTGAGTAATTCATAGATTCAGATCACATTTAGAAATTCCAAGATGCAAAATGTTTATAGATGTATCTACAACAGAGTTCTTTCGGCGATCTTAAAGACAATTACTGCGTTAAAAACTGAATTCTAAGTGCCAAAAACCTGCAAACTTATTCGATTCATGTTTCTAGTATAAAAGGAGAAAATTAACGTGTCATGGCGCCTATTATAAGCTAATATGACCAGAATTCCTGACTCAGTTGTATAAGATAAACAGCAAGTGTTCGGGTGTGCCCATATCGCTTCACATTTTTCTAAAATTGCTACATTGTCGCTTTGTCCTTGCTGTTCGAGTTTCAAAAATTACTTGCAGGAGCTCCAGAGCGGTGAATCAAAATCATTAGAGAGCCTGACGTACAGAGTAGACAGTAAATCTACCCAATACAGTAAAGCGCTTGGAATATCTAACAATACGGCAAATTTTTCGAAAACTAGAAGAACAATATATGCTATTTCTAGCTGTCTATGACCCATATTTGCTGCTCGGGTTTTCAGAACAGTTGTAGATCTGATGGCGAATACACTGGTAATGCAATACGTGCTTCTTCATGACCTTTCTACAAACTCCTTATTCAGAACACCACCGGTAAAAATTCGACGCATTATTATTTGTGTTCAATCTTTCCTGATATTAGCAATTATGAATCATCAGCTTAAATTTCACTCAATTTTTTATTCAACGGATCAATCGTGGAACACATAAATCAGATAAGAAATTACTTCTTTTATCAATTGCATTCGGTCTAAGTTTAAATACTCCTATGGATGCCATAGCTGAGCGAACCCACACCATAATATTTTACAAAGAAATCTATGACTGCTACAAGATGTAGCAATTAATACGAGCTAATATGAAAACCTTAAAACATACATTCTTATCTGCTAGTTTAAAGTATAGGTCAATTAACTTGTTCCTTCTGATCGTTACAGACGAGAAAAATACATAAGATTGTGGCTCTCTCGTCTAAAAAATTAATTCACCTGAATACATTGCAAGGAATGCCATCGAACCTTCAATTAAGCCCTTAATCTGAGACTCATATAGAATCAGAAAAGTTAAGAAACTCTCGGTGTCGATCTGAATCAATTCTTCTTGGGTCTGTTGCATGAGATGCGGTTTCAACAGAAACATAATTTTCCGCGAGAAATCGTTATAACAGTCATACATACTATATTTCACAGTTAGATCGACACTACATACTACTACTTCTTCAATAGACCAATGTACTGTTGTATGCGGAAGCTCATCAATTTTCTGTTACTCTATTCAAAATTCCAACTCAAGCGATATTGAGTAACGCAGTAAGCTGATCCGTAGAATAGGTTGGCTTTGTCACCGTTGGAAGTAATGCGACAGCGATCTACAACTTCGAAAGAATGAGAAATAGAAATTTTAAAAAAAAGGTGCCGTGAGAATCAATGAATATCAGTAAATCCTGACCCAATGAATATTTTTAGTAGATACAAAGTGCAGGCTGTCCCGATTAATAGTAAGATATTTTCATTTCCAAATTGTTTTAGTAGAAAAACGCGAGAAGACCTAATATGAATATGTCTCATTTCGACTCAACTTTCAAAGACTAATTTCATAAATAACCAGGAAGCTAGTAAGCTGTTGCAAAATGGGCACTGACTATTAATGTTAAGCCTTACTATGCTACTTGCGTCTGTCAAAATGACTGGGGATACTGACAGTGACGTTGCCACTACCCTGACATAGTTTCTCGCTTTCAATAT
>JAAUYH010063526.1_pt1 | contig 10388 bp, 10 predicted proteins | sample 7278061 | NCBI WGS metagenome assembly JAAUYH01 (sample SAMN14350203, study PRJNA611818) | marine sediment metagenome | isolation source: surface marine sediment (0.6m) | place: French Polynesia: Moorea | collected 2018-08 | reverse complement strand
TCATCCATTTTAGGGAACACCCTTTGCAATATTTTAATTGTATTGTGAATAAGAATAGCCAGAAGCTGTGTACAAATACTTTTTATTTGTCATTTTAATTGATTGACCATTGACTGTGGACAAGCCCAAGAAGGGAAATAAAACATTATTGTTGATGAAGAGGGTCTCTAAGTCAAACCAAATAATAGAATTAGCAACAATGGTGGCTCAGACATTTTAGCCATATTTGACAATATTTTAACACATTAACAAAAATACTTGAGTCAGTGGGATCTGAATGTTTGACAGTTCTCTCAGTTCATATATACAAAATAGTTTGTTCAGATAATACTAAAATATATTGAAATATGACTAGAATAGTAGTTAGAATTACAGAATGTGTTAGAAGTGTATAGTTAACAACTCAATTTGAATTTTCATGCTGGTGATGCCTTGTTGCATTTTCCCAGGGTGACCATGACAATGTGGAGATGACCCCAACGTGTTAGAAGAGGGAAGTCACGAATCCTGAAGGGCGTGACTCAAAATGTACACAATGGCAGATTATAGAATTGTCCCCAATATGATTGACATGTGCCAATGGAGTGTGATGGAGTGTGGTGAGTGGGTCATGTGATGGTTACCCTGAGGGTGAGGCTGACCCATGTGGTCATGTGGCGGTCAGCTGACTCTCAGGGATGTAACATGGGGGATTACTCATCTACTGGCTCATAGCTTATTAATACTGGTAGTCATCTAAATAGCTTAAATCACAGGTAAGCCAGGTGATGCTACAGGAATCCACTCAGACTTAATGCCACTATCCCTGGCTAGACATCATGCAGACATGTAACAGCACAACCCCGGCGAAATACAGACCACCAAGTGGTGTCCAGTCATGAATGTTCATGAATGGCAGTCATTGGTCTTGAAAAACCATGACACTTGACCATCATCTTCCCCAACCATCAAAGGCCATGAACATATGGTCAGTGCCAATGATGGTCTTTCATGGTCACTCCATTTTTGACAAGAATTTTTCTAAGTTTTCATTGCCAATGGTGTTTCTTCATGACCACTTCAGTCCTAGCCAAAAATATCTAAGTTTTCATTGCCAGTGATGGTTCTTCATGACCACTTAAGCCACCAATATTTATCATTTTCCTGTAAGTTTCATTGCCATTGATGGTTTCTCATCACCATTAAATATGACAGATATCTACAGTTTACTTTACCTTAATGTACAACTTAATGATTTCTCATTCTCAAGACTAATAATGAATGTTTATAACCAATTGATACAAATTATAATATGAAAGCAAAATATTATACACATTCAGCATAGTATATCATCAAGTGTTATGTGTGACACCACAATGAATATGTTTACGTTAACAAACTAGCTGAAACATACTTTCAGTATTTACATGTAGTCATGACCAAATCACAGAGTAAAGATTTATGAATCATGATTTTGACAATTAATGTGTCTTAAGGAAGTAAGCATGTAGGAACAAAATGGAAAACAAAATCCAGAACACCCATAAATACCATTTGAACATTTTCACTAGCGATGCGACACATTAACATACACAATGTAGTATTCATTTAAATACTCCATGCCCATAGCTATTTGGTACACATGAAACAAAAGTATCACCATCCCCATTGTCAATGTAGAACAGTTTTTCCACAATGTTTTCAACCTGTGAGACTGTCATATCTTCTGATTGTTTCACTCTACTCAAATGTGAACCAGCCTGAGCAAATAGATGACTTTGTTGGCATATTTCATACACAAACCCAACAAGGTATACTAGTTCTGTTTTGATGTCAATCAATAATTTCTCAACTGACACTATATTGCCATCCTGCAAAAGTACAATGTGGCAAATTCTACGCCTCATTCTCATATAGTCTGATGCATACACCCTGAGTGAATTATTTACCAAGACACGGGAGCATTTTTTCACCTGACCTATCTGAGAAACACCCATTTTTCTCATTACAAAATCACTTTCAGATGTTACAGGTAATATTGCTCCTGCAACTTCACAATTCTTCATGTGTTTTAGCTTTTTCCACTTCTTTGACTTACTAGCTGACATTGACTTTAAATATTGACCAGCAGCATTTTCAGATATTGAAGTTGTGTCAATGCTGGCCACAGCAATTTGTGCCTCTTTGAATTTCAACACTTGTTTGGTAACGTCACCCGTGCCATGTGATGCTTGCAACAAGGTTGCATTAGCATCCTCAAAGCCAAAGCAACTCCATCCTTGTAGCCCACCCCACATCCTAACAAAGTAAACTAAATGTGCCCCTATATTGTGGATGTTTAATCCGCATGACCCTTCTCCATAAAGACCAGCAAACTCCTGGTAAAACATTATCAGGTGTTGTTCAGCTCTATTCAAATCACTTGTGGAAATAGAGTCACCAAGCAGTAAATGAATTGCTTCAGAGAGCAAGAGGAAGTGTTTGAAATATCTGTCAGGTAATATGTTTATCAAACACACTGGTCCATAAAATAGTAGCCAGTTTTGTAGTTCTGTGGCTTTCAGATGGAGATATTGTTTTTCTAAATCTCTTGGCAGACGTTCTACAAAGTCTGGTGGCTTTATGTGCAGGAGACGCTGAGATACTTCTTTGAGGTGTTTCCCAATGAAGAAATCCTCTTTGCTGTGACAGGGCGAGAACCACAATTTGGCAAGGCTTTTTGTTGCACCCATCAGGACCCCATGCATATAGTCAGGAACAACACCGTCACGCAAATTAAACCATGGCATTGTGGCAAGTCCTGATAATCCATGAATTCCTTTAATCCTATTTGTCTTACTTGCATTCTGTGCTATTCTAGTAATTTCCTGTGGATTGCGTAATGGAGGCAGTTCAGATTGATGTCTAAATGGGTAGCATTGTGCTGTCCCATTTCCATGTTGAACTCTTCTTCCACTTTCCTCGCAAGTTGCACATCCATATGCACCATTGTGCATGGTCATCTCCAAGGCATATGCCTTTGCTTGGAGATCTAGTGTACATAATATAGGAGCAATGTGCAAGGTCACAGTTTCATCTTTTGCTGGCAGTTTTACTTCAAATCCATTTGTATATAAATCACATATCTTCTCACCGAATGCTGCCAAGTACTCAGCAAATGGAGGATTGCCTTTCCCCTGCCATATGGCTGACAACACTATGCAGTCTCTTGAATATCTTTCTTCTGGTCTGAGTTCTAAAAGTGACAAAAAAATTGGCCACAGCTTTGTACTACTGGATGAATACAGGGGAACCCCATCAAAGTTAACGATTGCACTTAGATTGTATTCACTGCTGAGAAACATACCGGGCTTACAAAGTTTTCTGTAAGCGCTCCCATCTACTATATCACCTAGAATATCAGGTTGGCCACTTTCCTGGAGGATTCTTCTCTTGGTGTGCTGAATCTGCTCCCAAATTCCTGGCCTTTGTATGAGATTTCTGATTTGATTTTCAACATCAGCTATCAAGAAGAAATTACACGGTTGGCGATCTGGTTTCATCTGCTGCAATGCTGAACCTTTGTAGCGTAGTCCATTGCACTCTTGATGTCTTCCATCTCTCAAGACTACCTTTCTGCATCTAAAATCATCAGCATTGTTGATAGGGAAGACATTATTGCATAATGAACAATAATGGAAACATGTATAATTTGACTTCACAGCAAATGACATTATCTTATCATAGGTCATACTCTGCATGATATTTGACTCCGGGCAAAGAACACGAAGCAGGCTTACTGCATCTTTTGCTGTTACAGCAGTTAGCCTATGCTTGAGTAAGAATGATACTATACACATAGCTTCCAATTCATAATTTGAAAGGTCCTGTCTGGGTGCATCACACAGGTCTTCTTCGGTATCACTTAAACTGCTCACATCACTTAGGTCAGTATCACTGCTTAGATCTGACTCAGTTTCACTTGAGATGTCATTCACTATGTCTTGTTGTTCATGCCCATCATTCTCCACATCCTCCGACACATCCATAATTCCACTGGTCGATACATCACTTGCAGCCATGGCATCAGCATTTTCAGGTATGTCACTGGAAGTGGCACAAGTAGTTGTCGTCTCAGACTGATGTGTAGCCGTAGCAAATTCACTGGACGTCTCATTTCTCACAGCCCTTCTTCTGTAGAGTGTTCGCGCTGGAATGGGTATTCCTGGATCATCCTTATAAAGCATATACGATCGGGGGAAAGGCCCTAAAATACCAGCAAAAGAGATAGTAAGTATAGCAACTTACATATGGCAAGTACATGTATGTTACAGTTGAATATATGAGGCTAAGTGATCACTGCTAATTGGCAGACTAAGTCACACAGACATACTCAACATTTTATTCATTGTTTTAACTCAAGCAGATTCATACATTAGGCATATCATGTACACTACTATCAGTTTTTCCTATTCATTATCATTGTATAAACTTTTATGTGACTTTACTGAATTGGAGTTATTGTGGCTACAACCCTCCCTAACTGTAAAAGTAATTTAATTAGTATGTCAGGAACAATTTCTTTTCCTAGGTTGGTAGAATAGTGAAATTCAGTTTAGTGATTCAACTGATATGAAGTACCATATACAGTCTGAGTTGAAGAAGTCATCCATGCATTGATCAGATAATATGTTACCTTTCTTATGCATCTTCTCCAAGTGAGTCTTCATTCTCTGTTTACGGGAGAGTGTCTGGCCACAGATTTTACATGTCAGCACTCTGTTTCCATCACTGTTCACAATGTATGAGCAGTATTTTTCCACTGTATCTTCACTGTCAGCCATATTGGGTCATTCTGAAGTAATAATAAAAATGTGAACATACGAATATTACTCATAGACTAATATTTATGACAATTAGCTTTTGTCAGATTTACTCAATTTCCCCATTGCACTTTGCTGCTAGCATGCTATATGCTACCCTCTATTGAATGAAAACATAAATTGGCAGGATTGATATTGATGCTGAAGAACACAAGATCTTACCAGTTGTCTACACAATGTCCAGGATCAGCAATTTAAAGGTGCTTTCCAATGACTCACCAAGAGTCTGGGACATCCACTTTTAGTCAAAAGATTGAATTTCACATAAAATCATATAGTATACTGGCAGAGTATCTGTGGGGATTCACTTTTTCATATCATGGGTCTAAGACATCCATACCACAACTATTTGACACAGGTTATACAGTGGTTAAGTATCAAATGTGTAATGTAGCAGAGTCAAAGCCTCAGTTTCAGCAACTGACCTGACCCTGACCTGACCTTGACTTGACACAATTCTTTTCCCTCCAAAACTTGAAAATGTATTGCATTGTTCAGTGGGAAATTGACCAAAAATACTCCCTAAAGACACTTAAATCAATACTGAAACCAAGAAAGCAGGAAGAGGATTATGAGGAGGGTGATCTAGTGATCCTGAAGTGGGGGAAACAGGACCTTGAAGCTACTATCATAACAATTTCTGGTAAGTTCCATTTTCTGTATGTTGAAAATCAGGCATGCTCTATTTTGAGTTTCTTGCTTAAAATGTGCTACAATTGGCACACAACTCTGTGATATGCATCACTTGTAGAAAAGCAGAGATGAAAAATTGTGAACTGTCACAGGCTTTGGATAAATGATGACACATATTTTTAGGCTTCCAATGCAGTTTGTCACAGATTCTGCCATGTTATATGTCTTGGGATTGGCCCTGATCCAATATTCAGACAGTGATACATGTGAAGAAACATTATCAGCTGCCTTAAATGTATTACATTTAATCATCCATTTTACAAGTTCAATAGCTCCTATTGCTGATAATATGAAAATATATAAATTGTCCTTTCTACTGAGTTTCATATCATAAAAGACATGTTCTAGATAAGCCTTTCTGTATCCATATTATTATACAGATAGCCACACTTCCATTGGAAATACAGGCAACATACGGGTTAAAAATTGACCCAGTATGCAGGGGCAGACAGGGGTTAGTAGCATGTAGGACAGATTTATATCTTTGCCCCTGATTGTGGATTTATAATCTAGGACACATGTGGGTTAGGTTTCAACTGTCAAAACATACAAAATTAAATGTTCAAATGCACACATAGCAACTACATACTAGAAGTGGCATGAAAGTATCATGCAGGATTATTCTTACATTTATCAAAAATGTTCACTGTTGTTGATGACAGTGCAATTATCAAATTTTAGACAGTTTGACAGTTGACATTTGTTGTTGTTTTGGTCTTAAATATGCATGAAGGGGGCCAGTTGTCATGTGACTGAAAATTAAGTTCTTGGCCAATCAGAGCCTACTTCCAAATATTGGAAGTAGGACAGTTCTGAGAGAGGGATGTGTGGCTATCTGTATAGCTTTATCATGTTTATGTAGGATCCAGGAGCAATCAGGAGAGATTGAATGTCACCACTGGTACCCTTTGGAAATAAAGAAAAAGATTAATGGTTTTCATGAAGGAACCCTTTTATATCTCAGAATGTTATCTATCATGATTCCAGTGTCATTTGATACAGTAGCAGTGATCAAAACCAATTGGGTACAACATTATTAAAAGTCATTAAAATGTCCTGTGTTTTTGAATACCATAAAATGTAGACTTTACTCTAGATCAACATCAAGATAATATGCATCCTAAAACATTAACACATTTTGTTTTACAGTATCATTACATAAATTCTAGCTCATCTATTGATATTTGACATGGAAATCCAATATTTGATGCTTGACAAGCTATAAATGTCTTATTGTAACTGTTTTACATTTCAGCTGACAGGGAGGAGCTAGAGATACTGTTGAACAGCGGAAACCCATTCAAGGCATCAGCTGTGCTGAAAAAGTCTAGGAAACAGAAAAAAGGTATTTTTCAGTTCACCTCCAATATCTAAGTGATCATCACCACAGTGACTATGATCTAAGTGATCATACCTCAGTCCTTGTGATGATATGATACTACCCCCAGCTAGGGTCTCCCTGGATTGAATATATTATGTGAAATATACTTTCTTTGATGTACATACTGTAATTATGGCTGTCTTGATTCATATCTCTGTGATTATTATTAGTTATTGCTTGATATTTTTTGTGATATTCACAGTTTGGCACACTAATCAGTAAAGCTTGAGGATATGGAAGAGGAAATAACTGACCCTTAAATGTTTTTTGTTACATTTGCAGTAAAAAAATCTTCCAGGTCCCCACTCTCTGAGGTGTTGCCACAGGAGGATCAACAAAAGGAAAATGAACCACATCAAAACACTGAAGGTGAATAAACATACTAGTAATTTCAAAATGTTGTATTCAATATATTATGCTGTTTTCCCAAACCAAAGTAGATTCAGTGACTTATATATTTGAGATCATTGTTTTCTCTCATACAGATATTGCAAGTGGTGATCAGTGCAGAGATATCAGTGATGGCAGTTCAAGTTTTGTAGAGCGGATTTTGAATAAAAACAGGCAAGTTTACTACGGTACTATTGCCATTTTATGAAAGCTCTGTGGTTGATTACCTATTTAAAATGCTGCTGTGGGTTGAAATCATCTTGAGCAGATGCAATTATGTAGTTACAAAATATGCTCTAAATATGCAAAATGCACATGTAGCTTCACACTTATGAAGTAGGACTTATTCAGTAGGATGTGGACATGGGTTGAGAGCTTATAGTCTTTCTGAAAATGTTCAAGGAAAATGGTCTGTTGAAAAATTTAAATGCTTGTATAATTTGTGGCATATTTTTCTTTTCTTAACCCTTTAAGTAAAATGATATACATAAACACCTCTTTCTAAATGATATATAATATTAATTACAGGAAGCAGTACATCACAACATCACCAGAAACCAATACACAGGCCCAGAAGTCAAGAGGTGAAGATTCAAGGTATTCAAATCATGATGCTTTATAATCCTAGCTTTCCAATGATATGTCTGACTGCTCCATATGAATGCTTAAATTTATAATATTATTAATTCTAACAACACCGATATAAGCTATTTAAAGGTTTTAAAGGTATCTGATTCATAAATTAACTTCAGTAAAACCTTGCCATGAAAATAAGTATTTTCACGGTTATTATAATTTTTGGTCTACAGGTACAATGTGAAAGTTATTGAGTGCAATAATGTGATACATTTTGTTACAGAGAACAACATGCCACACCAGCAACCCCAGAGAGGTCATCAAGGCCAGACTCCCCACAAATTAGGGTATCCACACCAAGGAACCACAAGTCTAGGTATATTTCATTTTCATGACAGTCATTTTCACAAAATCATTCCATGGAACCTTGAATTCCTTATAATATTTATTTAAAATAAATGAAAGGTGCACTGATGATTTATTACTAGTTTGATTTTACTGTTAACTGTTATCACATATCTTCTTTCATGCCAGATTATAAATGGATATTTGTGTGCAATATGACCAATATCCAAGAATACCAAGTATTGTTTTGAGAGTTGTTCAGTGCAATAATATGATACATTTTGTTTCAGAGATGTCTCATTCACAACCCCTAAAAGACTGTCAAGGTTCCAGTCTCCCCCAGACTCTCCATTGTCACCACCAGCATCCACACCAAGCCACAAGTCTAGGTATCTCTCATATCACCAAACATTCATTCATTCTCATGAAATCAGTACAACCTTGTTCAACTCCTCACACTTCATTAATAAATATACAGTACATAATAATGATTGTTTAATGGTTGAGGCTACATAATGTAAACTATATGACTCATCTCTGAGGCCAGATATGAAATGAATATTTGTGCGCAAATCAAGGATTTTCTGTGATCATGATAATTATAACCCCTTTATTTTATCATTTTAACACTTTTAAAAAACTAAATGCATGATTGTACTTTTTCTGACAGCCAGATGGTATCCTCTGAGATAATTAAACGCGTGGTTAAGACCACAATGGTGCCGCAAACAACTTTTGAAGAGTTTGCTAGCAAGATGGAGGGAGAGGTGGACAAGATGAAAAGGAGGATAAGAAGGCTGGAGAAACAGTTAGAGGAGACACAATCAAAAGGAAACCACGATGAGGCTTTGTATAATGGGCATAGCTTACGACACCTAAAGGGACTTGTAAAATGTTCCACATCAGTCTATGGGGCTGCCAGGACACTGATGACTGCATTATTTTCAAAAGAAGAATTACAGAACAACACAGTGTCAGGAAAGACACCATCAAAAGGTGGCCTCAAGCGACCTGCCCTCAACTTGGAATATATACAGGTTATAAGAGGGATCCTTAAAGAGCAGCACCCGGACTGCTCAAATTCGGACATGACATCCAAAATGCAAGCTGTCTTAAAAGCTGCAAGGCTAAACAGGTTGTGCAAATATGACTAAACAAAATTTGAATTTCTTTCACCATAAATCAAGGTGAGGACATAAGATGTAGAATTGTGGCATCTATACTGTAAGTATGATTTAATCGTTTATGTGGTCTCATAGTGCTAGAAAGTAAATTAGTAATAAGAATTCAATGAAGTGAACTAATATTTTGTCACTTTAAAGCTCACACACAGAGACCAATGTTAATTATTAGTGCTTAGAAGCAATATTCTTGTGCAATAAATACATTAATTCACTGTGCATACTTTGTTGTATATGTTTTCTGTTTCACTGACTTTCAGCAATTGCCCCTTATTAGTTTTATGGTGGTTCATGAAATTCCATCAGCTACCATTCGGCCGAAGTCCAACATAGTTCATGACTTTTTGTTGACAATAGGCTACCAAAATCCATGATCTTTCATGGTTTTTCATGACCATTTGGCAATATAAAGCCATGATCGTTCATGGATTTTGATGGTCACTGGCAATGAAAATCAATCAAAGGCAATGAAATTGTTCATATCATACTCTATATTGGTGGTCACAATCAACCATGAACGTTCATGGTCATTCATGGTTGTGCCAATTACCATATCATAGACATTCATGGATGTTCATGTCCACTGTCCATGAACGTTCATGACCAATTCATGAATAATCATGAATGATCATTGCCATTTTCGCCGGGGTACAACCCCTATCTTTATATTTCATTTTTATTCACCTGTCTGGTGGTTGTATAAAAAAGACCTTAATTTTTTGCTGTTGTATCTTTTTATAGTAAGTCATAATGGATTGGGTGTTGAGTTTAGCATTCCCAGTGGTTGCTGCAGCTAATTTGGGCACACCTCTATGTTACCTGTACAAAAACATATTCACAATCAGTGATGGATGAAGTTTAATATGGTAGACATGCACAGAGGGCTTTGATCTCTCTCATTTTGTATGTGGATATCGCTTGCAGGCAGCCATGCCCAAAACATCATTAGATACAGCCCATTTCTGCTGCAAGCATGCTGTA
>JAAUYH010116261.1_pt1 | contig 10389 bp, 6 predicted proteins | sample 7278061 | NCBI WGS metagenome assembly JAAUYH01 (sample SAMN14350203, study PRJNA611818) | marine sediment metagenome | isolation source: surface marine sediment (0.6m) | place: French Polynesia: Moorea | collected 2018-08 | reverse complement strand
TTCACCAATGCACCGGGCAAGTACGTATCGCTGGCCGAGACGATTCGCGGCTTTAACGGCATCGTCAACGGCGACTACGACCACATTCCGGAGCAGGCGTTCTACATGGTCGGCACGATCGACGAAGCCGTCGAGAACGCGAAGAAGTACCAGTAAGCGAGAAAGCTGAGGCAATCACATGGCAACCATCCAGGTCGACATCGTTTCCGCTGAGGGCGAGATTCATTCCGGCGAAGCCCGGATGGTCTACGCGCCGGCGCTGCTGGGCGAAGTCGGCATCGCACCGCGTCACGCGCCGATGTTGACGCCGCTTAAGCCCGGTGAGGTCCGCGTCGAAGACACGGAAGGCGAAGAGCACTATTACTTCATCAGCGGTGGCCTGCTCGAAGTGCAGCCGCATCTCGTGACGGTGCTGGCCGATACGGCGATGCGCGGCGACCAGCTCGATGAGGCAACGGCACTCGCGGCACAGGAAGCGGCCGAAAAGGCGATGGAAGGCACGATGGCCGAGACTGACTTTGCTCGCGCGCAGCAGGAGCTGGCCGAAGCAAGGGCACGCTACCTCGCAGCCAAGAAGCTCAAGGGCAGAGGCAAGCGCAAGAAATAACGCGTTTGTTCGAACGTATCCGGCACGAACGATCGAGGCCGCTGCACCTGACGGTACAGCGGCCTCTTTAATGTCAGGTAGTCGAGTTTTCTCTCGTCCCGGACTTAGCGATCAGTAGGCGGCGTTCTCGGCATAGTTCCAGGAGCCGATGATGCGCTTCTGCGGTTTATGGCTGCCGAGGTTCTCTTTACTCCACTCGACGAACTTCGGCACGTTGACCTCGATCGGTACCTGCCAGACTTCTTCGCCGTAAAAGTGCACGGTGTACTCGTCCAGGTAGCCAGCCTCGCGGATGGCCCACAAGGTCTCGAGATAATCGTCGCGAATGTCCGGATCCTTCTCGAGCTTGCGCTCCCAGGTATCAAGCAACAGCATGCGTGCCGAGAACTCGCAGCCGTAGTCCGTGACCCTGGCCGGGTTGTCGCCGCCGATGTCCAGCTGGCAGGCGCTGAGCATCAGCGTGTAAGCGACCCAGCTCTGCAGGACCGGGTCGTTGTCCACGAAGGCCTGCGGCGCCAGGTAGAACGTATCCCCGTCAGTCACGTGATCGCGCACGTAGACCTGGCTGTTGCAGCCGGCGAGAAACGCCAGCAGTACCGGGATCAGTCGAATATTCACGGCTCCAGATCATACGGATTCCGTAAAAATAAAGCGTGACGGGTTGCCTAGCCCGACTATCTCACCGATTCGTGGGTAAGGTCGGTCAGACCGTTGTCTGCACGAGGAATTTTCCGATTGAGGACAAGGTCTTGTGCAGACAACGGGCAAGCGAGAGCCCACGAGCCGGTGAGATAGTCGGGCCAGATTCCGCGTCCGACCGTGCACGCATCACAGTTCGGCGAACAGTTACAGGCTTTGCTACATAAAATGGCTCCACAACGGTAAACTCCCGGTCTCTTCAGACCGGGACGCCATCTTGGGCCGCATCTTCACATTCAACCGTGTTTCCACAGGGCTGCCGACCGATGGCGCTTAGCGTCCTGATTCTCGCGGCCGGCCAGGGCACGAGGATGCGCTCTCGCCTGCCGAAGGTGCTGCAACCGCTGGCCGGGCAGCCGTTGCTCGCCCACGTTATTGCTACGGCTACGTCGCTGGACGCCGCCGATATCTGTGTGGTCTACGGTCACGGCGGCGACACGGTGCGCGAACGCTTCGACGGCCTGCCGTTACGCTGGGCGCTTCAGGCGGAACAGCACGGCACCGGTCACGCGGTGCAACAGGCGATGCCGGAAACACCGGACGAAAACCAGGTACTGGTGTTGGCCGGCGACGTCCCGCTGCTGACGAAGCAGACGCTGCAGTCACTGATCGACGGATCTGCGCCCGGCGAACTTAGCGTGCTAACCGTCGACATGGATGACCCGACGGGGTATGGGCGTATCATTCGCAATGGTGACTCGGTGACGTCCATAGTCGAACAGAAGGACGCTACCGAGGAGCAGCTCGAGGTTCGAGAGATCAATACCGGCGTCATGCTGGCGTCGGCTGAAAACATGAAGCGCTGGCTGGCCGAGCTGCGCAACGACAATGCGCAGGGCGAGTACTACCTGACCGATATCGTTGCGCTGGCGGTTGGCGAGGGCATTCGAGTGACGGGCATCAAGGCGCAGGATCCGGACGAGGTGATGGGTATCAACGACAAGAAGCAGCTGGCCGAGGCCGAGCGCGCGATGCAGAAGAAGCGTGTAGAGGAACTGATGGAGCAGGGTGTCGGTTTTGCAGACCCGGCGCGCGTCGATATTCGCGGCACGCTGACCTGCGGCTCGGATGTCTTCATCGATGTGAACGCCGTCATCGAAGGAGACGTGCACCTCGGTGACAATACGGTCGTGGAATCCAACAACCTGATACGCGACAGCAAGCTCGGCGCCAATAACGTCGTGCACTCCAACTGTCACATCGAGGGCGCCGTCACGGGCGACGCTTGCGAGATCGGACCGTTTGCCCGGCTGCGACCGGGCGCGTCGCTGGCAAACAAGGTAAAGATCGGAAATTTTGTCGAGGTCAAAAAGAGCACGATCGCCGACGGCAGTAAGGTAAATCATCTGACCTATATAGGCGATACCGAGATCGGCACCAACGTCAACGTCGGTGCCGGCACAATAACCTGCAATTACGACGGCGCGAACAAAAGCAAAACCATCATCGGCGACGACGCATTTATCGGTTCTGGTGTACAGCTCATCGCGCCGGTAACAGTCGGCAAGGGGGCCAACGTCGGCGCGGGCACTACGCTTACGAAATCGGCGCCAGATGACCAGCTGACGGTTGGCCGCGCGCGCCAGGTCACGATCAAGGGCTGGAAGCGCCCTGAAAAGAAAACGTGACGACGAGCCGCCGTATGATGACAGCGAAATTTGTGGTTCCAGCGCGGACCGAACAGACGGCTTTCGAAAGGAGCACGCACTGATATGTGTGGAATAGTAGGCGCCATTGGCGAACGCAATGTCGTTCCCGTTCTCGTCGAAGGGCTGCGTCGCCTTGAGTACCGGGGCTATGACTCCGCCGGCGTCGCCGTACAAAAGTACGACCAGACTATTGGCCTGAGCAAGACCGTCGGCAAGGTTGCGGAGCTGGACGAGAAGCTCAAAGCCGATCCGATCAAGGGGCGGCTTGGTGTTGCACACACCCGCTGGGCAACGCACGGCGGCGTCACCGACGCCAACGCACATCCGCACCTGTCGGGCGATCGCGTTGCCGTCATCCACAATGGCATCATTGAGAACTACGAGTCGATAAAGAAGGACCTGGTCGACAAGGGTTACGAATTCCTGTCAGAGACCGACACCGAGGTTGCCGCGCACCTCGTTCACGATTTCCTGAAGCAGGGCATGGACCTGACAGAAGCGGTGCGACAGTCGGTCGCCCAGTTCACCGGTGCGTTCGCGTTGCTGGTCTTCGATGCTGAGGATCCGGATCGTATCGTCGTCAGCCGCGTCGCCAGTCCGCTGGTGGTGGGCCTGGGGATCGGCGAGAATTTCGTCGCCAGTGGCGTACCCGCGCTGCTGCCCGTCACGCAGAAATTCATCTATCTCGAGCAGGGCGACATTGCGGAGATCCGTCGCGACGGTGTGAGCATTTTCAACGGCGACGGAGAGGCTGTCGAGCGAGAGGTCAACGAGACGCAGCTAACCACCGAGTCGGCGGAGAAGGGCCAGTACCGGCATTTCATGCTGAAGGAGATCTTCGAGCAGCCGAGCGCTTTAGCTGACACGCTGTACGGTCGCATTGAGAGCGGCCGCGTCGTCGCCGACTCGCTGGGGCCCCAGGCGCAAGAGCTGTTGTCCCAGGTCGAGAATATCCACATCGTTGCCTGCGGCACGAGCTATCACGCGGGCTGCGTCGGCAAATACTGGATCGAAGCACTGGCGCACGTTCCCTGCCAGGTCGAAATCGCCAGTGAGTACCGCTACCGACAGGTCGTGGTTCCGGACAACACGTTGTTTATCACCCTGTCGCAGTCCGGTGAGACCGCGGATACGCTGGAGGCGCTGCGTTTGGCGAAGGAGTCGAACTATCTCGGCACGCTGACGGTCTGCAACAGCGCGCACAGCTCGATGGTCCGCGAATCCGACCTTTGCATGATGACGCAGGCCGGGCCCGAGATCGGTGTCGCCAGCACGAAGGCATTTACGACCCAGCTGTTATCGATGCTGATCGTAACGCTTATGTTTGCCCGCCAGAGAGACATGAGCGAGGAGACCGAGGCCAAGCTGGTGCCTTACATCATGCACACGGCAGCCGCCGTCGAAGAGGCGCTGGGCATGAACGACCATCTAAAGCACCTCGCGGAAGATTTCTCCGAGAAACATCACACACTGTTCCTCGGTCGCGGCCCGATGTGGCCGATAGCGATGGAAGGCGCGTTGAAGCTCAAGGAGATTTCATACATTCATGCGGAGGCCTATGCCGCCGGCGAGCTCAAGCACGGCCCGCTCGCGTTAATCGATGAGGACATGCCGGTCGTCGTTGTGGCGCCCAACAACGAGCTGCTCGATAAACTCAAGTCCAACATGCAGGTCGTCAGGGCGCGGGGCGGTCAGCTCTACGTATTCGCTGATAACGAGACCGGGATCGAAAGCGAAGAAGGCATGGTCGTCATCCCGATGCCGCATGCCAACAGGATCATCGCGCCGATCGTCTACACGATACCGTTACAGCTCTTGTCCTACCACGTAGCGGTGCTGAAAGGCACAGACGTCGACCAGCCGAGGAACCTCGCGAAATCGGTGACCGTGGAGTAGTTATTCTCGGTGTGGATGGTTGTGAACCTCAGGACGTAACTCCGTCACTCAGTGCATAACTCCGTCACTTTTTGTGAAAAGGGGCTACGTAACTCCGTCACTTCTTCCGCTTTCCGACAAAAGCGGACTGGAGTCGAGGTATCGGTATAATGACGGCTCCTGACCCAAATCAGACATTGGCCAGAATCGGACGTCTAGTCCTAAACACAAACAACAAACCCATACTTGTTGGTTAACATGCCCAGTCGAAATCAACTAGTAGCAATTTGGAGTCAGCTGTGCACGAGGACGATTCAGCAGTTAGTCATTCCGCGTTGTTCCCTGATAGGAAGTCCCAACAAGAAATCGAAAACGCGCTAACAATTCGCCTAGCGGAAGCGCTAAATCGAGTTGATCTTGGCAAGGTGTCACCTACGCTAAATTTCGAGTCGTTTCGAGAGGAGCTATTATCGAAGACATTTGATGATCCAGAAGATCTCACCGATCTAATGGATTGGACTATCGCTCAAATGGAAGTTGGCCTTGTCCATATGACGCACACACGATACTTCGGCCTGTTCAATCCGGCTCCAACTTTTCCATCAATCTGTGCGGATCGAATTACGGCTTCTTTTAACCCTCAAATCTGTGTTTGGTCACATGCGCCGGTGGCGGTTGAAATTGAGAACCACGTTATCGAACAAGTAGCGAGGCGCGCGGGATTACCGCACGGATCTGGCGGTCACTTCACTAGCGGTGGCACCGAGGCAAACAACACAGCGGTAGTCTGCGCGCTTACGGCAAGCAATTCGAGGTTTGGCGAAGAAGGCGTGCGTGCGTATCCGGGGCAGCCGTGCATCTACGTATCCAAGGAAAGCCATCTCGCATGGTTGAAAATCGCCCATCAATTGGGCATCGGGCGGCGTGCGGTTCGGCTGATCAGCACCGATGGCCACGGACGAATGGACGTCAGAGAATTAAGTAATACGGTCAACGCAGATGTTGCCGCCGGCGATGTACCGGTAATGATTGCTGCTACGGCGGGCACGACGAACGCAGGTGTTGTTGATCCGCTCGGTTCATGCGCGGATGTCGCTAAAAGTCACGGTCTCTGGTATCACGTAGATGCCGCGTGGGGCGGCGCCCTTATTTCGTCATCAAAGTATAGGTCGGTCCTTGACGGCATCGAACGTGCCGATTCAATTACGATAGACGCGCACAAGTGGCTTGCGACAACAATGGGTGCTGGCATCTACTTAACCTGTAGAACTCCGGTGCTCAATGACGCGTTCCGAATATCGACCGACTATATGCCGTCAAATGACACGGCCGTGGATTTGTATGTCAATTCGATACAGTGGTCCCGCCGATTCCTTGCTTTACGACTGTTCCTATCTCTTGGCGCTGCCGGTTGGCAGGGCTACGGTGCTCACGTTGAACGTGGTATAGCTTTGATACGGAGATTGACGGATAAGCTTGAAAGCGTTGGCTGGACTCTAGCGAACAACTCACAAATGGCCGTGGCCTGTCTCATACCACCAGAAAGCGGTTCTTCAGTGGAGGAACTGGTAGCGGACACTGTGTCATCAGGGGATTCGTGGGTATCGGTCACAAAGTTTGAGGGCAATTCTGTCTTGCGAGCATGCGCAACGAATGGCCGCACTACCGATGCCGATATTGATCATCTGGCTGAATTGCTGATTGCCAAGACTAAATAGGGTCCGCTTCTTGATCGTGTCTGATTGGCAGCTTATGGCCGAAAGCTGCCCCTGGTACTTCCCTGGAAAGCGGACATTGAGCTTCCGCTAACTCGCGAAACCTGACGCTACTTGTTCGGAACGCCGGGAATACTGACGGAGTTACGCGAACGACTGATCTGTGGACAGAACGTCTGATCAGTAACTTACATCGCGACAAGTGACGGAGTTGGGCTCCGCGGTTCAGTTGTGCAGGAACAATAAAGATCGTTAACAAGACAGAGTCTTAGTTAACAGGACAATAAAACTTGTTAATTGGATCGCACAAGCGGCAAGCTTCGGAGTTCGTAGACTACCTGGAGTCTGTGACTTGGCAGGTTAAGGTTCCGCCGATACACACGTGCGCCGATGGTTCCGCCAGCGACGAGTTACCTTGTTGACGCCCCTTTGTCTTGGTTACACGCCTTTTGCTTCAGGAGCCACTGCTCCGCTCGTAGCCGAGCATTCGCCGGATCAACTATCTCGTCAGGTGTGATTCCGTCGGGATAGGTACGTCCGTCGGCGTCAGCCATATAGCCAGAAGGGAACACCAATATTGCGTCATCTGACAGAGGGATTGCTACGTTCGCAGTGGTCCAGCCAGACGTGCTTTGTCCAAACAATCGGGTATTGTCACGACCCAGGAATGCAATTGCTAGCGCTTCTCCAGAGCTCGCGGTATCCGAGCCAACAACAACGGCTATGGGTACGGAATCTCGAAACATAGGCATCACTTGCTCGATTTCACGTGTTCGTGCGATTTCGCGACCGTTCTCTCTGGCACCAGATATACCCGCCCGGTACCACCACTTCGTTGAACCAGTGGGTTTGTGAGGTCGATCAAACCCACCAACATTCTCTCGACCTAGCAAAGGGCCTAGCGCCGCGAGCATAGGCCACATATTGCCGCCCGTGTTATTGGTTAGATCGACAACCCATCCGCAGGTTTCGAATGACGCCTGGGAGATGCCTCGATGCGCTTTGGTAATAAACTCGGCGCTTGCCAGAGAGTCGGCCGGTGATGACCACTTCGGAACTTTGAGGTATCCAAGCCGAGATTGGGTTTCTATAAAAACAGAAGGCTTGTGCGTATCGACCGAAGCGACTTGCTCATCCTTCCTTGGTCGTATGAACTGAGAATGCGGATCGCCAATCCTTGCAATAACTGATGCCACAACACCATGCGCATCAGTAAGGGAGGAGTCTTCTCGAAGCGCCCGCGAGCTCGATTCTAAAATCGCGTCCCAGTCCACACTGTCCGATTTCAGATACTGTTCCTGGAGTATCGCGATGGCTGCGTCAACATACTCACGCGCCTCACCGGTCTTCCCTCGGGCTTTAATCTGTTCGAGCGTCAGGTCGTCGAACTGAGCGACCCCAGGGCCAATAAGCAGCATTCCAATTTCCAGCTCTTCCGCATCCGGCATTGCAGGAATGTCGATACTGTATCGGCGCCAATCCGTATCACCAGCAACCACGCGGTCTCGCATGTCATCCATAAACAGCCTCTGATTGCCACCTCGCACGATGGCAACCAACGTCGCACTGATCTGAACTCCTTCGGTCTTAATTTTCCCGGAAAAGCGCAGCGAGTCGGTAAGAAACTGTTTGCTAGCCAATGTCTGCTTTATATAGGTAGCTTGCGGCTGGTCCCCTGAGTCAATTATCAGGACCCCGTCTTCTACCTTGATGACATGTCCGTTGGACTGAATGTTCCAGCCAATGGGAAGGTTGTCCTCTCCGACCAAATCAAATGAACTATTGGCGACGTCGAGACCCGATGCCAGTGCGGACGCACCGAGCATCGTCATACCGGCGAGTGCAACGAACGACCAGTACTTACGAAAAAACCGAGCGCCGAATACCGTCATCGGACTTTGATGCGGCGGAAATGTTGTCGAGCAGTCACCCGTTGCTGGTTCTTTCATGACTTCACGGCTCTCTACCCAGTCGTGTTTACGAACCGCACGACTTCGGAAAAAATGCGGCTGAACGATGCTTCCTATTGTAGCTGAGCACCGCCCGTGTCGTACGGCGAGTGCTATGAGACGCAGCCATACACCACAATCAGCCTCGGGGTTGTGTGACCGAGTTTTATTGAACCGCCAAAACCCGCCAAGGGCTTGAACCAACAACTTACGGAATCAAGAGTGACGGAGTTTCGTTCCACGGTTCAGTTTCTAGCAATTAGAAGCGTCGGAGATTGATCGAGCAGCAGCTGCACCGCAGTTCGCGGACCGTCGATCGTCGAGCCGACGAGATTCCGCTTTCGACCCTTTTCTGCCCGTCGCGATTTCTCGATTCTTCTGCGAAATTCTGAGTTTGTAGTTCCGATTTGGACGATACCTGACAGGGGAACCGAGAGAGATAGTCAGCGCTCCATCAGTGACCGAGAGCTCCACTAATCCCCATCAAGTCATTGGGACGACCGCTTTAGTGCCTCTACCTCTTTCGAGAGTTTCTTCAGCTCGTCACGTGCGGCCATATCTAGTGCGATGCGTTTGTCCATACTGCGCACAAGCGGGAATAATGTGTTTTCGATCGTGTCATTGAGCGTCGTAAGCACCTGTTGAAACTCTTTTGAAGGCTTGTTGGTGACGGACACGGCTGTCTTTTGCTTCCCGATAGCTTCACCCAGCTTGACCAGTGAGTCGCTTATCATCGCCGCAGAGGCGGCTCTCGCCTCACGATCGAGCTTGGCAGCGCCATTCGGCTTCAAGTCCGAACTGAGGCTGGTGATGCCTTCAACGAGATCAGCCAATTGCGCAACGATGCGCTGACCCGTATCCGCTTCGTCGCCACCGAATGCCTTGTTGCGCAGGAAGTCCCTCTTGATCTCCTCCCACCTTGCCTCGCTATTGCTATCGAGCGTGCCGCGAAGCTCGGCAAGCTTGAGCAAGTTGGCCTCGGCGCCCTGCGTAAGCAGTTGCGCCTCGCCACGATAGTGATCATCGATAACGTCGTTCAGCTCGTCGTCGGTCATCACGGCCGAAACCTTCTCGGCCAGCTTGTTCATGTTGCGATAACTGCCCTGCAACAGGAAACGAGGCTCGGTCCTGTACTTGTCTTCCTGAGCGGCGGAAGCGATGTACTGTTGGTTCACCTTGAGCACCGTTTCCTGTACCCGCAGAAGCCGCTCGAACAAGCGAGTGATCTCGCCAATTTCGGCACTGCTGTAGGCGTGAGAGAGTTCGGTCGACACAACGTTCTGGCCTTTGGCGCCGTCGATAAGCTTGTAAACGTCTTCCATATCGCGGGTCGCCAGCGGTGCGAGCACGGGATTCGACGTGAGGGAGTTTTCGATATAGCTGAGCTCGAACTGCCGCTCCTTGCCGGACAGGATGTCGCCGAGATTGTAGATATCCGCACGGTTAGCGAGCATGTCGGGCACTTTGAAGATCTCGCCTGATTCCGTGTAAGGGTTTCCAGCCATTACCACGCAAAACTTTCGGCCACGCAAATCGTAGGTCCGTGTCCGGCCTTTCCATACGCCCTCAATGCGCCGCGTCGAATCGCACAAGGAAATGAAACGCTGCAGGAATTCCGGGCTGGAGTGCTGGATATCGTCGAGATAGAGCATGACGTTGTCGCCCATCTCCAGAGCCAGATTGATCTTCTCGAGCTCGCGTTCGGCAGTGGCGTTTGGCGCCATTGCCGGATCCAGTGAGCTGACATCGTGTCCCAACGCCGGGCAGTTCACCTTCATGAATGTTAATCCCAGGCGACTCGCGACATACTCCATGAGTGTGGTCTTGCCGTAGCCCGGTGGCGAGATCATCATCAGCAGACCGCTGAGGTCCGAGCGCTTGGATTCGCCTGCGGT
>JAAUYH010142104.1_pt1 | contig 10392 bp, 8 predicted proteins | sample 7278061 | NCBI WGS metagenome assembly JAAUYH01 (sample SAMN14350203, study PRJNA611818) | marine sediment metagenome | isolation source: surface marine sediment (0.6m) | place: French Polynesia: Moorea | collected 2018-08 | reverse complement strand
GGGCCTCGCCAATGCCCACACGATGGTCGATGCCGACGCGCCGATGAAGTGGGGCAAGTTCACGATCCGCGAGTTCCGGAACAAGAACTACGGCCCGCTCTTGTCGCTCACGGACGTGATCGTGAAGTCCTCCAACGTCGGCACCGCGAAGCTTGCCTTGCAGATCGGCCAGGCCCGGCAGCGAGAGTTTCTGGCCGCGCTGGGCCTTTTCGAGCCCACCGCCGTGGAGCTGGTCGAAGCCCCCGGCGCCAAGCCACTCCTCCCCGAACGCTGGTCGGATATCCACACGATTACAGCCTCTTATGGGCATGGCATCTCTGCCAGCCCACTGCATCTGGCCACCGCCTATGCCACCGTGCTGAATGGCGGGACCAAGGTTACGCCGACGCTTCTTCTCCGCCCACATGCGGAGCCGGGCCCTCGTGTCGTCTCTGAAGAGGTCTCTGCCGCCGCTCGCGATATGCTGCGCCAGGTCGTCGTCCGCGGCACTGCCAGCTTCGGCGAAGTAGAGGGTTACGCCGTGGGCGGAAAGACCGGTACCGCAGACAAGCCGAAGCCCCGCGGTGGGTATTACGACGACAAGGTCATCGCCACCTTCGCCAGCGTCTTCCCGGCGCATGATCCGAGTTACGTCCTGGTGGTGACACTCGACGAGCCGGTGGAAACTTCCGGTCCCAAGCCGCGTCGCACGGCCGGCTGGACGGCGGTGCCCGTCGCCGCCGAGATCATTCGCCGCACGGCGCCTCTGCTGGGCCTCAGGCCCGAGATTGAACCCGGTGAGGTGAATGCGGTAAGCCTGACCTCGAACTGAAAACAAAAAACGGGCAGCATGGCAGATCGGGTACAATCGCTGGCGGCACTTGGTCTCACCGCGCAGGGCGGGGCAGAGGCGGAGATCACCGGGATCTCGGTCGACAGCCGCACGGTCGAGGACGGGCATCTTTTCGCGGCACTCCCCGGCAGCCGTATCCACGGCGGCGAATTCATCCAGTTCGCCCTGCGCATGGGCGCCGGCGCGATCCTGACCGACCGTGAGGGCGCGGCGCTCGCCGCCGACGTGCTCGCCGAGCGCGACGTGCCGCTGGTTCTGGCCGAGGACCCGCGCCAGACGCTCGCCTACGCCGCGGCCCTCTGGCATGGCCGCCAGCCCGAGACCATCGTTGCGGTCACCGGCACCAACGGCAAGACCTCGGTGGCGACCTTCACCCGGCAAATCTGGACGGCGCTTGGCCTGAAGTCTGTCAATCTCGGCACCACGGGGGTCGAGGGCGCCTATGAAGCCCCGCTCGCCCACACCACGCCCGAGCCGATAACGCTCCATCGCGTGCTGGCCGAGATTGCCGAAGCCGGGGTGGACCACGTCGCGATGGAGGCCTCGAGCCACGGACTCGCCCAGCGGCGCCTGGATGGCGTGCGGCTGGCGGCGGCAGCCTTCACTAATCTCAGCCAGGACCATCTCGATTACCACGCCGATTTCGAGGAGTACTTCCAGGCCAAGGCCGGGCTTTTTGGCAGGGTGCTCTCGGATGACGGGGCTGCGGTGATCAATCTCGACGACCCGCATGGTGAGCGCATGGCCGAGATCGCTCTGAATCGGGGGCAGGACCTTTTGACCGTGGGCCGCCGCGAGGATGCCAACCTTCGGATCCGTGCGCAGCGCTATGACGCCAATGGGCAAGAACTGCGGTTCGACTGGAACGGGCGGCCGCGGCAGGTGCGGCTCGACCTCATTGGCGGGTTTCAGGCGGAAAATGTGCTCACCGCCGCGGGACTGGTGATCGCCAGCGGCTGTGATCCCACCCGCGTCTTCGACATGCTGCAGGAATTGCGCGGCGTGCGCGGCCGTATGCAGCTCGCCGCGACGCGCGAGAATGGTGCCACTGTCTTCGTCGACTACTCGCACACGCCCGAGGCCCTGCGCACCGCTTTGAAGGCCCTGCGGCCGCATGTGCTGGGCCGTCTTATCGTCGTCTTCGGCGCTGGTGGCGACCGTGACCCCTACAAGCGCCCGATGATGGGCGAGGCCGCCGCTCGGAACGCTGACGTGGTCTTCGTCACCGACGACAATCCCCGCTCGGAGGATCCGGACGAGATCCGCGCCGCGATCCTCTCCGCCTGCCCCGAAGCGACCGAAGTGCCCGACCGGGCAGAGGCTATCCTGCGCGGCGTCGATGCACTGCAACCCGGTGACGCGCTGCTGATCGCCGGCAAGGGGCACGAGACCGGGCAGATCGTCGGCGACGATGTCTTTCCCTTCGATGATGTGGAGCAGGCCAGCGTCGCCGTCGCAGCGCTCGACGGGCGTTTGGTATGACCGCGCTCTGGACTGCCGCCGATGCCGCCGCCGCCACCGGCGGGCGCGTCACCACCGACTGGCAGGCGACGGGCGTGTCCATCGACACGCGGACGCTGGAACCGGGCGATCTCTTCGTCGCGCTGAAGGATGTTCGCGACGGGCACGACTTTGTGGCCGATGCCCTGGCGAAGGGAGCCGCTGCCGCGCTGGTCAGCCGCCTCCCCGAGGGCGTGGCCGCGGACGCGCCGCTTCTGATCGTCGACGATGTGTTCGCCGCGCTGCAGGCACTGGGGAAAGAAGGCCGTGCCCGCAGCGATGCTCGCGTCGTCGCCGTCACGGGCTCGGTCGGCAAGACCTCGACCAAGGAGATGCTCCGCGCCGTCCTGAAGCGCCAGTTCAAGGTCCATGCCGCCGAGGCGAGCTACAACAATCACTGGGGCGTTCCGCTGACGCTCGCCCGACTCCCGCAAAAAGCGGAGCTTGCGATCATCGAGATCGGGATGAACCACCCCGGCGAGATCGAGCCGCTCGCGCGTCTCTCCCGACCCCACGTGGCGATCATCACCACTGTCGCGCCGGCGCATATGGAGGCATTCGAGAGCCTCGACGGCATCGCCAGGGAAAAAGCCTCGATATTCCGCGGCCTCGAGCCGGGCGGCCGCGCCATCTATCACGGCGATCTTGACACCACGCCGATCCTCGCCTCCGAGGCCCAAGCCGCAGGTGCTGTGCCGATCCCGTTCGGCGAGGCCGAGATCAACGCCTGCCGCCTGACCAGCGTCAAGCTTGCCCGCGACGTCACCATCGGCCAGGCCCTGATCGACGGCACGCCGGTACTCTTCAAGATCGCCTCGCCCGGCCGCCATTTCGCAGTCAACGCCGTCGGTGTGCTGGGCGTGGTCTCGGCGCTGGGGGCAGATCTCGCGCTTGCCGCCAGCGATCTCGGCCGCTGGCTGCCGTACGAGGGCCGTGGGCGGCTCGAAACCATCGCGTTGGATACCATCGACGAGAGCCTGCGCATCGCCCTGATCGACGACGCCTATAACGCCAATCCCACCTCGCTGGCTGCGGCGCTCGAGGTGCTGGCCACGGCCGAGACAGTGGACAATGTCGGGCGCATCCGGCCCGGCCGTCGGATCGCCGTCCTGGGCGACATGCTGGAGCTTGGGCAAAACGAGATGCGGATGCACGCAGAAATCGCTGGCCTGCCGACGCTGGAACACGTCGATCTTGTCCACACAGTCGGCCCCCGGATGCGCGCTCTGCACGAGGCACTTCCCACCCCCAAACGCGGCACCTGGACCGAGCACGCGCCCGACCTCGCCGCCAAGGCCCACTCGCTGATCGACGCGGGCGACGTGCTGCTGGTCAAGGGCTCCAAGGGCAGCCGCGTCAGCCTTGTTGTTGACGCCATCCGGAAATTGGGCCATCCGCTGACGCCAGAGTTCGAGGGGTCCGACTGATGCTCTACTGGCTGACCGAGTTTTCCGACGGCGGCGACTTTTTCAACCTGTTTCGCTATATCACCTTTCGGTCCGGCGGCGCATTCTTCACGGCGCTGATCTTCGGGTTCATTTTCGGACCACCGCTGATCAACCTCTTGAAGCGGCGCCAGGGCAACGGCCAGCCGATCCGCGATGACGGTCCCGAGAGCCATCTTGAAACGAAGCAGGGCACGCCGACGATGGGGGGGCTTCTGATCCTGTCGGCGTTGATCGTGGCGAGCCTGCTCTGGACCCGGCTCGACAACCCTTACGTCTGGATGATCCTCTTCGTGACGGTGAGTTTCGGGCTGGTCGGGTTTGCCGACGACTACGCGAAGGTCTCCAAGGGCAATCACAAGGGAGTGCCGGGAAAGGTCCGGCTGCTGATCGGCTTTGCGATCGCCGGGATCGCGGGGTATTGGGCCGCGATGGTGCATCCGGAAGAGTTGTCGTTTCAGCTGGCCTTGCCGGTCTTCAAGGACGTGCTGATCAATCTGGGCATCTTTTTTGTCCCCTTCGCGATGATCGTGATCGTGGGGGCCGCGAACGCGGTGAACCTGACCGACGGGCTGGACGGGCTGGCGATCATGCCGGTGATGATCGCGGCGGGCACCTTGGGGGTGATTGCCTATGCGGTGGGGCGGGTCGACTTCACCCAGTATCTGGACGTGCATTATGTGCCCGGGACGGGGGAGATCCTCGTCTTCGCGTCGGGGCTGATCGGGGGCGGGCTGGGGTTTCTCTGGTATAACGCGCCCCCTGCTGCTGTCTTTATGGGGGATACGGGGTCACTTGCTCTGGGCGGGGCACTCGGGGCGATCGCGGTGGCGACAAAGCACGAGATCGTGCTGGCGATCGTGGGGGGGCTTTTTGTGGTGGAAGCTCTCAGCGTGATCATTCAGGTTCTCTATTTCAAGCGGACGGGGAAGCGGGTGTTTTTGATGGCGCCGGTTCATCATCATTTTGAAAAGAAGGGCTGGGCGGAGCCTCAGATCGTGATCCGATTCTGGATTATTTCGCTGATTTTGGCGCTGATCGGGCTGGCGACGCTGAAGCTGAGGTGAGTCCGGGTCTTTGCCGGGTGTCCTAGCTAGGACACTATGCTAAGAGACTGATTTTGTTGATGGTTGCGCTAACAGTGGGTCTGGGACACGGCCGCTTTTGGTGTGAATTTCAGGGGGAAAGGACGGTCCGATGGCTGACAATTCCACGAAAACGGCGCTGGTGACCGGGGGGAACCGGGGGATCGGGTTTGCGATTGCAAAGGGACTGCGGGAGGCCGGGCTCGACGTGGTGATCGCCGCACGGGTGGCCTCTGATGGCGAACGCGCGGCGCGGGAGTTGGGGGTGCGGTCGGTGGCGCTCGATCTGGAGGCGCCGGAGGGGTTTGCGGCCGCGCTGGCCGAGGCGGGCGCGGTTGACGTGCTGGTGAACAATGCGGGCATCCTCGAGAACGTGGCGCTGCTGGGGGAGACCGACAATTTCGCGCGCTCGATGCAGGTGATGGTGACGGGGCCCTATGATCTGACGCGGCGGCTGGTGCCGGAGATGGAAAAGCGCCGCTATGGCCGGATCGTGAACGTTTCGTCGGGCTGGGGCAGCTTTGCCGAAGGGCTCGGCGGCGGCGGGGCGTATGGCGTGGCGAAGGCCGCGCTGAACGCGCTGACGGTGCGGGCGGCGGAGGAGGTCTCTGCCACGGTCAAGATCAACGCGATGTGCCCGGGCTGGGTCCGGACCCGGATGGGCGGGGCGGGCGCGAACCTGTCGCCCGAGGAGGGCGCGGACACCGCGATCTGGCTCGCAACGCTGCCCGCGGACGGGCCGACGGGCGGGTTCTTTCAGCGGAGGAAGCCGATCGTGTGGTGAGGCGGACCTTTAGGGGCGCCGGGGGAGGCGCGCTCTAAAACGAAACGCGCAAACACAGCCCGGAACGCTTTGCTGGGGTAGCGGCCTTGTGGGTCGAGGTCCCGGGTCAAGCCCGCGACGGCGTAGCGCAACGGTGAGTCCGGACCTCAGGCCCTCCCGCCCGCAAACCGCTCCTGCCAGTCCTCGCGTTCCTCGTCGGAAATCTTCCGGAAGAGGTTCTCCGGCACCGAAAACGCGTGGCCGGGGGGGAGGGCGGTGGCGGCTTCGGCAATGGTGTCGGGCCAGGGGGGCTCGGTCAGGCCAAGGGCCTCGGTCAGGGTAGCCGACGCTTCGGGGATGAAGGGCGAGGAGAGCGCGGCATAGAGCCGGATGAGGTTGAGCGAGAGGCGCACGATGGCGGCGGCCTGCGCGGGGTCCTCCTTGAAGACGGCCCAGGGGGCGGCGTCCTGCAGGTACTCGTTGCCGGCGGCCCAGATCGCGCGCAGTTCGGTCGCGGCCTTGCGGATCTCGATCGCCTCCATGTGCGCCTCGTAGGCCGAAAGGCGGGTCTGCAGGTCGGCGATGAGGGCCTCTTCGCGGGGGCCGTAGGCGCCGCCCTCGGGCACGGTCTCGCCGAATTTGGAGCGGCAGAACTTGGTGACGCGGGAGACGAAGTTGCCGAGCACGTCGGCGAGGTCCTTGTTCACGGATGCCTGGAAGTTCTCCCAGGTGAACTCGCTGTCGGAGTTTTCGGGGGCGTGGGAGAGGAGCCACCAGCGCCAGTAGTCGGCGGGCAGGATCGAGAGCGCCTGGTCCATGAAGACGCCGCGGCCCTGGGAGGTGGAGAACTGGCCGCCGTCGTAGTTGAGGTAGTTGAAGGACTTGATGTAGTCGACGAGTTTCCACGGCTCGCCCGAGCCGATGATGGTGGCGGGGAAGCTTAGGGTGTGGAAGGGGACGTTGTCCTTGCCCATGAACTGGACGTAGCGGACATCCTGAGCGCCTTCGTCGGTGCGCCACCAGCGGCGCCAGTCTTTGTCGGGACGATCTGAGGCGTCGGCCCATTCCTTGGTGGCGGCGATGTATTCGATGGGGGCGTCGAACCAGACGTAAAAGACTTTGCCCTCCATGCCGGGCCAGTCGGCGTCGCCCTTCTTGACCGGCACGCCCCAGTCGAGATCGCGGGTGATGCCGCGGTCGCGCAGGCCGTCGCCGTCGTGGAGCCATTTCTTGGCAATGGACGTGGTGAGGATCGGCCAGTCTTTCTGGCGGTCGATCCAGGCGTCGAGCTCGTCCTTGAGCGCGGATTGGCGCAGGTAGAGGTGCTTGGTCTCGCGCACCTCGAGGTCGGTGGAGCCGGAGATGGCGGAGCGGGGGTCTATGAGGTCGGTGGGGTCGAGCTGCTTGGTGCAGTTCTCACACTGGTCGCCGCGGGCCTTGTCGTAGCCGCAATTGGGGCAGGTGCCCTCGATGTAGCGGTCGGGGAGAAAGCGGCCGTCGGCGTTGGAATAGACCTGCTTTTCGGTGACTTCCTCGATGAGGCCGTTCTCGGCGAGGCGGCCGGCGAAATACTGGGTCAGCCGGTGGTTTTGCGGCGAGGAGGAGCGGCCGAACTTGTCGAACGAGAGCCGGAAGCCGTCGCCGAGGTCCTTCTGGACCTGCCACATCTCGGCGCAATATTCGGCCACGGGCTTGCCGGCCTTGGCGGCGGCGAGCTCGGCGGGGGTACCATGTTCATCGGTGGCGCAGATGAACATCACCTCGTGGCCGCGGGCGCGCATATAGCGGGCGTAGAGGTCCGCGGGCAGCATCGAGCCCACAAGATTTCCCAGGTGCTTGATCCCGTTGATATAGGGGATCGCGGAGGTGATGAGGATGCGTGCCATGCGCCGTCGCCTTACCCGTTTCGGGACGGGCTTTATCCCAGCCTTGCGCTATGCGCCAGATGTGCCCGGGGCTTGCGTCACTAATCCTCGAAGCGGCGCACAAAACGCTTTGGGATATCCATATCTTGTGTTTCTATAAATTCACCTGCTGGTTTCTATCACATGTTTTACCGATTTCAGGACGCTTGCATTCCACGACGCACAATTACCCGAGAAAGGGGCAAATATGAAAAAACTTCTGGCAACAATCGTACTTGCGCTGGGTCTGAGCGCTGCGCTTCCGACCGCACCCGCACAGGCCCAGTCCGAGCCGTTCCTGGGCGAGATCTCCTGGTTTGCGGGCAACTTCGCGCCGCGCGGTTGGGCGTTCTGCGACGGACAGATTCTGCAGATTTCTCAGTACAGCGCGCTGTTTTCGCTTTTGGGCACAACCTATGGCGGCGACGGACGCGTGACCTTTGCGCTGCCTGACATGCGCGGCCGCGTGCCGATGCACCCCGGGAACGGACCCGGCCTGACGCCACGCACCCTGGGCCAGCGGCTTGGGCAGGAAACCCATGTCCAGTCCGGTCTCGAGGTCGGCTCGCATTCCCATACCGCGACGCTGCACGCCACCGAGTCCACGGGTAACAGCCCGACGCCGACCGGCAATGTGCTGGCGGGCGGAACGAATATCTTCCACTCGCGCTCAAGCGCCGAGCCGAGCATGGACAGCTCGTCGATTCAGGTCGCCAATGGCGGCGGCGGGCAGCCGTTCAACATCATGCAGCCCTCGCTTGGCGTCAATTGCATCATCGCGCTTCAGGGCATCTTCCCGTCCCGCAGCTGACCGGACGCAGGACAGGAGAAACGACATGAAACACCTGACACTCGCAATTGCGGCAATGCTGGCGCTAGTCGGCACGGCGCCGCAATCCAAGGCCCAGCAGGGCGGGCACTTCATCGGTGAAGTGCGCTTCTGGGCCGGCAACTTCGCGCCGCGTGAATGGGCGTTCTGCGACGGACAGCTTCTTCCGATCAATTCCTACCAGGCGCTGTTCTCGATCCTTGGCACCATTTACGGCGGGGACGGCCGCACCACCTTCGCACTGCCGGACATGCGTGGCCGTCTGCCGATCCATCCCGGCACCGGCCCAGGCCTGTCGCCGCGGCAGCTTGGCCAGCGGCTGGGACAGGAAACCCATACCCAGACCGCCAATGAGGTCGGGGCGCACAGTCACGGCGCGACGCTGCACGCCACGGAGTCCGCTGGCAACAGCCCGACGCCCACAGGCAATGTGCTGGCGGGCGGGACGAATGTCTTCCACTCGCGCTCCAGCGCCGAGCCGAGCATGGACAGCTCGTCCATCGTCGTCGCGAACGGCGGCGGCAGCCGGGCGTTCAATATCATTCAGCCGTCGCTGAATGTGAACTGCATCATTGCGCTGGTCGGGCTCTATCCATCCCGAAGCTGAACCCGAAGCGAAAATGCTCTGCCCGGGGCCTGTGGGCCTCGGGCAGAGCCGCAGCACCGGCTATTTTCTTTCCCGCATCCGCCCGATCAGACGGCCGATGGTGAACGACGTCCGCGGCGCGTAGACATAGGTTGTGCGCTCGGCTTGGGTCGGGCGCGCGCGCATCCGGGCGAGGCCGAAGACGATGAGCACGGCATGACCCAGGGCGATGAAGCCGAAGAGTGCCGCGGGGCCGTAGAGCGCGATCAGTTGCGAGGCGATCAGCGGCGACGCGATGGCGCCGAGCGCGAAGAAGAACATCAGAGCGGCGGAGAGTTCGACGCGTTGGTCCGATGTGGCAAAGTCATGGGCATGGGCCGCGGCGACCGAAAAGACCGGGAAGGTGGTGAGGCCGAAAAGACCCGCCGCGAGCATCACGCCCAGTGTGCCGGTGCCCGAGGCGAATGTGGTGACCAGGCAGGCAACCATCGCGGCGGCCGAGAGCCAGATCAGCACCCAGCGCCGGTCGTAGCGGTCCGCGAGCCAGCCGGTGGGGATTTGCGCCAGTGCGCCGCCCAGCACGAAGGCGGCGAGAAACCAGGCGAGCTGGCTGGCGGCAAGGCCCACCTCCTGGCCGTAGACCGGGCCGACCATGCGGAACGCCGCCCCGGTGAGCCCGGCCACCACCACGCCCGCCACGGCGAGCGGCGAGATGCCCCAGGCGAGGCCCGGGCGCAGGCGAGGCGCCTCGGGGAGTTCGGGCTGGCGCACCCGCGTCAGGGTCAGCGGCAGAAGCGAGGCGCAGCAGAACATCGCCAGCAGGTTGTAGGACACGTAGGACGCGGGCTCGAGAACCGCGATCAGAAGCTGCGCGCCGAGCGATCCGGTGAGGTCCACCGCGCGGTACGCGCCCATCGCGCGGCCCCGGGTTTCGTTGGTGACCTTCGCGTGCAGCCAGCTTTCGATCACCGTGTAGCAGCCCGCGACGCAGAGCCCCGTCGCCACCCGCAGCCCGGCCCAGACGTAAGGATCGACCACCAGCATATGCGCCAGAAGCCCGATCGCCCCCATCGCGGTGCAGGCGGCAAAGGCGCGGGCGTGGCCCACGGCGCCCATCAGCCGAGGCGCCCACCAGCAGCCGATGAAGAAGCCGATGAAATGCGCCGAGCCGAGGAGGCCGACCTGCGCCGTGCTGAACCCCAGCGCGAGCCCCGAGAGCGCATCGAGCGGGCCCACGCCGCCCGACGAAAGCTGCAACAGCACGACCGACAGCAACAACGCGGCAAATGAAATCAGCAGGCGCATGGACCCCGGGGCCTTCCTTATGCCCGACCCATTCCACCCGGTGCGCGCCACTGCCCGCCCTTTTCCGACAAAGCCATGGCGAAAACACGCCAAGGTTCTTTCATCTGGCAAAAAATATCGCGGGGGGTGCGGGGGGCAGAGCC
>JAAUYH010133116.1_pt1 | contig 10392 bp, 9 predicted proteins | sample 7278061 | NCBI WGS metagenome assembly JAAUYH01 (sample SAMN14350203, study PRJNA611818) | marine sediment metagenome | isolation source: surface marine sediment (0.6m) | place: French Polynesia: Moorea | collected 2018-08 | reverse complement strand
GCTGTTTCAGGTACAGTAACTACCGCTATTTCTGCACCATTTTTTGCTTCTAGGCGAGAAATCATCTGATTGAGTTGGCTTTCTGTTTTATCGCTGAGAATATCCCCCATATCAGTTACCCAACCGCCATAAACTTTCCGGGGATTAGGTACTTCCTCTACAGTTAAAGCATGACTGGGAAGGGCAACAAAAAAAATAGCAAGGCTTAATGAAGCAACCCAGAAAATATGACTGAGTTTAAATAAATTAACTTTCATTGTTCTGAAATTTCCACCACCAAACTGCTCAGAGGGTGTTTGCTTTTAAGTCTGTAACACCAATGATTTGTTACCTGTTTGGCTCTTGATTCTGGTTTTTTATACCTTTATATTCAGGAGTCAGTTTTTACTAAGCAATCTCAGGAAATATTTCTCCACACTCTCCTATATCTATTTTCTTATGCCCTTGAAGATTAGTATGACAAAATATACAAAAAGTCAAAGTAAGTCCCCGAAGGTGAGGTTCAGTCTTAAACAAGGAAATGTCCTCACCTAATTGCCTAGTGCTATACATACTTGAAGCTGAAAGGATTGGCAATTCTGGCTGCTGGTGTACCTCATTTGAGTGGTAACCGCTATATTACTGATTATTTATTATTTATTACTTATTATTTATGACTTACTTGTAAAGATTAGTTACAGAAATAGCGCATTTGGAAATAGAAATGATAAATTAATAAATGAAGCTACTAAGCTTCCCTGGCAGATTCAACAGCCTTGGTGTTCAACATAGTTAAGAGGTAAAAAAGCTGTTTCATTGTCTGTCTCGTCAACTAACAGCAGCACCCAACTCGAAAGCTAATATTTCCTCAACTGAGTGGTAAGAAGAGGGCTATGTAACTGAAGATGACTGCATTGCGAGTGTGAAGTGATCTGGATTCAGTTCAACCCTATCTAGTCTGAAGAAAGAGAGGAAATTCTTAAGTGAGTAGAATGTTGGGTGTTGTTGTTTTTAAGATTTTTAGGGAGCATCCCAAATATTTAAATTTGTAGTGCGGGCATCTTGCCCGCTTGATATAAAGGGAGCAAGATGCTCCCACTAGGTAATATTCTTGAAAAATTGGGATGCTCCCGATTTTTGTCCCTCCGTTAATGACGGCAGTTGCTTTATGCCGGGAAACCCGTCCACCGCAATGGCTCACTTATTACTTATTACTTATTACTTATTACTTTTTAGGCAAATATCCTGCTGCTTGCAATTTTTTCAAGGCTGCTTGTGCCATTTGTACACCATATTTTTGACCAATTTGCATAGACTCTTGCATTACTTGAGGCATAACTTGAGTAATTTTTTTACCCAAAGGAGTTTCGTAAAATGCAATTATTTGTTCTATTTCGGCATTGGTATAGTATTTAGCATAGACAGGAATCAATTCATTCATAACAACATCTGGATCATATTCGGCAACAAAACTGTCCCAAAATGCTACTGGTACTTGAGGTAATTGCTTTTTCATTCCAGCAATCATTTGAGTAATAACTTGTTGAGACATTTTTTTGGAGCCTGTAATCTCCATCAATTTTTTGATATTATTTATTTTCTCAGTTTGCTTAACATCTTTTGTGACACTATTGCTGTCTATGATGTTTACGTTCTCAGCAGTTTGAGCTAATGCAGTTCCATTGATACTAGTAAATGCAGAAATTACTAATGCCGATAGTAAAAGTTTGATCTTCATGTTTATCTTGTATTTTTATTTGCAATCTTTAATTTATGGAAGAAATGCCATCTTTTTAGAAATGTTTCCTAAAGTCTGGCTTACATTGCCTCAATGTTTTAATTTTATCCTCAGATCAACAACAGTGCTATGTATAAACCAATAGAATCAAACAAAATAGTAAAAATACTGAAATCAACAAACATAAATTGATTACTTTGAATAGTGGAGATATGCCAAAAAAATATGTCCACGAATGAGTTATATCAGGTTCGCCTAATTAGTTACGATAAAAACGAGTGCAGACTTCTTTGCGCCTACCCTTCGGGAAGCCCTTCGGATATCTCCTCCGGAGGGGCTACGCCTTAGCAATCACGTTTTTGACTTATTGGGATTAAGCCAACGGGAAGCAGAGACAGTATAAGTATAAAATAGAACACTAAACTTTTTGGCGCAAGTGTAAATATTTAACTAGTCCTGTTGGTATATCTTCTTTCTAAAAGATGAGAATAAAATTTTGAAATACCCCATTATAGAAGACTTTTGCTTGTACAGGACTTACCCACGCGAAACCAGAAAACCGGATTTATTTGCGTAAGTCCGATCAAAATTGCCGAATTTAATCATTAGTTAAAATATCTCTATTATTTGCTCCGGTTGGAGGAGGTGGTGGGATTGGCTCTTGCCAAGTTCTCCAATTGAGTGCCTTTTGTTTATTAATATGTTGGACAAATTGAATAATGGATAAATCTGCTCTGGTGGGAGTTTGAAAATTAAAGGAAATTTGCCGCAAAATTCGCCTCTTTCCTGTGATTAGAAATATACTCAAAAATTTAGTTAGCAACAGAACCAATTTGCTAAAAAGATAACCAAATATACCAGAGCGTTTTTTGGTGATAAAAATCGGTTGAATGTCAGTTTTTTTATCTGCTAATAAACGCAGAGCAAACATCATATGTAAATGTAGAAATTCTGGACCAATAGTAACTATACCGATACTGCCGTACCAGTAACAAATACTATAATTAATATTATGTTTACAAAACCAGCGTATCAAATTAATCCACCAAAAATCCTCACTAACTTGTATCTTGCGCTCAAATTTAATGGCATGTTGGTTTAGTTCTTGTTTGTCAAATAAAATTTCTCCTAACCAAGGATTGACTGGATTAAATTGATGGACATCAATAGCATTAATCATGACTACATTGGGATGGCAATTTTTGACAAAACTTCCTCCCAAAATACTTTCACATTCTTGGAGTTCTAACTCTGGAACATAAGGTAAGGGTTGTTGGGCAATTTTACCAGTCCAAATCCAAATTACCCCATATTTTTCCTCAATCGGCCAAGTTTTAATTTTTAATGGTAATGGTTCGCTCAAACAAGGAATTTCTGTACAAATACCCTCTGCATTGAACTTCCAGCCATGGGACAAACAACGGATGCTACTATCTTCTACTATGCCTTGACTAAAATGAGCGCCCATATGGGGACAGTAAGCATCACAACATATTAATTGTCCATCTGTACTGCGGTAAATTATTAGTTCTCTACCGACAATTTTTACTGATTTTATCCTTCCTCTCTTGAGCCTTCGAGAAGGTATTACCCAATACCAACCCTCAATAAAACGCTGTGAATGATTGAAAATCTTTTGTCTAGGGTATGAATTCTCTGGTTGGTAGTTAACATCCATATGCAATATTTGATTGCAGTGAAATGGGTTAACTATATAATTCCTAATTTTTGGGAATAGAGTTGTGTTTCAATAACCTTTTGCAGTTTTATATATTTTTCAATATATTATCAACTGCAAATAATTGGTTATGTAGATGACCAAAAAGTAAACTCTGAAATGAAATGGCAGCAATTAACCTAAATTCTATGGTTACAATCGCTGTAACAAACTATAACCATGAGTATCAGTACCACAAGTGGAATAAAGATTGTATTTATCTGCTAATTCTTGCATTTCTTGCGATTCTACAGAACTTGGTGTCCAAGGCTTAGGATTCTTGTAAGCATAGAAGGCTTCTACACCATCAATACCCATTGCTTTTGCTGCTGGAATCAAGTCAAAATGAGATTTACGATACCGGGCTGGGTGAGCAAGTACCGCAACCCCACCAGCTTCATGAATAGCATCAATTATGTTGGGTGCTTGATATGCTTTTCCCGAAGTAATCTGTCTTTGGAGATAGGGCTGCATGGAGAAATGTTTGGGATCAAATGCATAGCCCAAAATGTGAACTTCTATATCTAAAATATTGGCATTAATTTCCACCCCACTCCACAATTGAGGAGTATCTGCACCGGGATTACTCCATTTCCATTTTTCTAACCAAGACTGAGCAGCATAGTATCCACTAACACTATGATGATCAGTAATTGCTAATCCCTGCAAACCAATGAGGATGGCTTGCTCCATTACCTGACTCGGTGCCAATTTACCATCAGAGTAAACGGTGTGCATATGAAAATTAAAGCTCCTAGGACAGCTTTCGGCATCAATATTCTTAAATACTTGCTTTAAATCCCTACTGGAAGCAGTAGTAGTCTGGGCAAAATTTATAACCATAACCCCCTCTAAAATTTGTTTGGTGTTTACTAGGACTCCAAGAGTAAACATTCTCAACCCGGAATTTACTATCAAGGCGATAATTGTTGATTAGTCTTCCTTGGCAATATTTTTCAATATGTTAAGAATAGGTTAGCAAATTCTTTGGGATATGGTATGAAAAATTTCTAATCAGAATGATAATTTTTAGAACTAGGGTGATACAATAGGTATTTATATCTATTTTCTGCTTGTCACTTGCAAATATTCACTTAATGTGGTATGCCTAAAATTTCCCCTGTACCATGAACCACTTCGCCGATCGCCCAAGCTGATATATGCTGATTTTGGAAGAAACTGATTGCTTGTTCTGCTTGTTGGGGTGGTATTAATAATACAAATCCAATCCCCATATTAAAGGTGTTGTACATAGCTTGGGGACTAACTCCACCAGTTTCCGCCAACCACTGAAATACAGGTGGGTTTGGTAGTGTTTGGGAATTAATCTCAATTGCTTGTCCTACTCCCAAACATCTGGGTAGATTTTCCGGTGATCCACCTCCTGTAATATGAGCCATACCATGAATTTCTAAACCTGTTTGTCGTGCAGCGAGAATAGGTTTTACGTATATACGGGTGGGTGTGAGAAAAGTTTCTCCTAAAGTTTGACCATTAAATATTGTTGGGCGATCGCTCCACTGCCATCCTTGATCAGCGATAATTTTTCTTACCAAGCTATAGCCATTACTATGTACCCCAGAACTAGGAAGAGCGATCGCAATATCTCCCACTTGTACCTGAGAACCATCTAACATTTGACTTTTTTCGACAATCCCCACACAAAAGCCAGCCAAGTCATATTCACCAACTTGGTAGAATCCTGGCATTTCTGCGGTTTCTCCACCCAGCAGGGCGCAACCAGCTTGCTTGCAGCCATCAGCTACACCAGCAACCACATCCGCCAATTGTTCTTTTTCTAACTTCCCAGTTGCCAAATAATCTAAAAAAAATAGTGGTTCTGCCCCAGATGTCAACACATCATTCACACACATGGCCACTAAATCAATCCCAATAGTATCATGGCGATTGAGAATTTGGGCGATTTTGAGCTTAGTACCCACACCATCCGTACCAGAAACCAGAACTGGCTCTTTGTAACCGCCTGGTAATTGGAAGCAGCCACCAAAACCGCCTAAACCCCCAATAACTTCCGGGCGAAAAGTGCTGTGAACCAAATTGCGAATTTTATCCACAAAGGCTCTACCAGCTTCGACATCAACTCCCGCTTCTTTGTAATCCATGAACTTCAAATACTGTCAATCTATGAAAAATAAGGAGTTAAAAAATTAGGAGCTAAAAAGTAGCAGTTAGCAAAACCCACAACTTATAACTCAAAACTTATAACTTTAATTAAAATACCTTATCTTCCATACCACGCCACCATTCTCCTAAATTCATCAAGTCTTGGTGAATATCTTCCAACTCTTGCATATATTCATGGGTTGAAAGATTTATCTTACGCTCTTCCAATTTTTTTAGCCGTAGTTGGATTAACAACCAAGGCTTGGAGATTCCGTCTGTGGCTTCTATGTATTGTGCTAGCTCTGTACTATCCATAAAATTAAATTTGTGATCAATAAACAATTCCCAATTATTTAGGTCGTAATAGCTGGCACCCTTCTTCACAAGTAATAAGTTTAAACCCTGTCTAAAGCCAGAGAATTCAAAGAATGATTAATCTTAATTATTTGTCTTCATGGATGAAGAGGCTTTATTCCATTTTCGGACTCAAGCATTACTTATTACTTATTACTTATTACCTAACCCCATTGGCTAAGGAAACTTATGAGTTACTTGACCTAAAATTTTGTCTCTAGTCACAAAACCATAAGAACGGCTATCGGTACTTGCTAAAGGGTTATCTCCGATGAGAAAACAAGACCCATCTTCAAGTACCACAGCCACTCTTTTAACTATTTTTTGATTTTGGAACGGATGTTGTGCAACAACAATATCATCCTCTTTTGGAAATTTTTGTTGATAAGCTTGAGGATTAAATAATATTTCCTCTCCTGGCTGTAATAGAGGAATCATGGAAGAACCTGTAACACGCAATCTCTTCCTGACACCCAGAAGTAATAGTAATAACTTCTTACCAGTGCCTATTTCCTCAAGCATAATTTTTTTCCAGAAATGACCCTAGCCGAGTTGATTGGTTAAAGTAATACTAAACCCCGTCCATCTTGAAACCTGGAGTTGATGATTCTTTGGATGTGTCATTGCGACGCTCAGAAGCAATCCCAAATTCATGGATCGAAAACTACAGTTCTCAAGGTAGATGTAGATGAGGTTTAACTTGCTTTATACCAAGTGATATCTCGATTCTTAGTAGCCCAGAAAATTTGGTGGATTTTTTGTACCGCATCTAGGAGTTCTTGGGCGTGTTGCAAGCTTACTTCTACTTTACAAGCAGAACATAATTTTGCAGCCTGCCAAAAAGTAGTGTGTAAGTCAGGATATGCATCCAAGTGTACTGGTTTAAAGTAATCAGTCCAAAGAATTAATATATCTTCTTTAGTTTTTTGAGCTTGTTCTTCCTTAATAGCAATATAGCGAGATAATGTATTTTGATAAGCGATTGTTGCTTTTGCATCACTAGCAGGAGGAACTTCCAACTCCAGAATTTTTTTCGTCATGGAGTATACTGCTTCGGCAGTAATTCTTGCAGATGCAGGGTCGTAAACACCACAAGGACCATCACAATGAGCGTGTACCTCTGGTGCTGGGAACCAGTCTTGGAGCTTGGTAGCAATTTTATTGAACATGGTATTTACGGATTTACTCATCTTGAAGATGTATGAAAAATACTTAGAAACCACGGATCAGGAACGGCTATTTAACAGTTATCAGTTATCAGTTACCAGTTACCAGCTTGTATCACCTGGGTTTAAGTCCCCCACCAATTGGTGGAAGGTGTTGGTGGCGAATCGCTCATCCCCCACCATAAGCTTGATAACTATTCACTGTTTACTGTTCACTGATTTAAGCAATATCCCCCCCTACCCCATATAGCTTAGTGCTATTCGTGTTACCAAGCAACCCAAAAGTAAATCAATTAACATAATTGATTGTGAGACTACTCGATAATGCAAGTAACTCACAACCATTATTGCGTTTTATAGATGGGATAAAAGCTGTTGAGAATGCTGAATAATTAATTCTGTCACCCCAGATATATCTAATCCATCAGTGTTAATCTCAATTGCATCAGTGGCTTTTTGCAAGGGAGAGACTTTGCGAGTACTGTCTTTCCAGTCCCGTTCAGCAATATCTTTTTCTAATTTTTCCAAAGATACTTCTGGTTGACCTTGCTTTTGAAAGTCTTGTTGGCGGCGACGGGCTCGTTCCTCCACGGAGGCTGTGAGGAATATTTTTACCTCTGCATCCGGGAAAACATGGGTACCAATATCCCTTCCTTCCGCAACCAAACCACCCTTTTTACCCCAACTTTGTTGCTGTTTTACCAATGCTTGGCGCACAGCTTTTTGGGCAGCGATCGCTGATACTTTGGATGTCACCTCAATGGAACGAATCTCTTGGGTGACATGATGACCATTAATCCAAACCTGCACCGGATATTTGCTATCCTGGCTGGGAGTTAGTTCAATGACACATCGGCTAACTAGTTCTGCGATCGCACAATCATCATGATCGGAAATTTCCTGTTGCAGTACTAGCCAAGTTACAGCTCGATACATTGCCCCCGTATCTAAATACACCAATCCTAATTTAGCTGCAACTTGACGAGCAACAGTAGATTTTCCTGCTCCTGCGGGTCCATCAATAGCAATAATGGGTTGGCGATCGCGCAAGATGGTATTGTCAATCAAACGAGTATCACCAAGACGAGCAGCGATCGCTAGCATTCCTTCTTCCTTAACTGTATCTATAGGCATTAACGTATTCGGTTCAACCAATTCAATATATTCCACGGATAAACTGCTAATTTGTGCCACAGCTGTTTGCACCACAGCGATCAGGGTGCTAGCATCGCGCACACCCGAGCGAAATGTAACTTCAGCTTGCTGCAAGCCACCATACAACCCGGCTGCTTGCAGTACTTGAGTTGCTGTCAAATACTGATTGCGGGAACTCAAGGCTAAACCGGATGGTTCTCGCACTGTTGGACAAGCAACAATCTCTAACTGCAAACTCAAATCAGCCACTAACTTTTTAATAATTGCTAGTTGCTGACCATCTTTTTGACCGAAATAAGCTCGGTCTGGCTGTACCAAGTTAAAAAGCTTGGTCACAATCGTAGCCACACCCTGAAAGTGACCTAGCCGAGAACGACCACACAAGCCAGATATCATAACAGATGGTGGGATAACTTGTGTAACCGGAGATATTTCTAAACTTTTCAGAGGTATTCCTATTTCTTCCGGAGTCGGTGCAAAAATCGCATCCACTCCAGCTTGTTCACACAGTTGACAATCTTGCTCTAAAATACGGGGATAACGTTGATAATCCTCATTTGGTCCAAATTGCAGAGGATTAACAAAAATGCTGACGATCACTACATGATTTTCTTGCCGTGCTCTTTCAATTAGGCTTAAATGTCCCCTATGCAAAGCTCCCATAGTGGGAACTAAACCCACAACAGTACAAGACCAACCAATCCCATCCCAAGCATTCAGCTGTTCCGAACCTAAAACATCAGCTTCTAAACGGCGTTTCGCCAAATAGCAGCGCAAAGCTGCAATAGTTGTCAGCAGGCGCACAAAAATACCCCTAGTCTTAATCTAGCTTTCCCCCGTTAATTTATATCCGAAATTTAAGGAAGAGGCTAGATTTTTAGGGGAATTGTGATCAAAGATAGGATGTATAAATGCCCGTTGAGGCTTGTTGGCAAAAGATCCAGAATCAATTATAAAGTTTTACGTTTGATTGTTTTCTTTTGTCCCCAGAGCTTCATTGTTACTTACCCAAAACTTTAATTTGTACCGGTGCAACTCCTCTGCGAATAATTCCTAATACCCGCGCTGCACCATAGGAGAGGTCAATGACTCTACCGCGAATAAATGGACCACGATCATTAATCCGCACTACAACCGAACGACCATTACGAGGATTCGTAACCCGAACTTTTGTACCAAAAGGTAAACTACGATGGGCAGCCGTCATTTTTTCTGGGTGAAATCTCTCTCCAGAAGCTGTTTTATTACTGGAGCCATCATAACCGTAGAAAGAAGCTAGACCTCTAAAAATACCACCGACTCTGCTTCTCAAACTACGCCGCTGCCTTCTTCTGTACCCCTTTGTATGGTGAGCAATCAGAATTTGTTCCGAGGAATCTGGTGTTAAATTGGAAACATCTGGTAAATTGGCAATCTCCTTTAAAGGTGATGCCTTACCTATTAATCTCCGCAAACGATTAGTCGCTTGCAAAGCATCTTGTCCTAAGTCTTTGGTTGTATTTGGTAGTCTTGTGTTATCGTTTATCTCTACCAGTTCTGCATCATTAACTTTAATTACATATGCTTCAGATAAAGCATTCTCAGGAGATACACTGTTATTAGTGTTTCCTTTCCAACTAACATTAATCTTGCTTGCATCCACTCCGGTCTTAGCTAGCTGGTCTAGTTTGGCGGCTAATGCACCAGCTCTGCTTACAGGATCGTTACTAGTGGATAAGTCTTGATTAATAATGCCCTTGATATTTCCATTTCCAGCTATTTTTACAGATTTGTTATTTTTCAAAGCAAACAAATCTGTGCTGTTAATTTTACCTATGGCTCCTAGTTTTGTTTCAGCACTAGCAGCTGATGCAGAGCCAAGAAAGGTAATTACGGGAATGTTATGGACAAATAAAGTTGCAGCCTGACGACCTTCCAGGTTGTGAGTATGAACTTTTGTAATTACATTTTTTTGGGAAAGTTTCGCTGCTGGGGATTGGAACTCTCCCACTTTAACCACATCACCACTGGGTAAAGATGGAGAAGAGTTTACCTTTCCTCCGGTCGTCTGTGCGTGAACAGTTGAGGGTATACCCAAAACAGCCGTAGACAAAGCGACAGTGATCCACAATTTTTTTTGATTCATGCGTCCGATTTATTAAGCGACTGAAGAACTCTAG